>JGI24158J21664_10014153_pt1 | contig 10498 bp, 5 predicted proteins | sample Ectturendosymbi3_FD_21664 | JGI IMG/M metagenome (IMG submission 21664)
AACAGAGTTTTCTCTGAAATTTTTCACTGTATTGAATATAGTTTTTACATTCAAGATTTTTGAGCAACTTGTGCTTNCCCTGAAAAACAGAGTGTGCCCTGAATTCACTGTATTGAATATATATTTTTTATCATTCAGAATTTTGAACAACCTGCGNTTGCCCTGAAAAACAGAATTTGCCCTGAAATTTTTCACTGTATTGAAATATTTTTTATCTTTCAGGATTTTTGAGCAACTTGANCTTGCCCTGAAAACAGAGTTGTTTGCACTGAATTTTTCAAGCCCGGGGGCGGCTGCCCCCCCGCTCCCCGCCTCGTACGCCACTGTCTGTACGACCTCAACAGCAATTATTTGCATAACAGTCAGATTCTCACAGCTACGGATTTAAACTCATCTCAACCAGATTCTGACTAATATCTACTGGCCTGAAAGAAATGCAGCAGTACGGACTGGCTTATCTTTTCTTACAGCGTGAGAAGAACGAGGCGTCGTAGATATGGCAAGAGAGCGTTCGTGTCCTGTCACAATGTCTGACCCTCGTGCTTTGTCACAAAACCAGTTTTGTCGTAATGCTTAGTGGCGCTGGCGTAACATGCCCGACTTAATGCATTAGGAAAGGGCGCTGTGTTGACACAGCTTTGCAGTTTATGAATGCATGGCGCGCAAAACAGAGGTTCAAGAAACTGTAAATAGGCCTACAGATATGAATTTTTGCCAAGCAATTTTTGCGCCCTCGTGACAGTGGCGCCTATGGCACATGCCTTGCCTGCCGTACCCTAGATACGCCACTGAATACTATCATTTGTTAGGGGGCATACAATCAAGCAGGCGCCCCGGGTATCACCAAACCCCTGCACGCCACTGCCCCTTAGCTCCAACGCAGAAATTTTGGCAGAATACTAGCTATCTACAGCTTTGTGGAATGAATAATTGGTTTTAGGCGGTTATAACAATTTTTACTCAAGATTTGAATATTTGGAGTCCTCAGTTGGGGGAATCACGGCGCGTTTTGCCCCCACCTGGCTAAGCGTGTGGCAACCAGTGGCGATCCTAAGGGCGGGCCATGGCCCCCTCAGATTTTTGCTTGGTTCCCCCAGTTTTTTCTTAATTTCACGTACAAGTTCGTTTGAGTGACGCCCCCCTTAGAAAAATGTTTTGGACGTAGTTTAAAACTATTGGACAAAGACAATGGCAGGGGTAAGCTTGACTTGAAAACCACAAAGTTACCTTGCAGTCTCCTGGCCGAGGCCACTTGACAAATAAAATACTAAAACTCTAAAACCAAGCAATTTAATTTATAATCCTCCGAAATTGACACTCATATTCTCTGGAATTGGCGCTCCTGTCTGCCACAGCATCTTCGTATCCCATACTAATTCAGAGATAAATGCACATCGCTCAATACCATACCTTAATAAGTTGAAACATTTCAATCACCTTTTGTTTGCATGCACTTATGTTGATAAAAGAATGAAAAAAAAATTCATAGTGCTTCGACAAATAGTGCCAACACGATTTACAACCAATTTTTTAAACAAATCATGTAATATAAGTAACTGTCTCGAGTCCATCTGTTGGCAAAATGTTTATTTAATTTTTTTGCCAACAGATGTGTACCTTAAAGGGACCCATCAGCTTTAATTGTAACAAAAAATTGATGTTCTTTTTTGCCCCAAAAATGATAAACAACCTGCTCCATCAAATGCTTTTCTAAATGGTATACGCGTACGATTTTTTGACCAAGTGAAATACTTTGGTTTGTTGCTAAATGTCTCACTGAAGGATGATGATGATATTCAAAGACAAGTGAAATCTCCATGCTGTGCACCAAACAAGCTCCGAGGCACTTTCGATCAGTGCTCTCCTGCACTAAAAAACGCTCCACGAGGTATAAATCACAAAAGGGGAAAAATTTCCCCCCTAATTTGGGTCCTCGGATCTTCCCTGTTGTTGCCCCGGATGTATGAAAAAATAAGGTAATTCCTTCGATGTCTGCCGACGGTCCAAAACAGCAACTTTCCTGTTGAAACTGTCCAAGCAAAATAACAAATCCCTCACCTCAAACAGGCCCACAAACAGGGGGCGAACCCCTCTAATTTTTTCCCCCTAGAAAATATGTTCGACATAATTTAAAAATCTTTGGGCCCCTCTCAGAAAACCCTTCGACCCACCTAGTGTCTCAAGCTGGTTACGGGCCTGCCCCAACATGATCCTTCGGCTCCCCTGAATGTACGGTGGGCACCAGTCCCTTAGCCTTCCACATTGGTAGGTGAAACACTATAAATAAGTGGAGTTTTCGTTACATTTATAATGTCAACCCCCCGCTGAACTGCAAAGCACCCCTATTGAAAACTTTCTGGCGACGGTTCTGGTGGGCACACACTAAGTGTTCCAGTGCCTTGCACGCCTGCTGAATTCCTCAAGATCAGAGTACCTGACATTTGTGACAAACTGCAGTAACTCTTCATTTGGGCACCTTGTTTTGGAGTATCCCATCCCCGAGTTCTAGATATCACTGGCAAGCCCGTAGATAACTCACGTCGGTTTTAGGGCGCTTCGCTGACGCTCGGTATTTTCGGGGAAAACTATCAACGCGTTGTCGCTCGGCCAAGGATCACTCCAATCGCTTTTGCGCAAGAGACGGCATGGGCAGCTAAAATGGCCGTGGAAAATTATATAAAGACAAAATATCGTAACCAATTGGGCTTGTTTCTGTTTAGCTGCAATGTTGATCTCAAAAATAACAACAGAAATTATAGAAAACCCTTCTGAATTTTCTTGGCGCGCGAATAGCTGCAATAAAATTGTTTCAATTCGGTATTGATGAACAATAAAATTACCCATGATATTGCACTGAAGACACCTCCACTCCGGTTGCTCCCTTTTCAAAGGGCAAGGGGTGATACTCCGTCACTTCCCTGCTCTCCGGCGTTCCTGCCATTAACAGGTTTTCTATGGCCAGTTATTAGTCCAAACACTTCCATTTTTCCTTGGATACCGCTCCGCTACAGTTCGGTCACTTTTTTGAAGCACTTACGTACTTGAATGTTGGGGAAATGTTTTTTAATGACGTTAGCTGTTGGCATCCTGGTCGAATTTGTCGGGTTTTCGGTGTTTTTCTGAGATCTGCGAGCGAACAACGCAAAATGTATGCTGTGTATTGTGTTATGTGCCCCTTGTCTGTGAACTGTACGCTCTGTGCATTAGTTTCGACTTATAATAATTTCGGCAAAATATGGTTGTTGCTGGATTAAGTTTCTTTGCAGCTGGTAAGCGAAAGGCAACGTCTGAGCTTCATACAACTTCCTACCATCACGTTTATGGCTGTCATTTCTTCTCGTAGACTCAAAATCGGCTGCTGTTTAACCCGCTCAAAGGCATACTTAAATAATATGTTTTAACTGTTTCCATAATTATGTACAAACTACAGTAGTACAAACTTGCAACCCCATCGTATTTGATTTGAAAGCGATAGGACTTCTGCAAATTCTTCGAGGATACTTTACTCCTTTAAAATGAATGCGCCGACGACTAACGTTCCACTCGGCGTGGCACCCTACTTGTGACAGATTCAGGAGTTCAAAAACTTCCGGACTGTAATATGTCTGTCCCTTAACCAGGCATTTCAAGTTTTAAACGGTTTTCAGGAAAATTCATTGCCCAAAAAATGACACCAGGCGTTGAAAATTGAGTTCTTTTGAAAATGTCACCTAAAACGTTGAACAGTAGCAACAACACGAGGCCAAAATTTTTTCTTCATCTCACGCTGTAATCAGATCTACAACAAGTTAATTTAGGTTTAAGAGAAAGATCATCTCGGAAACAGTTTAGTGGCGCATAATTGCGGAATAAAGACGCGCGCATACATGAAAACAAAAGCACAATGATTGCACGCAAGGTCTGAGTTGATACTATATTGCTTAGTTTTTAACCCAAATGACTTCGGCAGAAATGATAGATGAATGAACTGTAGCGCATTTACAGAGAGAACAGCTTTGCAACCTGAACAACACAACGTCCACGTCACACTACCTGCAAAACAAGGGCCACAGTTTTCATTTGAAAACAGAGATAGCGTCTTCCGTGAAAACATTAGATGCACGAACATAAGAAACGACAATACCAGTAGAATTTGCCTAATTCGTCACCTCAAGGGGATTAGAAAAACGTGACGATTTAGGCGAAGTGACGAATTATGCAAACAGGTGAAAATTCTATCAGAGAAGCTCGTATACTTTATCATAGTAACTCGTATACATTGTGCTCTTATTTGCAGTAAAATACAAGTTTATGACGTTGTGGTTGAACACAACAAGTAATTCCTCTACTCTACCTGGACTCTTCCATTTAAATCTAGCACCTTTCAAATTTTTAACAAACTGCAAAGACTTACCGCGTTCTCTCAATGGGGAGTCGGGTCGCGCTTCGCACCTTGTGTATAAATTCGATGAACAAAATGCGAGGTGCAACAGTTCTCAGATAAAGACCTTAATTTGTTCGAAATCCCACGCGTACTAGCTGCTTAGACATCAAAAGCGAAACTGCAAATGACGTATTAGCTGAACAAAACGCTTCTAAGGGGCAAAAAGAGGTGACGAATTGAGCAAATTGACGAATTAGACGCACAGAAATGTGCACAAAAGATAGGAATTCTGACGGGACCAACGAAAAAGTAACGAATTATGCGAATTAAACGATGACGAATTAGACAATTTCTACTGTACTTTAATGTCCTTGAACGGCAAATGAAATGCGTTGCTAGGAGGCGTCTTGAAGAATGGGCAGTTTTGAAACAACAGTATTGCTGAACTAGCGAATAAAAAAGACTTGCACTTCACAGATATTGCCACCCACCGTTTCGAAAGCAGGTTCAACAGCGACGCATGATCGTATACTAAATCTTTCCGAAGCCCTGACATTTTACATGGACGNTGCTCTGGTGATCTAGCGGCACTGCCGAGCAAGGTAGTGGTATTTCTTAACAAACGTGCAGAAAAAGAATGTTACACCAAGATAGTATACATGGAACAAAAGGGAATGATACAGACGTGTGCACCAAGAACCAACAAATAGAAACAACTGTAATAAACAGAGGAATCATGACTTTGAAAGCCTCTGGAAAGAAGTACGTCACTAAAACTTTGTACGGAAACTTCGTGGCAAGAATTGCGACATTTTTTGAAGATGTGGCAACATAAGCGATAGAGAAGCCATGAAACGTAAAACTTATCTGCTAATTTCAATAGACGGCAATTCGAAACAGTCGAAAAAGTAAGCTGTTGTTTTTCTTAGCTGCACACTGGCAGCAAAACGCGGCGGAAGAGAACCGGGTCAAATAACAACATCACAGCGATAAACTTTTGTTTCACTAAAACTCTCACAGGTAGAAAACAACGCAACGTATGGCTCCAGAAATTCGCGGATATCAAACGCACAGAGGAACGCGAAGTACATAGAAAACGATCGAACGCAAATTACGATATTTCTATAAGTTAACCGTTTGCTGCGGCAGTGACGAACATTCGTCTCGTTATCAAAACGCTCGGACAAGCAAGCACCGGACAGAAACGACCTGCGACGACGCTGTTGGAACAAAGGTGTCCGCACAAGGTCAGGCAAGAGCCGCGAAGACGCTTTTTGATTGAAAGCAAATCAAAAGACGTCAGCGGGTACTGAAATTCACAGCGCACTTTCTATCGAAATAACAGTCTCGTTTTTGGCGACCGCAAAGCTTGCAGCTCTGGGAACGTTTCCCACTTTCCACGACTCCGAAGGACGCGCTGCAATATTGGATAGCGAGGCGCTCGTCACAGGAGTGTTCTGTGCGTTTTCACGGATAGGATTGAGCACCTGCCTGCGCAGCGATCGCGAAGCGACATCTGATCTTTTCGAGTATCTGGGAAAAGTTCCACTTCGGGTGTATTCACGACCACTTGTCGTTTCTAACTTTACGGCGTTTCCTTCAGTTCTTTGCTGAAACTTGCAGAAGCTGGCTTTACCGTTCCTTGATTGATGGGTTGTCTGTTCAGCGCATTCCGGTTGTTTCACCGGTATTGGGTGTTTATTTTGCTCTTCACCGCCACCAAGAAACGAGAGAGGTTCATCAGAGGTTGGAGCAGTGCACCTGCTGACGTCACCGCGCTGCGCTACGCTGTCTAGCGTCGGTTGGAATGCTTCAAGGCCTTCCCCTGAACCTTCACCGGGAACGGAAAACCGTCCATTTGTTCCAGCTTCTTTTTTCCCGCGCAGTTGTCGGGCTCTTCCTTCGCGGTTAAACATCTCTTCGATTGGCGACTGCGGTGAGGTCGGTCTTCTAAAACAAGTCTCAGCGTAGGGCTGTTCTCTAAAGTTCAGACTCAGCTGCTTTTCCAGCACTCTTTCGATTGTTTTCTTCTGTTTCGTCAGCTGTTGTATGCGCACCTGTTTTTGCTCGGAACTCATGCTGCGCGTTGCGCGCATGCGCGAGCCGGCGCGATCGGAGCCACTGTGATCGAACGACCGAGTCCTGGACGGGTGCGTCTTTTTTTCCGGTGTGAGAGACTGAAAAACTTCCGATTCGTTTCTCAGCGAGTAGCACGAACAATGGGCTGCACTTCGCTCGACCGAGCTTGGACGTTGACGTTGAAAAGGCAGCAACTCAGTAGCGCTGCTGGCCTCGATCACTACAGACGAAGGTCGTTTTATATCAGCTTCCTGGTTCATCTCCGTTGACGGCGTGTTCATACTGGGGGGCAAACTCGCTGATCGGCGGCGCGCTGCTTCATTCTGATCCCTGTCGCTTGCCTGGATAGGCGATGTAAGCGGCTCTTCTTCCTTCTCCGCAAGCGAGGCAACTTCGTTGTCTTCCGAGCAACAACAGAGAGAACTACTCACAGTTGGGTGGAAGAACACATAGTAGATGATCATAAAAGATATACCCAGCATGAACGAAACAGGAATGATGGCGATGATGCCACTGGCGACGTCCGGAGGCAGTCCGCTGTTGGCCAATGGGTCCGCAGTTGTTAGTTCTTCACTGGATTGGCCGATCAAGGCGTCTATCAAATTCTCGTCCCCGTGCCGGAATTTCCACCACAGACCGGCCAGTGTACAATTTTCAACGAACATTAAAATGTAGAAGAATGTTAAACGTCGTTTGTTGTTTTTAAAGATTTTTCGTTGTGTGTCTGTGTTGTGGACGTTGACGTAAGCAAAATTATAACAAAATCTGTAAAACAAAAAGTCATAAACTATAAGAAGCAAATAAACGGTTGAGCAAAATGAATTGGTTATTTTACAGAAACTCGCGAATGGTTGCCGTTGTTTTAATTGCCATTTGCAACAAGACGTAGGTAACCTTGTAGCCATGCCAACGCCAGCATCCACAAGTGTTTATCGCTGAGTCTTTTTTGGTCATTGCCAGAAATTTTTTTGAAATGACCCCAAAAAATTATGTCAATTTGGGCATCATGTCCAAAAAGGTAGGCTAGTAAATACTGTTTAAGGCGAGTGTAAATACTATTCCGGGACAAATGACCGAAATGTCTCAGCGAAAAAAACAGGTTTACCGTAAGGAGTTACCTGACTGACAAAGTTCTGGCCTATACACATGCATGATACAAACAATCGCTTTCTCAAACATTTTCGAAATCAGCGAGAAATTCAATTACTCCAAACGATTTTAAAAAATTTAAAACCACTGATGATTAAACTGCACCGGGTGCAAGTGAATATCCACTGCGCTTATCACCGCGGAAAAACGACACCGCAACGGGCAAATTATTTCATGGGGCATAAGATTATCACACTACGAGTTCTCGAAACTTGTGGAAAAGAAAAACTACTGTTGCTCTAGCAACATATTTCTAATCGAAAATTAACCCGCTCTCACCCAACAACTACATCATAAAAAATTTCTTTTCCTCTTGTTTTGCAGAAGTTTGTCTTCTGAGATGTGATCCAGCATGTCATCAAGAACCAGTGAACAATGAACAGACCAATCCACGCCCAAACATGTATGTTTAGGAGGAGAGCAAGAGCGAAAACCTTGACATGAATACAATGTACACAACTGTTACGCCAGACCCCAGATATCAGGCGATCCACAGTTGCNTGCCTCGACTGCATGCCAAATGTNGCTCGCTTGTCAGCAATATTCACAAAGCAACAATATTCGCGCAATGATGCGACGATATGCTGATTTACAAGTTATGTCTTAAACATCAAAACCTCAAATTTTGTTACTGACATACAACGCCAAAGTCAGGGATGACGAAGGCATAATAGCCTTCACCGCTTTGCAAACACTTCACATTGGAATCGACCATTTATCTACAAATACGATTCTGAACGGAGTCACTTTACCAGTTCTTAAACTGCAAACGATTAGCTTTGTTGTTTAAGTTCTGGAGCAGCTATTCTTTTTTCGGACTCAGCATCCTTTTTGTCACGCCTGTGGGCAGCCCAGCATCTTCTAGTATCTCAGCGTTGCATAAAAAGTACTGTGATATGATACGCAACAGCCCACGAGTCTATTTACTGAAACCATGTAGTTCATCACTAGATTATGAAATGTTGCATTTTAAAGTTCAGCTAAAAATCAAGTAACAAACTTAAGTTTTCCAACAGTCGCAGCAAAATTTAACTATTCTACCTTTTCTGGGAGTGCGATTACAAGGTATATTTTATATGAAAGACAAAAAAAGTAAATAAGATGACACTAACGGCACAGGGTTAAGCTGCTGTGGCTCCTAATTAACGGAAATGTAGTTACAAAAGAACTTTGCGTTAACAATTCAGTGGTAATGTGAATTCACAAAAAATCGTTGTTCAATAATGTCAGACTTCATTACCGCGAATGTTTTATCTGCTAAAGTTTAGCAAAAGACAAAGCAGGCAAATTCCCACAAACATTTCGATTTCAAGGCGGTATCTGCGAGAACCGTCTGTGAGACAAAAACACCACGTTTCCATGAAAAGTTGAATCTCAAATCAACTGCAAATTTGAGTGCGCGGTCGATAAGATCGAGCAATGCGCATTTGCAAAGGTTTGTAAGTCTGAACAGAGGAAANTGTTTTTCTTTTTCGTACCTGCAAAGGTTTGAATAGTGACGAACCAGTCGAAACCAGCCTTCACACGAGCGCTTGTCATNCACAGGCTTAACTACCTCCACAATTTTTAAAGGAAGGATGGAGCGTTTGCTTAGAATAACAGAAGCTGGTGACTCACCCGAGATAAAATGGTTCCCGCCCGATAAAAAACTAAGACGATGCTTCCACAGATAGAGATCTGCGCTTTCTCTTGTGAATTTCTCAGAGAACGCTGGATGCTTAAGAAAGCGTATGACATGCCAGCCCAGGATGCCACACATGAAATCACTGAAAAACAAGCTACAAATTAGCACTCCTAATGGACTGAATGAGAATAACACGCAAGCCCAGTACAAAAAGTTACAATAATTTTGCCCTACCCCCCGACAATATCATCTGGTTGCGCCCCTGCTAACATCCGCATGTCTTACATATGCAGAAATACAGCGGAGTACAGCTAAACCACCATGAATTCTGTGGGATGGTCACGTCCTGGCATGAACACAGATACTGGCATAAGTTCGCCACAAACACATTGTTTGATAATACAGTTAGGCAGTGTGGGTCAGCACAGCTGGACATGGGAATCGTTTCAGACCAAACTGCTCAGCATCATCCACCAACTAATATCTAGCGTGTCATTACCAATTTTGTTAGGAACAGGATTTAGGTTTAACGCCAGTCTCGCGATCTGCTGTGCCAGACACAAGAATTATAGTCAGTTGGGGCAAAAAAAGCCAAATGTATGAAGGTTGATATGGATCATGCTCTGTGCATTGAAAAAAAAGTTATATGTTTCCCAGTAAGGCTGGTGGGCAACGTACCTTTTGGAAAATTTTGGCTTACCTCTGCACATTATTAAAAAAATTTTATACAAATTAGTCTTGCTTTTTTTCACCTGAAAAAGAGGCAAAGAAAGCATACGTGGGGAAAAAAGGCAACTTCACTGAACCATACTTTGCAGTAAATTGACACAACTGCAACAACATTACTCATATGCAAATAGTACATTAGCCTTGTATACACCATATTTCTAGAGAAATGGGCAATTTTTTGCACTTTGTTCTCTTTTTTGATAACAAAATTTGATCATCCACGCCTACCACTCTTCAGTTGGGCTAATGCTGACCCCTAAAAACAGTTGGCAGTGTCAACAATCTCTATATGTATCTTCAGTAGAAGGTCAATCCTAGCATATTTCTCCATCTATCCCACTCTTCTGTAAAAATTTAAATTCTGCTTTCTCTGCTTGTTTGTCCACGTCATCCCAAAATACTTTCCCAACTTTTCCCAGTAATATGTCTGTGGAAGATTCCAGTACACTGCAAAGTATTTTCCAATGTCTAAGTTTGAAATAGTGACTTGTTGTTTGCCCCTTCATCCTTTGCAATTCCTTTGTCACTATCCTCAAAGTCTTCATCATCATCTG
>JGI24158J21664_10014154_pt1 | contig 10497 bp, 8 predicted proteins | sample Ectturendosymbi3_FD_21664 | JGI IMG/M metagenome (IMG submission 21664)
GTTTAGACAACACCTTTTTGAATAAAGACTATTCTGAAACAATTAACTTCCATTTGAGCTATGCTTTGTCAATTGACCATTGCTTGAAATTAAACGAAATATAGCAAAAGACCTAATTTAAATCATTCTAGCATAGGCAGAAAGATGAAATAATTAAAAAAACTCAAAACAGCAACATAAGTCGGATATTTTCAAAATAAATGTGTCTCATGAACGTTATCTTTCGACTGACTTACATTTCTTAATTGCAATTATAGTGTGGGGAGAAAGTTTATATAATTTTGAAAATTTCAAGCAACTGTGATGTACTCCAGAATTTTTTCAAAGAAAAAGTCGCATGAAAAATTATTTTTTAATGGATCCATATTCCGTGATTCTAGCATGGGTACAAAGTTAAAATAATTATGAAAAACTGATAAAACTGTGATGTCCGAACAATTACTTTTCATATTCATGTGATCTACATTTCGTGTTTCTAGCATAGGTACAAAATTGAAATATTTCTGAAGAACTCATGAAAGTGTGAAGTCCGCCTAAATTTTTTCACAAAAAATGTCTTTCGAACAATTACCTTTTATATGATCCACATTACGTGATTCTAGCATGGGTACGAAGTTGAAATATTTATGAAAAACTCATGAAAGTGCGTAGTCCGCCTGAATTTTTTCACAAAAAATGTCTCACGAACAATTACCTTTCATGTGATCCACATTTCGTGATTCTAGCATGGGTACAATAACAATTCTACCAAAACGACAAAATGTCCTTGGAAAAATTTCAAGTTATCTGGCAGCCTTATCGAAGATGGCTCAGCTGTGTTTGATAGGGCTGGCCTCTCAAATGTTGCTGTTCTGGCCCTCAGATGTTGCTCGCACTTTTGTCATAATGTCCCCGAGCAATCGTTGTCTGATGTATGCGGACATGAAGACCAGCCACAAAAGTATCTTGAACTGCCACTTCTTTGCATTGAACAGCTGAAATGGCTGTGAAATTGCAGTCAACACACTTTTAGTCATTGAAGACATTCATGGATACTTTCTGCTGGCTTCTGCTGACAAGTGTTCAGTCTTGGTCTTACAAATATTTTGTTGACCGGTTTAATGAAAAATTGTTTAAACACGCTATGACTTCCACTTTCACATCAAGTTTATGTGCATGCATTGCTAGTTCAGCATCTGCACAGTGTATTTTTTCAACATGTGATTCGGTATGGTCCAACAGAAAAAAAAGTTTAGGTGCGGAGAAGGCAGACATACTGGTTAAAATATACAAAACTGATGAATATAACCATTAGAATTTACTCTACTGTTTGAATTATTCTTTTTTTTTTCAAGTCCTTCAAATTTCGTTGCTGTTCGTTTTGTTTGATTTTAAAAAAATGTACAGTTAACTGTACAAGTGTGTTGCTCATTTTACTTTTTATTCATAGTAGATTTTTCCAAGGAAAAGTAAAAAGTGGGTTGTATAATTCTTTTCAAGTGGGCTTTAAAAAAACCTGGGTGTTTTTTTGGGTTGTTTTTTTTACATCAACCTTGGTTTGAACAGCTTTCCAGCGCAATCACCTGACAAGTTATGCAATTGCCAAGATAGCTGAAAACGGAAGATTTTGCCCAACATTACCGACAGCGAATGTGTTACTTAATTTGAAAATCATAACAAACAACTTTCAACACTTTCGATCCGGCATGGTTTTCCTTTAATCCACATTTTTTAAGATCTTTGGAATACCATAGCTTGTTAGCGAAGTTAGCTAGAGAGCTCTTTAAACCTTTTATGGGTTTGCGAAGTCTTCTAGTTTAGATTAAAAAAAATTTCTTCTAATAGGTTTTTTTTTTTTTTTTGTAGGTTATATCACAATGGGGACATGTTTTTGTGTTTTTGGCCAATTTTACATGTCCTTGGGCACCAACCCAACAAGCCATTTTTTGGCTCAAGTTTTTTTTTTATCTGGGCTATCATCTGAGTCTTTAGAGCCTTTGATTTGCTTGCTAGCATATCTGGAGCCAAAACTATGGCTGAAAAAACAAAAATTGGGTTAATTTCAAGTCCCACGAAAGGTAACCCTGGGGATATTTGGCTAAAGGCCATAAATCGCCACCCGATTGAGCTAGAGAGCTGTTCAAACCCTCCAAAGACTTGGAAACTCGTATAGTTTCAAATAAAAAAAGTTTTGTAAGTTTTGGGTATCTTCATTTTTGTTGATGTTGACATGATAAAAGTATGTTTATGCATATTTGCTTACATTTGGATGACGAGACCAACCACTGGATGCCAATGCCAAGAGCCATTTTGTGACTGGAGCCTTCTTTTAAAACTAGGCTAAAATATGAGTCTTCAAAGGGTTTGATTGCCTTTCTAGTGTATCTGGATCCAAAATTATGGTCACAAAAGCAAAAAATAATTTGGCAAATCCCCACTAATCCCCTAGGAAAGCGTGGGCAATTAATTTGGCTCAGGGGTCACTTTTGGAAGGCCACGTTAAGCAGAGGGCTGTGATTTCTAGTGGAAATAGAAGCAAGTCTCGCACAAGCTAGCCTCAGCACTAAGCTGGAGGAAATTTCAGATGATTCCTTCTGAATGCATTCACTGGCAACTGAAAACGCTATGGTGGGCCACATGTGTCCCCGGGCCGCTAATTACCCACCATGCCCTAAGGAATTCATAGAAAATTTCCTACAAAAATAACATGAAATCTGCTCATTGGATCGATGACATCATAAAAAATAACGCAAACCCTTCCCCAATCATGATGTCATCGACCCCAAACCCAAATCCTTAAAATTTTTTTTTAATTCTAAATTACAAAACTTTTTGAGTCTTTAGAGGATTTGAAAAGCTCCCTAGCTCAATTGGCTGGCGAGTTATGACCTTTAGCCAAAGTGGCCAAGGTTACCTTTTGCGAGATTTTAAGTTTCATCCAATATTGGCTTTTGAGCCATAATTATGGCTCCAGATATGCTAGAAAGCCAATCAAGGGCTTTAAAAGCTCAGATGATAGCCCAGTTTCCAAAAAACCTTTAGTCAAAAAATGGCTCATTGGGTTGGCACCCAGGGCCAGGTAACATATATTTTTGGCAGGATCATATATATACATGGGCTGGCACCGAAGGTGTTAAGATCAACAACCAAGATTGAAGAATTGCAAGAACTTGTGCAATCATTTAATATATTGCAGTAATTATTTGTGACAGTGTGCGTACTACTCTACAATGTATATGTTTGACTTATTTTGTCATATCTTCACAGACCTGTATCTGTATGGTTGGCATGGACCCCCAGTTTATGAAACCCTTAGATGAGCAAGATCTTTACAGAAAAGACATGCTGTCTTATAATGTTTCTCAGATTTCTTTTGTTTGCAAAAACCTTTTTCCTTTTTTATTTGACACAAACCTTGAAATAACTGGGTGTAGATTCTTGTTTTTCCCATTTTGTTCTATCTGGTGTACTCCCTGTATGATATTTGGCTGCTGATCAAGTTTGACTCATTTACCACAGGGAACAGAACTTTTTCAAGATCATCAGTAACAGAACATTTTAACTATTATTGTCATTGTTGATGTGAAACATTCCACATCAAATGCATTGTTGAATTGTTTCCTCATTTAGTTAAAAGAAATGTGTGTATATAAGTTTTGTATTGCCAGTGGTAGATGTAGTTGGTTGTTAACCACCTATTCAATTCTATTGCAGATAATTAGTGGAAGACATAATGGATATTTTGTCAATGCTGCCTGCTACAGATGTTGTATTTCCTCAAATTTTTGATTTTTTGTCAATAAAAGAAATCTTCAAGCTTCGGCTAGTTTCAACATCATATTGCCATCTTGTAAAGGAATACTTTGAGCAATGTTCCAAAATCGACCTAAGTAATGAGTGCAAATGGAAAATCACTCCAGATGTTTTCAAGTTGATGACTGAAAAGAATGAAGTTTTGCAAGAACTTATAGTTCCTGACTCTAATCACTGGCTGCATGATGATCTTTTTGCTCCTGTCGTATGTGTCTGTGTAAATTTAAGCAAGGTGGACTTGACAAATTGTACTCAGCTGACAAATCGCAGTCTGTGCATGCTTGGCTCTTATTGTCACATGTTACAAAAGATATCTCTCCGAGGATGTCATTGGGTTGACAAAGATAACTTATGTTTGTTAGTTTCAAATAATCCTAATTTAATAGAGTTGGATGTTTCGTCATGCTGGAATCTTGATGATGAAGCCATTATTTTCACAGCCAAGTCATGTCAACATCTGAAGTCTATTTCTTTGTCAAATGTTTATTCTATCAATGATTGTTCGCTGGAACATTTGGCAAAGTATTGCAGTAAGTTGCAAAAAATTAACATTCGAGGTTGTTGGCGTGTCACAAATGGTGGCATTAAAATAATAGGTGAGCACTGTCAACAACTTCAACAACTTGATATTGCGGAATGTCAAAAAGTTACTGAAGAAAGTCTTGCACGTTTAAGGTTTCGTAAGATTATGATTGACGTTGTGCCACAGTTTGGTACAGATAACAGAAGAGAAATAGAAGTTCATGGTTTTCGATTAAATGTTGCTGTATAATTTGTTTATCTCTGTGTGCATTATTACTTGTTGCCAAATGCATGTGGGCTCATGCTGTAAACATTACATGCTAGATCCTTGACTGTCATATTTACAAAATGCACCAGTTTCTCATATATTTAATGATTCAGTATTCTTCATGGTTGTTATTTCTTTGATTGAGTAGCTATATAAAAGCTGCGTTGCGCTGCTTTTCTCAGTTAGGGCCAGAGGCTCATGAGCAATTTGTAGTTTTGTATAAAACAGTTTGGGCCAAAGGGCTATATATAAGTAATTTGTTCAACATTTGTTAAAATGTAAACTGCATTAACAAAAAAGGTTTTGGATATAGGGATCGTAGAAAATATGTTAACAAGGTTTGTTGAAGTTGTTTTTGCATGCTTATTCTTGTTGCAGTGGTGTAATGATCATATCGTTTGACTATTGAGAAGTGTAGAGTTGGTTGCCTGTAGTGTCAGAAAAGAGCACAGACATATGGTGCCAGAAAAAAGTTGTGTTGACAAAAGCAAGGCTGACCATTTTGTATCAGAAGAGAAAATGGAAATATTGTTAAACTCAAACATACAAAGAGATTTTCTACTTTTTTTTCTAAAATAAATTAACAGCACTAAAGAACAACTCTCTAAGTGGTACTATGGGTTAAGCATACACCACTAAAGCTGGTAAACTAGATTTAATTCCTACTGAGTTCATGCCAAAGACTTGAAAAACAGTACTTGCAACCTGCCCAGACCCATGCTTGATGTCAGTTGGTGCAATGAACAGGTTTAGTCACAGTGGTTCCATTTGACTTGTCACCAATTGATGCAGTAAATTATAGTAAATTTATCCTTTGTTGACAGTGAAACATCCTCTGTTGAGCACAGAAAGCAAGATATGCAACTAAGTTTTGGAGTCTTGCATAGACTGGGTATTAAAAGCTTATTAGTGAGCTCAATTACTTTGGTAACCAACATACCTATTTTGTTTCAGAATTGTTCCTTATTTGTTGTGCTTTGCATAATTTTGCTGATTTGATCTTATTTAGAGCTCGTCCGATGCATTGGCATGGCAATATATATCAAAAATATTTGTTCGTAAAAGCCGCTACGCTATTGTTTTGTGTTTGGAAACACAAGTTGCTACTTCATCTCTGATTGATTAACAGAACTTCTCTGTGCTGTTCTTTACACTGCACAAACTTCCGACTACATCAACTAGTGCGTAATATACAGATCACTGCGCAGTTGTAAGAAACCATTATATTACATAACATTAGCTCACAGGATTTTGCAAGGTAAGCAGATGGCTTCCTGTGGAAAAATCAGGGTATGTGCTGTGGTGGTTGATTTGTTTTAGTGACCCAGGTTTGTGCAGAATTCAATGTTGTATGGTTCTTCATTGCAATCAAGTGATGGTTTTGCCACTGTTTGCAATGAGTCATGCATTGTTGTTTATGAGTGCAGGCACATCCACAAAGGAGTACTTTTATCTATAGTAATTTGTCACTCAGATGGTGTTAACTGACATGCTGTTTTATCTTCAACCTGTTGGACTACATTTGTGGATGGTTTCCATATATTACTGTTGTTTGTATAATGTGTCGTCTTGATTTCATGTCATCATGTCATTTATATATATGATGACACTTATTAAATGCCATCTTCATAATTACTCCTTGCTCTCATGCTTTTGTCATTTGTAATTTTATTGCATATTTGTATATGTTCCTAACTTACCACAATCTGCTCTTTCATTTGTAGCTTGTGTAATTATTCCATTTGTTTATGTGGCATACAACTGAAGGAAAAAATGCACTGTGATGTCTATCAACTGTGGTTTGAGTAATGCAAAAATATTGGCATCGGTATTGAAAATTGAAAAACAATCAGTCGAGCTCTAGCTTTATTATTGCAGATGACATCTCTTGAATCCACGGGTTTTGCATCATTCTTCCAAATTATAGTATTAATGGTGTTTTGTTTTCCATGTTTCACTGTTTATTGCATGAAATTCTTAATTTAAGTCTAGCATATGAACATAGTGTGTGACATTTCGTTGAATGCTAGTTTTCTAATGAAGTATATAAATTGTGTGCATGGCCTTGCTTCATGTTAATGTGCACAAATCTTGTTCAATTTCTATGGGTTTATCAACCTTGGCCGTTAATATTTAGTGCTATTAGTACTACATCCAAATTTTACTAAAATAATTTTCTGGTTCCAGATAAGAACATACTGTTGAAATTTTCATGAGGGAGTAACAGTCTCTTTGGTTTCAAGGCCTTCTCTACTTATGTGCAATCAGCAAAAGAAAAGCAATATTTTAAAATGTTTTTAGAACTGGTTCAGGGCCTTATAAGTAATGCTTACACAAGAAAAAATTTTGCTATGCATGGCATCTCAATATTTCACACCTTCACTAGCGGCAGTGTGGACCTAAATCAGCAGTTTTCACATGTATTAGCAACTCCAAACTCACCAGGTGATTGTGCTAGAGCTGTTCAAACCCTTAAAAGACTCAACAAGTCTTTTAAGAAAAAAAACTTCTTTGGTTTTCTGTTTCAAATTTTTTGCGAGTGACACCATAGGTGGAATAGTTTTAGGCCTTTTTGGCCCACTTCATTTGGCTGGGACCAAACCACCAGATGGTAGTATTTTGCTCAAGTTTTTACTAGAAACTAGGCTAAAATCTGAGTCTTTTAAGACTTTGGACATATTGCTAGGGTTTGGGGTTCAAAGGTTAAAAAACAAAAAAGTTAGTTGATCCCTTTATTAGATAATTAATAAATTTGTTGTTTCGACTTCCAGAAATGCTAGAAAGACGATGAAAGGCTCAAAAGACTCGGATTCTAGCCTAGTTCCTAAAAAAAGCTTGAGTGAAATACATCCATCTAGTGGTTTAGGCCCTGGGCCAGGTAACATGAGCCAAAATGACTGAAAATCTACATCACTCATGATGCCACTCACAATAAAACCTATAACCAAAAATCTTTTTTCATTGCAGACTCAAAGACTTACCAAGTCTTTTGAGGGTTTCAACAGCTCTCTAGCACAAATGCCTGGCAAATTACGTAGTTGCGAAGTGGCGTGAAAATATTAGCTCATGCAGGATTTTTAGGTACAAAATGTTTGTACACTGGCCGTGTTAATTGTAGAAGACCAACATACAATTCTGAAATTATTTCATACTCCAGGGAGATCACCATAAGCTGTAACTATGTTTGGCACTGACTCTGGAGTGTATCAGGGTTAAGTCCCCAAGGATTTTTTACCTTCACTATTACCTATCTTCACTATCACAGTCAGGATTGATAACCATAATGATTTATTTTTTTTAATCAAAAAAATCTGATTTTTTAAATGTAATTCAGATTTTTATATTTTCATAATTTTTTGATTTAATGTGCAAAGGGTGGCTACCTAAGATTTGCAATTTCTAATTAGTTTGGTGACGGCGATTGGCGGCAGGCCTAAGCCTGAATTGTGCTTCTTGCCAGGGCGGTTGAGGTGAACGGTCTTGCCCAAGGAGTGCTACAGCAATTCACTCAGTTGCTATGGATTGAACACCCAACCTTCCAATTGAGAGGCGGACACTTTACCACTGAGCTAATGCCGCCTCCATTTTAACAACAGACTTTGCACCAAAGAGGGTGGCAAGCTTATATTTTGTAGTTTCAATTTTAACAACGAACTTTGCACCAAAGAAAGTGGCAAGTTTGTATTTTGTGCAAGTATTTTTAATTTTAAACATTGTTTGATATTACTTTTTTGTGCTTAATTTCTTCTTGTACAGCAACTAGAATTCAGCTGAACTTTCATTCAAACTTACTTTGAAATTATGCATCACGCTTAAAGCAAATCAGTTCATAACACCAGTGTACAAAACGAACTATTTATTGGATGAAATGTTTAACACTTACGGCATGGTAAAAAGCTTGCACAAAATACAAGTTTGCCACCCTGTTTGGTGCAAAGTCCATTGTTAAACTTGATAATTGTAATGCAGCTTTCACTAGTTCAGCTTTTGCAAAAGTATAACTTACATGCATAAAATGCTAAAAACCTATAGTATATGCATTACTATGAATCTGAATCAAAAATATGTTCTAAAACTGATATTTCTACAGTCAACAACCTACATATTTGCTGGAATTTAGATGTAACTTTTACTTTATGTCAGGCCTGCAGTCATGAGGGCATTCAGGGACAGTATCCCTAAATTTTTTTGTGTACCCCAAGTTTTGTTGTGCCCAGAAAAGCTTGTTTTTAACACATAATATTGCATAAAGAAAAATCTTTCCCCCTAACAGTTTATTTTGCCCTCAAAACCTGGTTACAGGCCTGCTATGCCAGCCTACACTTTCAAACTTGTGGCATTCTGATTTCTGAGTCTACAAATGTTAGTGATTTTAGTCCACATATCAGTTTTGCAGTTAGTTGACATAGAATCTGTGACCTCACAATTGCTATGATTAGTAAAACTTTAATTGCTTTTATAACTTGTGTTGTTGTAAGAAGTCTCTGCCTTCTTTAACAATAAGTGAAACCGATTAAAATACCAATTATATGTGTCATACAAATCACAGAAAACTGCAAACATGCATATAATTTTTTACGTGAATTTTTTGGTTTTATCACTGAGTTAAATGAAATGATTTAAATCAATCAACCCTGACTAGAAATAGCTGAACTTCAATTCAAACTTTTTTGTGCTTATCCAGTATCCCTTAAGCCAAATAAGTTCATAACACCAACCAGTGTACGAAATAAAATATTTATTGAAATACCAATATTGAAACTGCCAGTTCAGTAATTTCATTGACACTAATGGCATACGTGCATAAAATGTTAAAAACCTATGACAATAACATACCTGTTTCATGAAACAAAAATATGTTCTGTAACTATGTTTACAGTAAACAGCCTTCATATTTGATAAAATTTAAGTGCAACTTTCACTTTGTGCCAGTCTACACTTTCAAACTTGTGGCGTTCTAACAGATGACTTCTGAATCTATAAGGGTTAATGATTTCAGTCCTCCAAATGTCGTTTTTGCAGTTAAATGACATAGAATCTGTAACCTCACAGTTGCTATGATTGATAAAATTTGAAGTGGTTTTAACTTGTATTGTCATAAGAACTCCTTACCTTCCACACTATTACTGTATAGGCCATGTGAAAATCTTTTGGAATGCTATTTAAATATGTCATAGACATCACACAAAGCTGTAAAGTAGCATGATTTTATTGGTTTTTATTGCTTTATTTAAATCATTATTTTTATTGGTTGATTTAAATCAATCAACCCTGATCACAGTTGGTCAGGACCATGCTTTGAAGCAGGCATATCATAGCTATCTACTGTAGAGCTTGAACAGTTTCTAATTATTGTACAAATGAACTTGACACTTTCATGTCCGGTCTAAATCAAGCGGTTCGCGTCAAAACAACTGTATCGCACGTGGCTTTGTGTGCGTGTAACTCTGACACCAAAAGCAGTAAAGAGCTGTTCAAAGACTAAAAAGATGCGGCAAGTCTTCTAGTCTGCACTTGAAAATAATTTTTTGGTTGCGGGGTTCAGATTTTGTGTGAGTGACGTCATAAGTGGAGGACTTTAGGTCACCTTGGCCCACTTCACCTGTTCCTAGGCCCAAACTGTTAGATGGTAGTATTTCACTGAAGTTTTCATTGTAAACTATGTTACAATCCGAGTGTTTTGATACTTTGGATGCCTGCTGGCGTTTCGGGTTCAAAAGTTACGATCTAAAGTAATAAAAATATTTGACAAATTAATTAATTAGATGATTTTATTAATTAATTAGATATTAATTACATGATTAATTAATTTATGATCAATTAGATAAGTAATTAATTTGTTTATTTTAGATCATAACTTTTGAACCAGAAACGCTAGAAAGTTGATCAAAGGCTCAAAAGACTCGGACTCGAGC
>JGI24158J21664_10014158_pt1 | contig 10494 bp, 4 predicted proteins | sample Ectturendosymbi3_FD_21664 | JGI IMG/M metagenome (IMG submission 21664)
GCCGTGATTCCTGCTCAGGATTGACCCAGCTAGTGAGAAGTTGGGAATCACTAGCTTGTCTGCAGTTATGCAGTGGGTCTCCTGTAGGATGATGATGAAAGCCTTGTTCTTATAGACTAGCTGCTCAATGACGGAGATCTTGTTTTCAGTGAGCCCTTCGATGTTCAGCTGGAGAATGTTTGTTCGTGGGTCATCTTCGGCAACATTTCTGCTGCTGCCACCTGAGAAGGGCGTTGTTTGACCCACTCCACGCTGAACATATCCAGCGCGAGTAGCAGTGGTTGCTCTCTTGGTGACAGATTTAGTAAGCATTTCAAGAAATGCCGCAAAAGAGAGGGCCACGTGAAGGCATCTGTCTTCCTCTTCGCCCTTGATTGTAAGCCACACGAAGTAATTAAAAAAACATTAGAAGCCATTGCTTACAACTGAAAAAAAATCGGAAAAAGGAACTTGCGAGGAGACAAACATTAACAACACAGGGAAAAGCGTGTGGTTGCATGGTAGCTCTACAACTCATGTTTTGGTCGCCGATAAGGAGTTTAATCCGCGTCTTACTGCGAAAAGTATTGCACAAACCAGGCCGATACTTCCAGTCGTAGGCGTAGTCAGGGGGAGGACAAAGGGCCGCTCACCCCAAAAATTTGTAGCATATCTTGTTGTTTGTGCTTTGAGAGGCGCCAAACACTGTTGCTCGCTCAAAGTCAAAATATTTGGCCTCATCCAAGATTTCGGGCTGGCTGCGCTACTGCTTCAAGCGGATNTAAATACCCACCAAACCACCGTGGATAAAAGCACGGTTATTTTTGCAGCGTTATTGTGTTNGAGCAATATGCAGATTGGGTTATTGTTGCTTATTGTTGCTCTCGCATTTTCGTTTTTGTTGCTCTCGCATTTTCCACTTAATGTGCTTTGTTCTATCTTAGTTCCTTGCTTTGCTATAATTTAGTTCCTTCCTTTGCACCTTCCTCCCATTGTACCCATTTTTCTATAATTTAGTACCTTCCTTTGCACCTTCCTNCCATTGTACCCATTGNACACATTACTGCGACCACTGAAGAGCATATATATTCTTGCCTATAAGCAACATGAGCTGCATGGCAAAGAGTTAGTTTGGCAGTATGGCAGAGAATAGCGCTTCCCAACCTGTAGGTCGCGAATGGCTGTATTTAGAGCCAATACAATGGCCCGAAGGGTTTATTAATATGCGTTTGTCAGGCTTAGTTGCTTCCAGCGATGTTACCAGCCAAGTTACTACTGTTTATTCTGGCGTGCTAATGTTTAGCTTGTAATGAAATTCAAATTGCAGTATTTTGCTAATAAGTGTTCGCGAATCACGAGTAGACGCGTTTAGGCGCCAGCGGTTCCATTCCTCAGGCGACAGTGACAAACCCTTTTCGTTACTCCAATGAGCTAGCAGAAAATTTGCGGATAGCGGTTTATGCTGTGTTACACAGACCTGCTTGTTACGGGTATAAATTTGTAGAAAAATTGAATATGGAGACACACTCGCATGCCCTAGGAAGTACTACGACTGTGTAACCCAGTGTTCCTAACCTTTTTAGGCTTTGTGCATCCTACAGAAGGCAAACATAATTTGGGACACCCAGTGGAGAGCCCATAGCAATTTGCTTTAAGGTTTGATGACAATTTGAAAATAGTATTTTCACTGATACATTGAAAAACGCATTAGCTCGCGGCACTCCTGAGTATCGTAAATGGCACCGTAGGGTGCCGCGGCACCCCGGTTGGGAACCACTACGCGTAGCCTGTTAGAAGCTGTTAAATTTTATCTCAAGGTAAGTTTTCTCTCACTCTGTCGTTTCTCTGCTGTGACGCTGTTAAAATGGAGTTTTTAGTTTAAAATGCATTGTGTTTAGATGTTTGAATTTTTAAATGTTACTCTAAATTTTAATCTCATGATGATTCCAAGAACATTAAAATAAAACGTGTTAACAATTATTTAGCTTTTCCACCCAAGGCAAATCATCGGGGACGGATTTGAGGAGCGCGTGGCCCTAGGCCATTTTAGGCCATTTAAGTTTTTGGGGCCCCGTGCAGGTATGACCTATTTGGCCGTTTGTTTGAAACGCGTGGAAGTATGTCCCTCTTTTGTGTAGTTGCCCCTCAACATTCTAGTTTTTGATGGTGCCGACCTCTGTGCAACGATTGCCTTAAATCTTCAACAGAAAAACTTTCCCACATTCTTCTCAAGAACAAAGAGCAATGCGTTCTTTTCTTGGAATTTATAGCTCTTTCGTGTGGTTCAGATGTTCTATTCGCTAAACTTCCGTGACTTTAAACGTTTTTTGCAGGAATATTTTTCGGATATGTACATTTTCATGCGGGACCGTGTCGCCGCCTTCGAAAATATCGATCTGATTAGCTGTACGTTAACTAGTTATCGATCTGATTAGCTGTACGTTAACTCCTTTGTTGTAGTAACCACATATTTTATGGACCAAGCAAACACAATCCATTCAGTGGACACCGGGATTATTTATGCACTTTTTAAGTTGTCATTTTCCAAGCATTACAAAATATAGTGTTTCAACTTTCTTTGCTATAGGCTGATGGTAAACAGCATGAAGACAAGTTTTGCACAGCAAAGTATTGTCCTAACACCCTCAGCTAACCATATGAATCAAGCTGTAAACCATTGGTCTCAAACTCAAATTGTTCCACGGGCCAAATGAGGACTATAAAGTAACCCGAAGGCCGCATTGTGACTACCCTTGTAGGACCGCATTATGACGCTGACGCAACAATGGCGATACCTGAACCTTAGTAAAAGGAGCTTTTACATCTTATTTTCTTCTTGCGAAAATATCGTTCACAAGGAAATCATCTCTAGCCTTTTCTACGTTTGTTTAAAAAAAAAGGAACTTGTTGTCTCACTAGCTAGTCGAGCACTTTTAAACAATGGCGAATAAACGGCATAACTTAACTATTAATTATTTGAAACTTCCCAAAAAACATGGCGGGCACACAAAATACCTTCGCGGGCCGCGTGTTTGAGACCCCTGTTGTAGACACTTTTTCCAAGTAAAACTAATAAGAAACTGTTCTAGCTGATTTAACTAACATCTAGAGCTGGGGTGTACAACCTTTTCCTATTGCCGACCGCATTACTTTTATTTATATGAAGGACAGCCGCCAATGAGTTCGAGTTATATTTATGAGATACGTTTAATTAAAGAATAGGTTTTATCCGGTATATGTCATTTACTTGTGCCTAAAAGTATAATAAAATGTCAAATATTTTAACGAATTTATTAAAAAAAAAGTTTGCAAAGTATCGTAGCAATTAATGACTCCCTTGATTGATCTTACTTGCCTTGCGTTTGTTTTGCTTCAAAATACGCCAGCACGGTCGACAAATCTTATATTTTAAATTACCGCAAGTTTCATTATCGAAGGTTGTTTGCGGCCATACGGCCGCAGGTTGTGCACCGTTGATCTAGAGCTTCAACAAGGAATCTCCGAGAGCAATCTAGTTGGAGCAACCAAATATAGCATCCAATAATGACAATATTGCTTTTCATTAGAGTTCTGCGATGTAGTGGCCTTGCGTTGCTGCGAGCTTTTTGTCAGTGGAAGATTGATCACCACGTAAATGTGGTCTTCATTCCTCTCTTGTAACCAAAGGGTAGCCAGGAGTGCCCTAGGGGACCATGCCCCTTCCAAAATTCTAATATATCTTGTTGTTTTGTGCTTTGGCAGGCAGCGTCACGAACAAAATATTGTTGTTCGCTTAAAGTCAATGTATTTGACCACCCAGAAATTTTGGGCCAATTACGCTACTGCATACAACCACTGTGAAACAGATAGCCTGCATCTCTCTCACGCCCTGCCATGTTTCTCAGCATCAAACCTTTGACTTTCACACAGAACATTCTTACTTGAAGTTTAATCTTCCGCTGACAAAAAACTCGCAACAACGCAAGACCGCCAGAAACTGCAGAACTCTGATGAAAAGCAGTAGTGCCATTCTTATATTGCGTAGCACGCAATATTATCGTGTTGTTACTGTACTGACAAGAGTCTAGACGTTTGCATTTTCGCTTGTTTCAGAGTAGATTGTCAATTTATGCCTCTGCGCAATTTCGCAAATTTTAAGGTAATGAGTCGTCAGAGGAAAGAGTTGCGCGTGGCCCCAAAAGCACGGTGCCCTAGGAGACGGCGATCTAGACTGGGAACCATGTGTGGTGGTCGAAAGCTTCAAGGAGTTCCGCAAAACCGCCATCACTTGTTTTGCGTTTCTGTTTGATCCCCTGGAATGAGTAAACCAGGCGTTATCAACTTTTTTAAACATATGGCCCAGTTAATGAACAAACACAGGGTCCGCGGCCCAACGACTGTACAACCTCGCCATTGCGGCCACTATTGCACATGCACAAAAAATGCAAAAAACATAGGCAAAGTAATGATGAGAAAGGTAGCGACAAGCAGAAAAAACAAGATTCATAATCGACTGTGAAAAACAAGACCCGTTCAGTTTGTGTTGGATCATTCTATATATCTTTAGTAAGCACGAAACATGATCTTCTTTCATTTTAAATTATTGTAAGCAAATTTGAAGGGTGGAAAGGGCGGCACTTTTATGGTCGGCTCTGGGCGGCACTTAGCCTCGCGACGCCACTGCGATTAATCCATGTCTTGCAGAAAACATGGACAAGACATTTTGGAAAAGATTGCTAAACGCAATTTAGCCAAATACGATTTTTCTCATAGTACATTTTTACCTATCTATTAAACCGTCGTTGACTTTTCATTTGTACGAAAGCAAACAAGTGCACCCAACTTGCAAACCTATTTAATAGTAATTGTTAAATCAACAATTTATTTTACAACTGAAAATATTCAAAACGGTTCTTGAACAACTGCCATCCGGACAACTGCCACCTATAGGATAACTGCCACCGAGGACAATCGCCACCTAGGAAGATCGCCACCTAGGAAAATAGCCACGCAGGACAACTGCTACCCGGACAACTGCCGCCCGAACAGCTGCCACCTGCGATAACTGCCACTTAGGACAACTGCCACCTAGACAGCAGCCACCTGGAACGATCGCCACCCCGAAAACTGCCACCTAGGGCATATTGAGTTTTTTGCGTTTATTGCCATTAAAGCTATTTGAATTTCATGAGGATGTAGTGTATAACAAAAATTTCTCCATTCTCTGACCACTTTAAAGAAACCTAAGTTCAACTTTGAACCTTTTGGGTAAGATTGTCGTGTGGATATCACTGCACCTTCACAAACATTCTTAAATCAGTGCAAAACTTAATTTTATATGGGCATTTTCCTATTTTTCACAGAAAACCGCTTTTATGCACATTATCGTATTCAATCAACGAACTCATAAAACGCCTTTTCTTCCTTTCATTTTACGCTGTGTGNATTAATTTACCTTAGATTTTCATTTGCGAGTTACATGGCAGCAAGAGCAACATTTCAACTCACTTTTCCTGAAGTATGGTNAAGCCAGTGGTGTGTTTAAGGGGAGGCGAGCTAGTCACTTGCCTCGGGCCCCCCTTTTTNCCCCCTCAATTTTGGGCTCCCCCTTGAAGTGTTACGCGTATATATTTTCCTTATTTTTAGTGAAAAACGTATTATTCACTCATGTAATGTACTTTAAAGCAGATCATAAGTAAGCACTTTGCTTTCAAAGGGGCTCCCAGCAGCCACTGAAATGTGTAAGTGCTCTACTTTTAAACTTCCTTGAAGGGGCCCCTAAAACAAACTGCAATGTTGAAGTACTCTGCTTTCAAAGAGCCCCCCTACAGAAACTGTAATGTGCATTTACTTTACTTTCAAAGGAGCCCCAACAGCAACTGCAATTTGAAGGTAATCTGCTTTCAAAGGGGTCTCCAACAACCCCTGAAATGTGTTATTACTCTGCTTTTGAACTTCATTGATGGGGCCCCTAAAAGAAACTGTAATATGTAAGTACTCTACTTGCAAAGGGGCCCCAACCACAACTGTAACGTGTAAGCACCTTGCTTTCACACAGGGGCCCCCAACAGCAATTATAATGTGTGAGTACCTTGCTTCCTAAGGGACCCCAAGAGCAATTATAATGTAAAAATCCTTGCTTCCAAAGAGGCCCCCAAGAGCAATTGTAATGTGTAAGTAGCCTACCTTACTTTTAAAGAGGCCCCAACAGCAATTGTAATGTTTAAGCACCTTTGCTTTCAAAGGAGCCCCAAGCAGCAACTATAATATGCAAGTACCTTGCTTTCAAAGGGGCCACCAACAGCAACTGTAGTGTGCAAGTGCTATGCTGTCAAAAATGCCCCAAACACCAACTGTAATCAGAGGTGGGCAACCGCTACTTTGAAAATAGCGTCGCTACCGCAATCGCTATTTGCTGAAAATAATAGCGGCGCTACCCCTCCCGTTACTGAACAAAAATAGTAGCGAGCTATCGCTACCGCTACTTTTGATGAACTTTTGAAATTTGTGCTGTTTTGCAGAAGTAGTGTTTCATTTATAGTGTCACCTTGAAATGTTTTTTTAATCTATCAATTTTGTTGGGTGCCCTTTATTGAACAACCAGAAAATAATAGTCATTGAGCAGTTATGATTAGGAATTGTTCATTTTACACTAAATGCACATATCAATGAAACAGACTGCAGACACACATAGAGTGCATTTACTTTTATAAATGGATTGCTGCAGGTTTATCAGTCGCCTTTATTGCTGCTTTCTCGCTGGAGTCGAATGTAGAACTCAAACTAATAATCGAACAATAAAAAGGTGAAAAATTCTTTTTAACAAGGTTTTATGAGCGTGTAAGTCGAATCAGGCCCACAACCAGGGTGGGGGAAAACCGCGCATTTGCATCCGTCACGACGGTTTCAGGCATCATTTTAGATTTTACAAAAAAGGTAATGTTGATATTTGGTTTTAGTGAAAGCCCCCGAACAAACTATTGACTACATGTATTGCAAACTGGCTCCTTCTTTCTCCATGTTTCGGCTTATTCACAACAACAGCTTTGAATAGGATGTAGTTTGTATAGCCTGCGTGTAAAGATAGCCTATTTAGATATCAAGAACAAACTGGCCAATCACCGTATTGTTAACATTCTAGCTTTTGAAAGTGCAATCCAAGTGTTGAATGGATTGGCTGCAAACGTTCGTAATCCTACACCAGCTGTAAAAATAATCGGTGTGCGATGTGTCGCACAAGAAACTAGTTTCCTTAACGCAATAAATTGCGATTGATTCGCTTGGTGTGGGTCACTGTTGTGACTTTACTATTATTGCTGAATGATGAGTGCAAGCTTGAATCATTGCAAGAAGATGGGAGAAGACAGGAGATTACTCAAACAGCCTGCTGCAAAGGTAGAGCCTGTAATTGTTGTATATGTTTGTTGGTAAACATATTTATATTATCTTCCTCAGCCTTTTTGTCATAAGAAATTTTAGATCAGTGGTTCTCAAAGTGGGCGGAATCATCCCCTTGGGGACGATTTTGAGGGGAAAGGGGGCGAAAAAACCAAAGGGGGAGATAGGGGGAAAACAACACAAAGGGGGCAAAAACGCTCAACCACTAATCAGTTGTTGAGTAAACTTCAATAGCCTACTGTTATGACATGTTATACTTTCTTGTAAATTTTAATTTACTATTATATTCGTTGGAGCTTGTTGTAAAAGCAATTTATCCGTTAAATTTTTACTTTGGGTCGTCTGTGTGTCAGGCTACAGTGTGGAATATTTTCACAAAAATCCTGAACGTAATATTAGCGCCGTAATACTGTTGCTTTGTTCAGCCATTTAATAGCTCGGTTCAGCTATTTATACTTCCATTAAATAAATTCTTTAAATTTCCTACCTTGTGTGTGCTTCATCAGGCTTGGGGAGTGCAAACGACGTGTCGAGAGTGTAAGGGGGCGATGGAATAAAAAGTTTGAGAAACACTGTTTTAGAGGTACACGCTCATCTATCGAAATGCGGAAGGGGCACGTGTCCAGAGAGAGTTTGGGAACCCTAACTTAGTCAAACTTACGTTTTTTAATCAACGTTGCTGTGAGCCTGTACACATCACCATTTGTTCAGCGAAAACCTTAACTTTTCACCGGTGCAAAGTTTTTGTTGCTGGGCTTGTGACCGTGCAAGTACCTACGAAAAATAGAAACGGTAATGAAAACAAACAACGCTATTGTTAACTGGAGTAATAATATTGTTTTTGACGGTTCTCAAACACGATAATTTTTTCAAAAGACTAAATTGGTTCGATTGCAAAAAGCGAATTATGCAGTTGTTTTTAATTTTGTTAGTACAATCCGTGCCACGAAGCTCAAATTAAAACTTACTGCGACCAGTTTTACAAAGATAGCATTTCCTGAAATTAATGGCAATATGAAAGAAACGTCACTATACGCCTATACGAATACCAAGGTAAGTTGCAATAACTTTTCCGTTCTGGTTTGAACGAAATGAAATAGGCTACGACTACCCAGATTTCAAACAGCAGTCTTTCGTCTGAAGCAGTGATATTCAACGTGGGTGAAATCGCTCCCCAGGGTGCGATTTTATGGGTTAAGGGGGCGATTTCTGTAGATTATAATATACTAAAATTATGAATTGATTCGAAAAATAAAAACTATTTTTCCACTTTGGAACCAACTCAATTGATGCATTTGCGACTCCATGTTTCGTAAAGAAGGTTATAAAACACAAAATATAGGACTGATGGTGTAACAACAATCAAACTAGCATTGTCCTGTGCAACGCATTAACGCACTAACTATATCCAAGGCCATAGAGAGTGATATTGGTTGGGAGCCAAGCACGGCGGTTCTGACGAATTTTCAGGTATATTGTTAAAAGCCGAATGTATAAAATAAGATAAAATGGTGGTGAAACTGTTGCAATAAGTACTTTGGTAGTTTGTTGACCTAGTCCAGCTATGTCCAACCCAAATGGCTTACTGAGCGAAGCGAAAAACTATGTCACTGTCTTGACCAGGGCCGCACATGGAATGACATTAATGAGGGCCTCACATTGAATGACTTACTTTGATCTTAGCAAACTAAATTTAGTTTAAAATGCAGTGAACCGTTCGAATCCTAACCGCAATGGTAACAGACGGGATAAAGTGGCACTGAAGAGCACCTGCATGAAAAATGTCAAATTTAAGATGTTATCGAAATAAGGACAGGTTGTCATTATGCCGGATAATTTTACTACAACGAAATCCTGATGGGCCGCACCAAACCTTCGACTAGGCCGCATGCGGGCCGCGGGTTGGACATCGCTGACCCAGTACTTGCATGAGCAGCGTCAAAATAGCGACATCAATAACATTTGCAAGTCTCTAGGCATGTCAACACGCAAGGAATTTGACTTTTTTTCGTATACCGTAGTATGCATTGGTTCGTTTTATTATATATACGTTGGTTGAAAGCAACCGAAACTGATAGAGCTATCGGAAAATACCCAATCGACCGAACTCCATTTCTTAAAGACGAAAAACGTTAGTTTCTTCGAAGATACCAAAAATGGTCCAACAATCATAACATTGCTACTACTGAATCATCGCATCGACTTCCGCTGTGATTAAGAATATTAGTCAAAAGTTGCAATTAAGTTTAGCCTAATTGGTTTTCGCCATGAACTGCCACAAATTCCCACAAGTGTATGTGTTATTATTAGCAAAGTTGCCCTGAAACAAGATTTCATATAGTTTTCGGTAGAGCATTGTCAAAACATTGTTTCGTAGGCATAACAGTCACAGAGCGGTATCATGTGTTTTATGAACTTTGGTTCGTAACGTGAGTAAAACAGTGGAACCAAGTGTCTTCTATTAAAAAATACGTGCAAAATGACTGTTATGAGACGATTTACGTAGCAATCAATGGCTAGCAAATTAACTACAGCTTGCCGTAAATTGTAAAACGTGCTTATCATGTTTTTCAGTCAGTTCGAGTGTTTTTCTGTGCGTATAGATGTAGCTGAACTGTGTTCTTCTGACTAATGACACAGTATGTCAGTGCAGCAGGCTAGGAAAGGGATAACTTATACTCAGGGGTATGGTGCGGTGGATCCGAGCAACCACTAGTGCAGGAGTTCCCAACCTTTCTCTTACCATGTACCCCTTCAGCATTCCGTGAGATGAGCATGCACCCCTTCAACATTTCAACAATAAGCATGTACCCCTCCAGCATGTTGACAGATGAAAATGTGTCTCTAAAATTTCCTATGACAAAATATATCATCATGATCATTCATACATGTATTAATGGTTTTTGAAAATAATACTCAGTGATATATGTGTAAATATTTGGAAATAATTAATATGTAAATATATTTTTCTCATCTTCTGCTAGCCTTGAATGTACCTCTTGGGATACATGTACCTCACGTTGGGAACCCCAGCACTAGTGTGTGTCGTCATAAGCAACTCTAGTTACCCAACCGCCAAAAACAACAATATAGCTTATCAGTTATCATGCATTTGGGAAATACTGAATGCAGGCTGGA
>JGI24158J21664_10014159_pt1 | contig 10494 bp, 5 predicted proteins | sample Ectturendosymbi3_FD_21664 | JGI IMG/M metagenome (IMG submission 21664)
GATTTACCCACAGACCATAATTGGGTGGGTTGCATGGATGAGTTTTTCCCAACCAGATGCATGGTGTCACCAAATGAAGTTGAAGAGTAAAGGATGTGAGCGGGTTACAGTATTATTAGCAGTATATAATCATTATTGATTTCAATAAGTATTAGGTATATCAAAAACAAAACAACAACAAAAAAAGGGGTTTAGTATGTTAGAGAATTATTTAATTCTAAGGTATAGTTTCACAAAAAGTCATAGCTTATCACAAAAAGTCAAGCTCCTCAGATTGTTTATATGAGCCTAAAATTGTGCTAATGTGTGTTTACAACATAGTTCTTCTTTTATATTTTTTGATTTAAAAATGAAATCATCACAAGAAAATTAAGTAGAAGTATAATTAGCTTAATGCAATTACACCCAGCTTTTTTAAAATTGTTTTGTGCTGATAGGATATTGGCATGCCTAACTGTAAAACCACCTGGTTATTTTTAGTTCATGGGATTCTGATAATCAAGTTTTTGCTCTGTTTGAAACAGGTTATTGTGCTACTATTGGATATGATGAAATTGTGTCAAATTTGGTCTAACTTTACATGTAGCTATGTTGCAGTGTTCACATTGATTATACTGTATGTGGCATTTGGGGTTGGTAGAACACTCTCCCAAATAAGCATGGTTGAATGAAGAATCAACACATTTTATTTTATGGAATAAACTTCGTTTTTTTTAAGCACAGAACATGTTTCAATCAAATGTATATTGTCCCCTAGTTAACTTGTTTCAACTTCTGAACTTGACATTTGTTCAGGAGAAACTGAAAAACCATGCCTTTCTCATTCTACTACCATTACAATCACCATGTCCTCAGCTTAAAATATTTCTAGTTCGTGAGCCTAAGCTGCCTAGTTATAGATGTTTTCTGCTGTGCTGGTAGGTTAAAGGTTTAAACTTAGCAAGACTAAACCAGAAGTGGTGCTTGACAATACTTGCTTCCATTGTTGTTACAGCTAGTCCCTGAGATTGCAAAAGTGATAATATCCTGATTATCTACCATCAGCATTGGACAAGTGTATAAAGCTCAATCTCTATAACAAAAAACCACAATGAGTTCTTCATCTCACCAATTGCATTAACCCAAACAATATGAATATATACCAAGTGGTTTCACTCTTTAAACAGATTTGTCTGGTAGACTTCTGTCATTTGGAGAAGTCCACATAGATCATATACAGTACCACATTGTTAGCCAAATTGAGCTTGACCCGTTCTAGACCATGCTTGAACCCAAATCTTATATTGTACTATGGTTGTAAATTAACTCAGTTCAGTTTATTATGAAAAGTAACTCACAAAGAATAAACTAGCAAATCTAATAACTGGCAATGTTGTAAGGTTTTCAGGTTAAAACAAAGACCAAATCATGTCAGTATGGCAGCAATATTCACATCTAGTTATGGTGTATACACAGGAGCATAACAAGGGGGCAAGGGGGGCACAATGATGTGGGTGCCGAATCATTATGGGGACACTGAATAACTGGGGGGCGTCAATATGGGATTGGTTATAATGGCTACTGCCTGTGGTAAAGTTATGGTGCTTTCACATCTTCAATTTCACTTTCAATCTCTGAGGCAGATTAGAAAAGTTTTAAAAAGGTGTATTCTGTACAGGGAACAGCAAAAAACATAGCCTGGTATTGTGTCCTTGTGCAACGTGATATACATCAGAAACAACTGTTATTTTATGAGTCAGCTACAACCTTACTGAAAGCAACTATACATGCTAAGAAGTGTTTGCTTAAAGTTAACTGGTGTCAACAAACTGGTAACATTGAAGCATGTCCTACTGACGAGATTTGCTAACCAACTGATTTCTGGTACCTCAGAATGTTTTCACATAACAGGTTTCGGTAACCATGTTTATAACAAAGACTGAAAGTAAAAATGTGTTTTCCCTTAGTCAATCTGAAACAAACATCTTAGGTTTCTGCCAAAGATCTCTCTTTTGTGACTTGTAGACATAAGTTCTATGATTAAAGTAGTAAGATGATCTATGAATAGTTTGTTTCATAACTCTATAATATGTACTGTAGCTGATTTCCAAGTTGCAGAGAAGTTCAGTTTGAATGTTATCTAAACCCAACGACCAGTTTGTAAAAAAATCTTAGTAAAAACATTACTCTAACTGTACAAGGTTAATGTTAAAGTGAGTTAAGACTTACTTTATGGAAAAAACAATCTAACTGGAGATATTTTTTGATGAATTATAGTGATATGCTCTGTTTATGATGCAGTAAACAAGTGTGCTTTAGCCAGAGATAACAATGAAAATACCTAAGCGATGTCCACAAAACATGTGCTGCTGTTTGCATAGAACTTATAACCAACTTTATGAAACTTGATGCATGTCCCATATGTCAGGTGCGCTTTGCAGAAAACCATTTACATTTAATTTCAATGCTTTTCCTATTGCTGTCTACTTAATTTTAAAACTGCAATTGCACTAGCAACACCTTGGAAAAAAGAGTGACAAGTTGTTTTTTTTTTGAAAAATGCCCCTAAACAGGAAAAAATAGAAGTAAGCTTGAGATGGAACATGCTGTAAATCTTGCATGTCTACTTCGCAGCTGCTTGTTTATTTGATTTTACCTCACTGTCAAACAGTATTTTCAGAAGTAACAGCCATGCTAGCACACATTTGTATTGAAAGTTGAAGTGTCAGCAAAAACTGACCCAGACCAGTGCGATTTTTTGCATTCCTTCGCTTTTTTATTTGGTTTTGGTGACAACAATTGGCAGCAATCTGAAACCTGAAATTTGATTTTTGCCGAGTCAGTTGAGGTGAACAACCTCGTTTCTTTTTTAATATCATATATTGTTTTTTATATCACAAAAGCTTTATTTCATGAACTTTTTGCAATGTTTTTTTGCAGGTACAAATGCTATCTTGTTAAGCAATTGTATGTTGATTTATAGAACCAGCACTTGGTGTATTTACTACTTGCCAAACAAATTGTTTTGATTTATCTGTGGTGTCACACCAGCAGTTCCCACTAAACACTGTGGTTATATAGCTTTGCATAGCTCACTCCATGCATTTAGCTGACACTGCCCGAAAATGATACTCGCACTATTTCATTTTCCCATGACTTGTCCTTACGCTTTTGATCCTGGCTGCAATCATCGTGAAATATGTTTGAATGTATTGTTAGAAAATTTTTTTCAGCTTATGGTGCACAGATGGTATAATTGGATAAGACTCTGATGTTTCTTTTTCAGAAATTGCCTGAAGATGATGAGAGTAGAAGTTTAAATTTCTGGAAAGAAAACGACTACATTTTTGAAAGTACAGATACGATAAAAACATGTATGTATGACTTGTACTTCCAGTTAAATCTATTGTCACTACAAAGTGTGGTCTGCAGTCAGTCACAGCGAGTTGCAAATGATATTTTGACCAGAACTGAACTAAAAGCAGTTGATTCGTTTGGTATTACATCTATTTACAAATTGCTTGCATTCACAACGATTTGCACGCGCTACGTTTTTCTGTAGTGGGCTGGGCCAGTTCATTTTCACAAGTAGCACTCATTGAATATTAAACTCATACGGAAGCTTTTTTCTGATAATGGCAATCATTCCTAAATTTGCGTCGTATGTAATTGTTACAATTTTAAATTAGTATGCATCCAGATATACTGGTTGCCTGGAAAAGCCACAAAAACTAGCACCGACGGTGTCCTCGAGTAGGTTGTGCAGTCCGCATTCGCACTGTACAACGTTGCGGATGATCTGATGATGGACGAAGCGATCGACCACACTTCGGGAGGTTAATTTGTAACGTGTAATAGCGTCAGTGAGTTCTTGATGCAGATGCAACGCGCCGATGCCAAGTTTATCGTTAATCAATACCACACTCGTGGTGGAGTAAACAGTTCGCCGTAACTTTTTTTTCGATCAAGCTCATGCAATGTTTGCTTTCACTATCCGATGCAGCAGAGTGAGAGAACCTTTATTTTCGCTTTCAAGTTCAGGCACGCCACCAGGTATTCGCTACGAAATATGTGACAGTTAAGAATCTGCGGAAATGCGGTTGTTATTTGTGTTCGCAGTAAAAAAGAATGTCATTATTAAATGATAGAAATGGTTTTCTTCATTGGTTTGCTACCGACAACGACTGTCCTTTGCAATTAAGTACGTTGAATTTCAGCGGTTATAGAAACGACTGATGATGAACATGTTCGAAAAGAACCGAATTCAGCAATCAACGCCCAAGCCGAAGACAGCGATGCGAAGAAAGCGCCGGTTAGAAAGACTCCATCTTTCAAAGGCCACGTCGGCATCGTCCCGTCTCTAGCAGACATGAAAACCGTCAAACTTCGTAAAACGTCGAGCAGCAAGCAGCCCACTTCAGCCCAGAAACCTGAATCAGATCGAACCGAACCTCTTTCTCCCGTAGCACTGAAACCTTTGCCAAAGCCAAGATTGAAAAAACCTGATCAGAAAAACGAGGGAGATTCCAGCCCACGTGTGGAGCGTAGCCCTAACTTGCCAGTCACTGAAGGTGTGTTCGAGTCTGCGATCGCACCAAAAGCCAGACCGGCAAGTTATGGTGATGAGCAAAGCTCTCCGAGTTGGACGCAAAAGTCTGGTCCATTCAAACCCGCGTGGCTGAATCTTTCGCTAAAGTCAGCTGCGTCAAAGCAACAACCTGCGAGCGACTCAAAGCAAACGCCCGAAGCGGAACTGGCGCAAGCCAAGTTTGGATCAGAGTCTCCCGCGGCCGACGTGCGAAAGCAAGTTAGCTCGCCAGAACAAGACAGGAATTCAACGTCACCGGAAAAGCGAAGAAAACTCACCGGCACTCCGACTTGTGCCGATGGCAGCGCAACAACGACAGACGCAATCACAGCAGAGCACAGCAAGCAAACCACCCCAGACAGCCCCGCTGAGTCCGCTTCAAATTTGGTTTCGCCCGGAGACGACGACGGTTCACCGTCCGTAGCCGAGGATACCAAGCCGGTAGAAGTCGGCCGGCAAATTTCGCCAGAAGCGGCAGATTCGAAAACTCTAACTTCAGGTGGTTTCACTGCCCAAGACACAGACAAAGGTAACACATCAGATCTTGATCAAGGTGCGAACAAGAATCTCTTTCGCAGATCTTCAAACAGCAGCGTCGATGAGTCAAAAGAACCAGTAGAAAGTAAGCGGCAGTCTGTGAAAGATGGTGCCAAGAAGCCGGTAGCTCGCGAGACTGATAAGATTGATGTTTCTGACAATCCGTTTTTCAAATTGAAGAAAACGTCCAGCCAACAACCACGTGAAAGGACAGCGGTTCAGTCGGTTAGCGAAGGTTTGTTACGCGACAATGTATCCAACGAAGGTTCGCAGGAAAGCGCTGAACGACGCAAACTGGCCAGCGTCAAAAATTTCGCCATGCAGCCGACCAGACCGAAGCTGTCAGCCAGCGCCCCCACCACGCCCACAGCCACAGCGGTTTTTCCCTCTTCGGAAAATCTCATCCAGGGAAACCCTGCCGCCAAAGGCCCCGGCGCCAACTCGAAAACCGAATCCAACACGCCAACGGATGTCGAGCTGCGTTCAGGAAAAACTAGCTTTAACACACCAGCCTCCCTCAAGTCAACCCGAACCAATGACCGGCCAACTGCTGGAGAAGCGGTCGGTCGCGCCGGTTCTTCACCTTGCGCCAGCGACTTCCCTTCATTCAACTCCGCGTTTCCCGTGAAGCTTCGAAAGACTGGCAATGCTTTCGGCCAAAGGCAACCGGTTACGTCTCCTGATGACGTGCACCAGGAGAGGCCCGTGACGTTGGATAGTCGGAACGCAGCACCTTCGTTCGGCGGCGGCAAGCGGAGCGCTAAGGTGAGAAATGCCACCGAAGCTGAGCCAGTTGCGAGTAGCAAACAAAAAAGCAATAAATTGGTGTCGCCGTCAATTACTTCCGCCCCGGCCGTCGTCCGTTCAAGCAGCTCTAGCGAAGCGTCGCCACCCACCTTCGCGTCAGAATCCGGTCAGTCGCAGCTGTCTGGTAACAGTCGCTCGCCGTCATGGAACAAAAACAACAGCAACATTTCTTCTTCCGCTGCTTCCAGCGGCCCTCCGCTCAAGCCGAAGAAGCCTTCTGAAGCGAAAAAAGACTTTCCTGAACTCGTTGACGCGTGCGCACGCAAGACTCCACCGCCGCATGTTCCTCGCAAGCCCACGTTGGTCCCTCGCAGGCAGGACAGCAAAGAAAAACTGCCTTTCACGCAACTAACCATCGTGGAAAACCCTTACGAACCGTTGTCGGTCATTTCTGAACCGACGCAGCCGACCGTTACGACGCCTGATGTTCGCACCGAACGCAGTGAAAAAAACGCACCAGAACAGGATTCAGAGGCGATCAGCTGGATATCCCTCGCCAGGCGACGCTCCAGAAAGTGGGAAGGCATGATTGACGCGGGAGAGATCAAAATCAGCCTAGAAGCAAACGACGTAAGTGCGGCGGCTGATCGCAATGCATGCATTTCATCATTTTGAGCGCTGAAGTGTGCTGTTCGGTGTGTTGTAGTTTTGCTGGTTAAAATATGCTAATGACGACCACTTCAAAAAACGAAGTGCTCATAAGTACACACTTCATAATAAGCCATCTAAGCAAGTAGCTGCAATCAAGCCTATTTCGTGTGTTGCGGGAAAAGAGAATATTCGCTGAAAAACGTTGCGTCATCAGACAGGAATAGAAACCAGCACAATTACGAAAATTTTGTGTTTTTTCGAAATTTAAGGGAAGCTCGCAGGGATGCCGGAGCAGCGGGGGCAGTAAAAGAGTTGAAGGTAATGCAAACTTATAAAAAAAACAACTAAAGCGTTGCTAATTTATGATTGTTTCTGTTCGATGTTGACCTCAAAAATAATACCAGAAATTGTAGAAAAACATTCTGAATGCTGTGGGTGCGTGAATAGCTGCAATAATTTGTTTTGGTTCGATTTTGATAAACCATCAAATTTCCTATGAAACTTGTATGAAAAGGTACCTCCGTCCCCGTTGCCCCCTTATGAAAGAGCAGGGGGCAATGCATCCGCTCTCCGCGTCCCTGGCAGCTTGGAGTGTAGAAAGCGTTTTTGAAAGATTTTGTACTAGTGGTTTAGGGTTGTTGTAAAACTAAGCCGGTGAAGGGTAGTGCCCAGCAACTAAACCGTGTCTACGCCAAAGCATTTTATAAAGTAATTTTGGAGGGGTATAGAACAGTGGTTCTCACAGTGGACGGAATCGCCCCCCCCCCTTGCGGCGATTTTGAGGGAAAAGGGGGCGAATAAAACAAAATGGAGCGGTAGAAGGGCAAAACAACACAAAGGGAGCGAAAACGCTCAAACATGTGGGTTCTAACGTTACACACATTATATTTGGTTGAACAAGGATTTTCGGCTGTGACCTTCTCAAAGCAAAAAAACGCTTGTTGATTCATAAGCGAGGTGATCTACCATTGTACCCCACTAAAATGTCTCCCAATATTTCGAAGCTTTGTGAAGTGCGCAAAGCACATTCATCACACTGAATCGGGGGCCATGGGAGGTATCAATTTCTTTAAATAATATTATTCAACAATACAACTTGTGCTTGCTTTATCAAGCTTGGAGGGACAACGATGTGTTGAAAGTAAAAAGGGGGCGATGAAACAAAAAAGTTTGAAAAACACTGGCGTAAAAATGATAGTCTGCAGCACGAATGCAATGAAAAGAAACAACGCAGATTTTTCCAATCAACCGATACCCGCTCACAACCTTTAGTATCAGAACCTCTAGGTTTGCTTTTAAGCCTTCGAGGAATCAGCCTGCCACGCATTGCTTTCATAACTTGCGATGAATCTGACTGCACACGTCCGCATTTCATCATCAAGACGTCACAAGTGCGAAAGCAGCCGAATCTGATCGCAAACTACGTGTTACTAGGAAATCGATTTCGCGTCGGTTACGCACGCAATTTCAGTCCAGTAAAATGCAAGCAAAAGCACACGTTTGAAATGACGAAAAGACCAAAGGGAAAGTACGTCGTCAGACTTAAGTCTTTTCATCACTTCACCCGGAAGCACCTGCTTGCATTTTACTGCAGTATTTTAGCCACGAAAGCACGCGCTGCTTGACCTATTCACGTCTGCATCTTGCTGATTCGCAGAATCACGGAGATCTGAACCCTGCCAAGGATGTCCCCCCCGCGCTGTTGTTAGGTCCCCCCAAGCGCAAGGTCGGCGACGACTTATCGTCGCGGCAGGAGAAAAACCACGAGCGGTCGTCGACTCTGCGCAAGTTCAAAAGCAAGAGCTTCCACGAACAGCAAGAGCCTGCGCGAGAAAACAAAACCGTCCTGCGCACGGTCAGCAGCAGCGACAACAATGCGCGTCTCGTCAAAAGCGACCTGAAAAGCGGGTCGTTCGTCGACGTTATCGACGTCGTCGGCGACGTGCCGAAGCGGAGCCCGCCGCCGTGGCTGGCGATCGCCATGGAAAAGCAGCGGCGCTGGGGCAGAGAAGAGTCGGTGTAAGTCGATGCGGAGCGCGAGAAAAGAACGGCCGCACTGTGTGCAATAACTCTTTATTTTCTGCTTTGCCAAATGCCAGCAACAAATGGTTTCGCGTGCGTAATTGTTTCGCTAATGTACCCATTCACTTGAGGTGTGCTCCCATAGTTACGCTTGCTGGCAAATATTCGGTCGCTGCATCTTTAAAGACCCCTCTATTGAACAGGGCTTACTTTTTTTCCCTTTATCTAACTTTACTCCTCGGGTTTGTGAGAATGTTTTGACCTCGGCCAGTAGGATTGCGGGGCGGGAATATACCAGCTCTCGCCGCTTGTGTCGACTGAAGCTTGTGCAGTGCTCTCTGCTGCATCTAGTGGCACCTTGGAAATTCCTGAACGCCTTTAACGCAGTGACGCAAATCAGTTACGTTGGACATATATCTGTCCTTTCAATAAATCTAATTGCACAACTTTTCTCTTCGCGCAGCTGTTGAACGTTGGTCGCATTAATCTACTGGCAATCTTCTGCCACTTCCCGGAGTGCAAACGTTTTGCAAAAGAAGCTATTCGCCTCAACCCCGTTAACCTTTCGTTTCAAGTTTGCATGTAAAGCATCTTGCATGTCTCTGCACTTCAAGCCTAGCCCTTAAAGAAACTAGATGATCTTAACATCGTCACTGTGGTAACCCGCAAGTCTCGAACATCGCCGTGCTGTTGTACAAAGCAACGTTTTTGGAAGGTGTCACTTCGGCAAAGCTTCAACAGTTTCGTCACAGTCAACTTTGCGCTTCGCCCGAACCGTTCACATAAGCGTGACGTGAGGTGTCACAGATCTGCGTGACGCTGCCTGCCTCTTGCTTACCAAGATTCTCCCTAATTGGGATTGACTTACGTACTCACTCGTAATCGCACTTCGATTGCATGTTGTGTTGTTACCTGTTACAAACATCTTCGAAAATTTACGCCGTTTGCGTCGCGGACAATGTCGACCGTTTCGGTCTGATCATTAAAGCGAATGGAATCTGCCATACCAGGGGCTTTGTACAGCACAGCTTGTAAATTTAACGATTCTTCTGTGCTTACGGAAAATTCATAGGCGAAGATTAGTTCAATCACTGAAGCAGATCGTTAAAATGTGTTCTGATACATCGGATGAAACGATATCGGTAAAGAGGAAACGAACGTTTGAAAACCTTTGATATTGAGGCGGTAAAAGTCTGCTCGCAAAAAAACGTACCAGCAATGTCCTGAGGATGCGAGAAACAAATTCATGACAGCTCGTCGTTCAGGCTTCGTCTCTAATCTATTAAATTGTCTCGAAGATCACAGGAACTTGTTTCTAGATGTTACGAATGACCACGTACCGTTTTCGTGGGTCATCGTTCTGTCAATGCATCATCGGCGGTGTTAATTCACCATGCTAGTAGATGAGGGGATTTTTGCGCGTCGATAGCAGTGATGTGTTGATGTCACTGTGGTGAACCAGGCAGCCAACAGTCAAGCACTTCACAGCCGTAGGCTTGTACCTTTGCAAGGTCTCCACATCTTTGAGGCTGGCAATCTCTTCGTGAAATCCTTGACTTCTCACCGACCCCAGGCTAGCGAAACTCCTCAGATGCAAATACCGCAGACTTATGGCAACATTTGCATTAACCCTAGTTTGATACCTTACAAGTAATGAACACGAATATTGTGTTTAATACAGGTAAAACCAAACAGTGAGTAATAAACTTCGTATTGAATTTCGATAAACCAATAATGGGAAAGATATCAGTGAAAAACAGCAAAGGCATTGACATCTTGTTCGCGATTTTTATTAGTTTCAGTCGCCAAGTCATCACGTTGTTCCAGGTTCAGTTGGTTCCACCACTTTGTTAGGATAGCCCAGGGTCGTCGCCAGTGGTGCCCGGCCCCCCATTTGAAATCTGCTCCCCCCAATTTCACGTTTGGCCCCCCGGTTGCTGCATACATCCAATTCAGTATTTTAAAAAGGT
>JGI24158J21664_10014160_pt1 | contig 10494 bp, 7 predicted proteins | sample Ectturendosymbi3_FD_21664 | JGI IMG/M metagenome (IMG submission 21664)
TCAGTCCTGCGCAAAAGTCGACATATGAAACAAAAAGAAAAAATTACGCACTGTTGCTAAGATCAAACCTCAAGGTTACAAAAATTGCAGATTACCAAAATAGATGTTCAACTGTTAATACATTGGTTTGAATAAGAACTGAAAATGCGTGATTTTACGTGAAATCGATTTCGTACTAAAAATTCGCTGATCGATTCCTTGCTTATACCCATCGTGGGGAGAACATACTTAAAGATTGGTGTGCGATCCAAATTCATCGGCTCTCCCTTTGAAACATTCGAACTAACAGTAAACCTAGGTTTGGTAATGACACTGGTTAGCTGACGTGTTCTGAATGTGCTACAAAGCTGAACTTGCTGTCTTTTGCTACGTCAACGACTCGGAAACCAACACGAGAAACGATTGACTGTTTAACCTATTTCGCGCCTATCGGTTGATCCCCCGAAAGCTGACAGCAAACCTAGAGCTTTTAATTGTCGCGCCGCCAGATCTAACACTTTTCGAAAAAAGTGGGCTAATTTCTTTAAAAGTGCACGCCATTTTTTGGAGGCCACCACGGAGGAGGGAGAGGTTACGTGCGTGGTTTTATTCCACTTGTTTTATTTGGCCACGCATCGACGAACACGCAATTCCCACGCGTCGGGTGCGTGTGCAGCTGTAATGTGTTGAGTCAATGAGTCAACACAGGAGTTCGTTCACAACCTGAACACGTGAATGCGGCTGCAGACTGTCACAATTCCGGGGTCAACTGAGGGGACCAAACGACAGCGAATCCGACTGCCACCGACACACTGACGAGTAACCATGGCTTGAGCAAGGAGTTGCGGGGACAACTGGAAAACTGAAGTCGGGTCACTTACTCTACAAAAGCAACGATTTATGTATGTTTGATTAGGGCTCTGGTTACTGTGGGGTTCCTACGGAGTCTTGAAAAGTGTGCAAAACAGTTTGGTCGTTTTCCAGCCTGGAAAAGTCTGGAAAAAATTTTTTTGGTCTGTTAGTGTGGAAAAAGGAAATAATTTTCCAGACTTGATCTTTCGACATTCTTTTCTGATGGCACTTTTTTTCTAATGTTTTTGATAAGATTGGTAAGTTTCCTTTCATCGTATTAACTATTATACTGCCTGTATTCGCCCTTGGTATGTCATTCGGAAAAGTTAAGTCCGGAAAAGTCTGGAAATTTATATTAAAAATTTCGTAGGAACCTTGCTACTGCCAAATACTAACACAGTCAACGTGGCCTGATAGAACACGCAACTGCTATCTGACACACCCGCCCTCACAAAGGCTGAATCCTCACGGTGGAGGCAACGACAGAAAGTTGCTTGCACCACGTTTACAATAGTTTCATCTTCAGTACGCCGTCGCACCACACGGCTGTTAAATGCCAAGTTGCTAAAAATCTTGCTTATATCTCAGTCTCTCAGCGCATGCGCGCACCTCCTAATTAATCACGAACAGTGTTGCCAACTCCACACAAAGCAAATATCCCAAATTGTGTTTCAGAATATACCAAACTTGGCATTCGTTCTATAAAGCGTTCAAAAACCAAACAACGAGCGTTCACAGCACTACACAAACTTCTTGCGTTAACAACTAACAAAACGTATTTCATAGTTGTGGCAGGTCAGTCACTGGGATATTTTCAACGGGCTGAGTGAAGACCGAGAGTCGCATGCACAGCACAGCGCGGCGGAGGGTGTTGCCTCCTCAGTCTGATCCGTTAAACCACCAGCGTACCAGACGTTTTATCGTGAGTTCACTTCCTTTATTCAACCCCAGTTAAGGCGTTTGGCCCCAAAAACTTTTTTTTGGTACCAACCGTGCTGTCACAAGTGGAGCACAGTCAATCACAAATCAGAAAGGGGTTCAAACACAAAAAAGCGCAATTTAAAAAGGATTCTTGGCAGTGGCAACACGGATTTACTTTAACGATAGACCTGAGATCAGCAAAGAAATAGGTAGAAAGATACAAAATAGTCTACAACTGAACAATTACAACCATTTCAAACGAGAATTATGTCAATACTGCAGGTTTCAAAAACAAAAAAGACCAATCAGATGTCCTGCTTTAATATACTAAACGACAGTGCCAACTTACACCAAGAACATCAAACTTTACTTTCAATCCACAACTTCGCTAATCAATCTTAGGCTAAAGATCAGTGACCTGCAGCATATGAGCGAACATCATGCTCAAGGCGGTAACTAACCTGAAAGAAATATGGCCTGTTACTCTGTCTGCAATATATCTAATTCATCATTATTGCATTGGACATATCGAAAGAAAACTTTCCGAACTTTTGCAAGTCGATTGCAAACCTTTACAAATGTCATGTTTCGTTCTCAGGTTGTGTGAGTAAATGCGTTTACTACCAGGCAAAAATATTTGCAAATTGACTGGGTCTATTAAACGTTCGGAAACCACCTGTATTGCCTCAGCGCAGCGAAATGTGACCGCTGGTTTAATACACGTGTTTGTTATATAAATGAATATGTTGCAAATTTCACCTGAAAGAGAAATTTGAGATTTTGTAGACATCACGCCAACTGGTAATTTCAAAATGTATCAAAAAGATGCCAATTTTTTGTATGTGCCAAATAAAAAATGTATATTAACAGGCTTCAAAATATACCAAATTCGCGATTTATTGCATAAAAATATGCCAGTTGACAACACTGTTCATGAAGAACGTGCCTAAATCATGAACTACTGTAAACTTGCGAAAGCACAATGGGCATTTACAGGGTCGGCCTTTAGCCGATTGGACCGATTGCTTCCAATCGGGCCCGCGCTCCACCTACGCAAACTTATTATTGTCTATCGAAGCAGTTTGTCTAGTGCTGGCACGGGACCCACAGTATTTTTAAAGCATGGGGCTTCCTGCTAACGAAATTTAAAGTGAACTGCGCCGTTTTTAACGCCCTTAATCATCATACTTCGTTCTGTCATCGTAACGATTGTCATTGTTAGCCGGCAATGTGTAGCCTAGCCTTTTTTTAATAGCACCTACTGTAGCTAAGGCAGAGAGGGTTTAAGTTTTGAACTGCTTTTTTGTCTATTTTAGTTGTAAGCGTTTCGTATGGCAGGACATGTTTCAATAGTTGCTGCAAGATACGCTTTGATAGTTCTGCTGTTTCAATAGTTACTGCTACTTGTCTTCCGAAAGTTAAATTTATTTCGTAATTGCAAATGTGCGCTGCTTAATCAGTCTTTAGCGATATTCACTTTTCCTCTCGCACAAATCTGATGAGGCAACCTTAGATTGGCGAAAACCTTTGAAATGCACCCAGTTTTAATTATGCCAACTGAATGACTATTATAGGTGTGCAAAAGTAACGGTTCCTCAAAGAGTATCAAAAATAACGTTTATTTAAAAAGTAGCAAGCACAGGCGCATATGTTTTGTGAGGAATCGAAGCATTTTAACCAGTTCTGTCAACTTAGATTCGCAAACCCGTGAAATTGTTTGAATTTCTCGCACACATTAACAAGTGCACCTCTTTCCCTAATTTGTTTATTGACCTCAGGATTTGCATGACCGTAGCACCTAAAAAAGGAGTTGTTCTGAGATGAGACTAATTAAAACATCTTTTGAGATCTTAAATCCAATAAGACCGCTTTAATAGCATGGCGTTTTTGTCCATTGAATCCAAAATTAGTAAAGGATTGAACATGGACAAAATTCTGAGAGACTTTGCTGATGACCACAAAAAATAAGTTTTTCTTAGCAAAGGCAACATTTGTGTCGTAGGCTACAACAGCCTGAAGTGCGCCCATTTGGTTTGCATGTACTCCCGTTATTGTATTGCTTGGAGCTGACTTCTGTTTCATTCGTGCAGCATATAATATAAGGTTGCTCTGTAGTTTTATGTTATGTCTCGATGTCACACTTTTTCTTTAGTTGATGTTTTGTAGCTAAGTTGCTATATATTTACTGACTGATCATATCAAGCAGTATTGTTAATTCCTTTTAGTACATGGCCAATCGGCTGCAGTACCACGCGGGGGGTGCCATGGCCAGAGATCAGGTATTGAATGTAGTAACTCTTGGATTTAATGTGTGTTACTGAGATATTAGTTGAAGTCTCTGCTGGAGATGTGAAACTGGGGGACATGCCCCCAGATACCCCTACCTTGGTATCACCCCATCAGGCCCCGCTGTTTAACATCAACGATTTCTATCATTATGACTCGATGCCCCATTAAAATTTCTGCACACGCCACTGACTAGGGCCCCGCGCAAGTGCTTCCAATCGGGCCCCGCACTTGCGAAGTCCGGCCCTGGGCATTTATTCCGTGAACGGTGGAAACACAGTAGCTTATGATTCTTTCGCAAATCCACGGGCGCCAGTATGGCACCAATTTATAAATGTAACAACTATACTGGCGTACATTCGCAAACATTTCAGTAACACAATACATAACATATTGTACTTCATTCAAGAAATTTGAACGTTGCGATTTGATCTGATTTTTTAAGAAGTAATACCAGTACTGTCGACGAATCGGAAATTTGGAGGATCAAGCGAGCCTAAATTTTCAGTTACTTGTGATCGATGATCACCGGCGCACAAATGTGCATGAAGGTGACGTTTGTGGGAGTCTTTAAATAAATTCTTTTTGAGGAGGCGCTAAATCACGGGTCACCAAACTTTTTGAAACCGAGAGCTACTTCTTGGGCACCAATCAATGCGTACGGCTACCAGCTTGATACACACTTCTGAAATAAAACATTTGCTCAATTAATAAATATAACGGTATTGATCTATGTGAAGACACTGATCATGTTAATGTTATTTTCAGAACAGGCCCACGGGTAACCTGGTGCTCGCGGGTACCATGTTGTTGACCCCTGATCTGCATAAAGCTTCATATGTGGTCTAGCAAGTTCACCAACTGCGACCAGTTGAAGCTGCCCGGCACTCCGCTACAAATCTTAAATCCACTGTGATGAACATGTGTTTTCCAACATTCCCACGCTTCTGAAAATTGTTACTACACTGCCAGTGACAACATGTGGGGCTAAGCGAAGTTTCTCGGCCTTGCGCGGTCTGAAAACGTTTCCTCGCACCACAACCAGAGGGAGGACTGTTTAAAATCGGTCTGGTCTTGCTTGATATATACAGAAAAAACAAATTAAATTTGTACTTAGCGGTGGACGAATTTTCAAAGCGTCACAATTAACTGCCGCTCAGTACTACTCGAAATTACTTGAATGAAGGAGTCCGTTGCTCAGCTGGGCCAGTGTTGAAGCACTTATAGTAGTTATAACCCAGCAACAAAAAACACGTATAGATGGCGCTAACGTGGTTACTTTGAATGAACGCAAGCACCGATATGTGGCGCTAGCAAAGCGCGCGCGCATAAATGGCGCCAACACGGTTGCTATGATGTTTATTACCGCTACATGTGATAAATTCCAAGCAGACCGATGCATAACATACATGGGGGAGTGGGAGGCTGCGAAGGACCAGGGGCCATTTGGACAGCAAAAATTCCCAGGGCGAAGCTACTTGCAGTGTTATGGACTGGTTCAGCGCTGCAATGTGTGTCACAAAATTTAAAGAGGCTGAGAACGAGGCGTGCAATCATTGTTTTAGGAAATGGATTTTCAGTCGATGCGGTGGCTCAGGCATGGGAACGGAAATTCGTTTACTGCTCGCTACATACGCGATTTGCAATGATCGCCATTTGATTGGAGACCAAAGGCAACCCCTATACCAGAGTCTAATGCATAAAATACAATCGATTTGTAGTGAACGCAACAAAACCAGATTAAGTAAGAGACAACAGCACTACCTCATGGGACTATTTAAAACCTAGCCAACTATTTACGCAGTACCAGCAGTTCAGAATCATTGCAATTGGGTAATGTGCACAAACATAAAAGGGAAGAACGCCAACAATGTTTCTAGTATTCGATAACACATTTTTATATGTGTTATAACAAGTTCTAAACACTGTTTATTATTTTGCACGTCATAGTTTTTAATGTTTTCGGCCTTTACAAATGGTGTTGGCAAAAACACTTGGCATTTTTAAAACCTGACTGCTTTGAGCTTAAACTTTTGGAACTTTTTCGGCCTTTCTACTCGTTTGGCGTTGTTTGAAGCTATTTGGCATAGTTGGACAAGCGATTTGGCATTTTCTGCACATCGGCAACTTTGATAGTCTTTTTGCTGTGCGTGCTCTGTGACTCACATTTTGTAAGAGATATTTTGTGGAACTGTCATATCTAACATGTCAAACGCTTGCGAAAGTAATTAAATTAAAAACTTAATTAAAAAAGTACAGTGTGGCATGGTGCAAGTTTGTATTTTTATAATCTGTATTTTATTATTTCAAGCATTTATACTGATATTCATTTTTTTACTGCTGGAGAAATCTTTTGATTTTAAAAGTTGTACAGTGTGTAAGAGGATGTCTAGTTTAATTGTGTGTACTTTTGATGTATAAAGGTTTTTTATTGGTTTATATGCAATAATTGAAGGCTTGGTTCTATTGCAACATTGCCTTTTTGCCATTACTCATCCAATTAATTCAAAACTGACACCATTCTGTGTTGACTTGTTTTTGTCTCGGCTTGTTTGGCATTTTTTGAAGCTACTTAGCATATTTTGACAAGCGAAACGATTTGGCATTTTTAGTCCATCTGCACTTGGCAACCCTACAGGTCATTATTGCCAGCTTTTGCTAATTCAGCTGTCTTGTTTCTTGACCAGAATGCTAAGAGGCAGTTTGCACGATTGCCAAACAGTAAGCTTAGCTGCTTAAATGAGAAAAATGGAAACAAGGCAGAACCAGAAGCGCCGAAGGCAATTAGAGCGTTGCGTTATTTTCTTGCAAAACAAGTTATGTTTACTCTTACTATGTCTATTGCTCACTTTTATGTTATACGAGTAAATTCGTGGTCCATGTGTTCATTCGTGGTGTGTCCTACGGAACAGAGCATTTCTGCTTTCGCGCACGCACGTATGTTTGGGAACGAACGAATGCAAAACTTTACAACGTATATTCCAGCGCAACGAAGTTTTTGCCGTATGTTTTCTGTTGAAAGGTTTGAGCAAGCCGTTGCCTTTCACCAGACTGTCCTTTATTCAGTGTACTTAACCTATTTTTCAGGAAACTATCAAAGGCCATCGTTTTTGAGCTTCTTGGGATACAGTTTATCCATCACTATCATAGAGCACCGTTCTGTTCAGCTTGATTTGATCAGCTGCACTGTTGCAACGAATGATATCGTCAAGTTAGCGGTTCAGAGCACCCAACCTGCATCCGAATCCGAAAACGCAACAAATTTGTATTGCAATCTTTCCGTTATTTTAACTCAAAGCATTACGGGCTGATATGTTTTATCGTGAATCCAAACCCTTCCAAGACCGGTAGGGATCCTTTGAGCAGCGCAGAAGACTTTCGATTCCTGGATGGACAGACGTCCCAGTTTCTGTGGTCGTTTCCCCCCCGGTTGGTTACTTGGTCCTCCTGGAAAGCTACTCTGGTTACACGTAAGAGAAACATGCTGTAGAGTTGTTGCGGCAGTTGCTGGACGAAAGGTGTTTAAGTCTGTCGGAAACAATGGAGACCAGGTTCGGTAGAAGCGATGGCCTTTTAACACTCACTTTATTTCTAGCGAAAATTTTCGCAAAGTCCTTTGGACAATTTATTTTTGTTTACGTGTTGTGTTTAGACATATGGTCCATATCGTAGGGTTTGTAAAATCACACAAGTGTGCAGAAATCCTGTGTCGTACTCGTAGCACATCACAGGATAGGTGTTAGCTCGTACACGCAGGCATAAGCGCAATTTCGTTGCAAAATGTGAGGGGGACAGCTTGGTGTGAAACCAATGCATTACGAAACCCTAAAGACAAAAATGTGGGGGACATGGCATATTATACCCCACTGCCTGAAAAAGTGGGGGGAACACGTCCCCCGTGTCCCCCACCTAATTGCGCCCATGCACGTAGGCAATAGTGAACAGGAACAAACACTGAAATCAACACCAGTAGCAATTGCGTACGCTCATTGTCATATGGAAGCGTTACACACTGGGAGAAAACGTAAATTTGTGAAAAAGCTTTATAGACATTGGAAGTGAACGAACCCTTTAGGGCAGGGTTTCTCAACCTGTGGGCCACGGAAGAATTTTTGATGGGCCACGACCTAATATTGCAGAACTTGAGTATGTTCTGCAAGATGAACCTTTTAATTGAAAACTGAGGTAGCTCCTGAGCTACAAACGTCATAATAAGCTCTATTTTGTCATGTGTTAGAAATTGTTGCGACGTGGAAATTTCCATGAAGCCTACCACATTGTGCACAATATACACTCACTGAAGGTATTTTGAGGCGAAGAGGCGGCTCCTGTTGTCATGAAAACGAACTCTAGAAGCAGGATTAATGTTTGAAGATGTCTTGATCTGTGCATTATCATCTATTGAACCTCGAATGTCTATGCTTTCTAACATCGAACAGGCCCAACCTGCGTATTGAATGTAGCGCATGTTGCGCCATTAAATGCTGTTTTTATACCTGTTCTGTGCATGTGCGAAAGTTGTCACATTGGAGAAGTACAGTCGGTGGGCCATGGACGCTCTGTTTATTTATTAATTGGGCCACATGCTTGAAAAGGTTAACCCCTGCTTTAGTGACCGCTAAAGACGATATATCGTTTCGGACTATTTACGTCATAACTCGCCAGGCGATAGAGCTAGAGAGTTGTTCAGACCACCTACGGATTCGGCAAGTCTTCTAGTTTCGATTAAATATTTATTTTAAATTTGGGTTTACTGTGGTGCAGGCCCGTAGCCAGGTTTCAAGATTTGGTGGGGCACAATACATTTTTAAGGGGACAAGATTTTTGCTTTTACTATATGTTAAAACAAATTTTTCTGGGGGCAAAAAAAATTGGGGGGCACAAAAAAAATTTGGTAGGCACTGCTTCCGAATGCCCCCCGTGGCTACGGGCCTGCTGTGGTGGCGTCATAATGGTGCGTGTTTTCGCGTTTTTTTGGCTGAGGTTACCTGGCCCTGGACGCCAGCCCAACGAGCCATTTTTTAGTTCAAATATTTTTTGGAAACTAGGTTATCGTCGGAGTCTTTAGAGACCTTGATTGATTTTCTAGCATATCTGGAGCCAAAATTATGGCTCAAAAACCAAAAATTGGGAAAATTTCAAGTCATACAAACACTAACCCTGGGCGTTTTTCACTCGCCATCCGATTGAGCTAGAAAGCTCAAACCAGGCCCGTAACCAGGGGGCAAAGCTCCCCCTGCCAACTTTTTCGCTTCCCTGGAAAAATGTGTTGGACGTAGCTTAAAACTATCGGGCATTATTAAAAAATCTGGGCCCCTCTCAGAAAACTCTTCGCCCCACCTGGTGTCCTAAGCTGGTTACGGGCCTGCTCCAAATCCTCCAATGATTGGGGAAGTCTTGTAGTTAGAATTTTAAAAAAATTTACGTTTTCGATGTCGAGTTTTTCTTTATGTTTATATGATGAGAATCTGTTTATGCATATTTGTATGTATACATATTTGTATATTTTGTTTACATTTGGATGACGTCATCATCCCCTGGGAGCCGACCAAACGAGTCGATTTCGTGACTCAAAGTTTTATTGGATTCTAAGCTATAATATGTCTTTAGAGGGTTCCATTGACTTTCTAGTGCTTCTGGTTTCAAAATTATGGCCAAATAACGCAAATCAATTAGGGAAATCCCCTTTAATCCCCTACGCTGGGGAATTCCTGAAATATTTGGAGTTTTTGGTCATAACTTTGGAACCAGAAACGCTAGAAAGTCGATCAAACGCAGTAAAGATTCGTATAATAGCCTAGAACCCAATAAAAGTTTGAGCCACGAAATCGGCTCATTGGATCGCTGGTGACGTCATAAAAAACCGCAAAACATGCCCCAATCATGACGCCATCGACCAAAAACCCCAAACCCAAAACTTAAAATTTTTTTCATTCTAAACTAAAAGACTTCACGAGTCTTTAGAGGGTTTGAATAGCTCTCTAGCTCAATCTGCTGTCGAGTTATGGCTGGCCAAAATTTGCCATGAGAGGGTAAATCATACCTTTCGTAAAAAATTTATATTTTTGTCAAAAAGTGTGTTTTTCAGCCATAATTTTGGCTCCAGATATGCTAGAAAGCCAATCAAAGGCTCTAAAGACTCGGATGATAGCCTAGTTTCCAAACAAAACTTTAAGACAAAAAATGGCTCGTTGAGTTCACGCCCAGGCATGGGCGCAATTTTGTTGTAAAATGTGGGGGGACAACTTGATGTAAAACCAATATAATCATTGGGCCGATGCAGAAGTGAAGTTTTGTAAATACAGATTCCCAAGCTTGTTTTTCAGAAGGGTTTTCAAAGCAACACGAATCACGCCTTTATCCCGACAAATGGTTTAGAAATTAATAAACTTAATTTTGTTGTTGGACATGGTACTGCAATTCAGCTTGGTTGCACTACTTCCAGACTATGGTACA
>JGI24158J21664_10014162_pt1 | contig 10493 bp, 6 predicted proteins | sample Ectturendosymbi3_FD_21664 | JGI IMG/M metagenome (IMG submission 21664)
CACACAATCAACGCAACACCACCGGAGAGGTTGCAACAACATCCCCTCCTTTTTACAACGAACCGCACCGATCGCACGTTCTTTGTATGAAGGCTGAACTCCGCACGACCTTCACATTCTGGTCACAGCACCATTTTGTTGCGATCGGAAATCCCGAGCGGCATGCGCGCAAAGCTTCGCACCGTGGCAGCAAGCAACAATAGAGTTCACATGCCATGATCACTCTGTTATTGCTTGTTCGCGCCACATATATGTATGGTGTATTTTATATCCTACTGCTGAAAACAAGTTTTGCTCCGCTGAGATGTTTGCTGTTTGTATAAGTGTCAACATTCATCTTGCGCTTTCTTTCTATTTCCTATTTATTTTGTTGAGCGTTTTTCGAGATAAGCGTTTTTTGACTAGCACTTGATTAAAACTTCTTCATATTGTGATCAAATATTGTGTTCCGAATAAACCCTTTCATTGCCATTGTGTGTGTTTCAACAGTCTCACCGTCTGAACCAACTTTCGTACTGCGGTGTACTGCAGGCGCTTTGTGAGCACGGGACATCCCTTCCTCGCGCTTGTTTTATCGAGCTTAGCGTAAGCAGAAGCGTTAATTCTGTTGAAGCAAGTCCTTTTTAATCAGAGTTTATAATTAGCTTTGAAACACGCGTAATGAGAAATACTATACCTACAATTTGTTACCTCTTCAAGTTCTTCGTTATAATTGCCTTTCTTACGACATCTAGGATCATCTGATTATTTTTACCTCTAACACACTGCAACACAGTTATCTTGCAGTGAACTTTCGAAGTTCTCTTTCCAGTTTCGTAACTTCAATAGCCTCATACATTCAAGTAACTGCAGTTAACCTCGGCACACGAGCATGCACATTGGGTATGCGGAAAACGAGATTGGAAGAGAGTTGAGAAGTTCTGAAAAGACTGAGCTTAGCTCTAGGTATGCGCTTTTAGTCAGCCAATGGATCCAAAGGAGGGAAAGCTGCGTACGAGAGTGGCAGAAGATGTAGCGAACAGTGATTGATAGAGCTTGCATGGCTTACAAAACAGTATTCTGCTGGTACTGTGTATCCCTTCTATTGCCAGCTATTATAGAGCATAACAATCATGGCCGTAGTCAAATTTTTTCCGAAGCAAATACAGTAGAATTTGCCTAATTCGTCACCTCAAGGGGTTTACAAAAATGTGACGAATTATGCAAACAGGTGAAAACTCTATCGTAGAAGCTCGTATACTTGGATTATCATAGTGACTCGTATATATACATAGCGCTCTTAAATACCAGTTAATGACATTGTGGTTGAATACAACAATTAATTCCTCTGCTCTATCTGAACTCCATTTAATCAAGTAACTTTTAAATCTTCAATAAACTTTACCGCGTTCTCTCAGTGGGGAGTCGGGTCGTGCTTCGAACCTCGTTTATAAATTCGATAAACAAATTGCGAGGTGCAACAATTCTCAGATAAATATCCTTAATTTCTTTGAATTCCCATACGTACTAGCTGCTTAGACATCAAATGCGAAACTGCAAATGACAAATTAGACGAACAAAACGGTTCTCAGGGATAGAAAGATGTGACGAATTGAGCAAATTGACGAATTAGACGAACAGAAATGTACACAAAATATAGGGATTCTGCCGCGACCGACGAAGAAGTGACGAATTAGACGAGTTCTACTGTAGTATAAAGCAGGGGTGGGCACACTTGTTCAATGGAAGAGTCATTTGCAGAAAATCAAAAACACCAGCGAGCCACAAAACCAGTTTGTAGTGCCATACAAATACGGTAAAGAATGCAAGTTTTACATTAAATGATGTACAGTAATTGCCGGTATGAAGTTTTTGTTTGATTATCTATTCCCCGAAAACCTGGACAGTATGTTGTAAAAGCTGTGCGAATTAATTCTCCTAAGTGTTCATTTTTCAAGGTTGCACGGTGGTTTGATTTTACGAACTTCATTATAGAGAAAAAAATTCACAGCAATATGTTGTTCTATACACAGAAATGAGTTATACACTGGTATTTTAAATTCTGGGTATTCACTTTCTGGAACCTGCCGCCAAAAATTAAGTGTAGAATGGCGTTGACTAAATTTTTTTGACCCAGATTTTCTTGCATTTCGGTCAGTTTTATCTGGCTTGGAACTCCTCCAGTAGTATTACAGTTTATTTTATTATTCTTCCACTTTGTGGTCTGCAATTGCCTCTTCGAGAAATACATTGGTTCTCATTCCGACATTGGGAAAATGACAGAATGCTTTTGACAATATGTGTCTTTAAAAATTATTAATTTTCTTCTGTGAAGAAGAAAATTAATTCTTCTGTGAAGAAGAAAATTTCTTCTGTTTTCTTCTGTGAAGAAAATTAGCCTGACTTAGGGAAAGAGGAAATAGTAGCCTAACTTGCGATTTAGGTTCACTGTCGTTGTTATCAAATCGCACCGATTTCCTGATGACCAGTGTTCCCTCTAAGGCAGACTTGGACAACTAGAATTTTTTTAGCATTTTTAAATGAGATTAGAATTAAAATTAGGGGGATTTCGAAAAACAGAAATTGAACTAAAATTAGAATTACTTTTACATAAATCAAAGCGACTTTAATCCAAGTTGAATTCATGCCAAAATGAGGATTCTTTCCCCAATGCCGGAGATGAGAACCAATGTATTTCTCGAAGAGCATGTGAAAATCTCATAAGCATGTGAATACCACAAATTCGTAGCCTATGCGCCAAGATATGCGCGTTTCCCACTGTACAATTCGCCGGCATGGCTAAAGACTCGTTCCTACGGAGTCGATGTTGTTGTCACACCCAGGAGTTCTCGAGCAGCAGCCTTCTGATAAGGGAAACAAAGTTTGCTTTTCCAATGCCCTAAAATTGTGGTTCTTCACCTTTTCTCTACCACTCTTCCGTTAAGTAAGTGTCCTTTGTTAGCCCTCCTTATGATAAGTTGTAAAATCAAATTTATTTATTGGAAAATTTATTGATCAAACTTTCCATGTTGTAGAGTGTGCAGGGGCTTGCACCCTCTCTGAAAGTTTTTTGACGCCCCCCCCCTGGGGAGGCCTGCCCTCCAGTTAAGAACCACTGCCCTGAAACGTCATAGCTGTCTGACTGTCGTAAGTACCTGATGACTGGGGCAACCAATTTTTTGACCTAACAACTTGAAAAAATTTAACTTTATCATTCACAAATTTTGACTTCATATTGACCTACAAATTTTCTGCATTTGCATCTGCAAAATAATTCAGCCTTTGATGTTGAGGTTAACCCAGAAGCATATTCGTGCCCTCTAAGCTTCAAAATGAAAAAAATTTGGTTGTCTCACTTTGTGGATTATATATTGATAAGTACATTAATAACTACAATAGACTCAAACCTGAAAACATCATGAAGTTGAAACACTATATGCAAAATGGATTGAACGTTTACCAAAAGAAACACTGTAAGACCACATTTCTCTCACCTGCCGCACCTATTCTACATAACATTCAATCGTCTAGTAGTCGGCAAAACAACATTATTACGTCAGACATTGCAACAAACCCATTATTATAACTACAGAATTGCAACTACACTTACAAAAGCATATAAATGTTGTTTCAATAAAATGTAGACGAAGGAAAAAACTTTGCTGCAAGAAAAGTTGACCCCACGACAAATCTTGACTTAATAATAAACTTTGACTTCTTTTCACCTAATAACTTGGGATTCCCTTATGGTATGAGCGTGAAATTTGGTTTGTGGACGTTTCATAAGCTTTAGAAACGGCGGAAAAAATTTGACTTTATTGACTTTTGGTTGCCCTACTGATGACAATTGCGACTTCTGCGTGTAAGTGGATAGGCAGCGTGACGTAATAATCATTAAAGGCCACATAGTTTGTACTGCGGCTGTGAATGAGAAAAAATATTGATCGAGCTTTTACTGTTTTCGCTGCTCAAGTGATGGGATGACAGCGTGACACTTGTCACCGTCATGTTGCTTTTTCCTTGCGCGAAGGTGCATTCTCGTTTCATATTTAAAAACACCGTTGGACAAATTAGCATTTTCAGCAAATCCGGAAATTAGATTAGAAGAGTACTGAAGCTTTTTGCAAATTAGACTAGAATTATAATTACCGTCATTTCGCTCTAATTCATCGAATTAGAAAACTACAATTATTTAGTTGTCCAACTCTGCTGTAAGGTGCTCAAATGCGCAGAACTGCCAGAGCATTTGCGCAGTGAAATCTCATTCTTGCGCACTTGCAACATTCCAAATTTGATATCGTATGTACATGGCATAGCCCTGTCGAAACGTTTCACTGGTTGTGTATCTACATCAGGGGTCTCAAACACGTTGTGTGTCTACAATCTACATGGTTGTGAAATTGCATGCGCACTGAAACAAACATTTGCTCAATGTACAATTTTCTTACAGGGAACACTGCTGGTTACTAACTTCACAAATTTGTATAAACACATTGATAAAATAAAAAAACGTTAAATTAGAGGCAACAACTCTCTATCAATTTGAGATATTGCTATTCCTCTAGAAGAGCCACACAAACTACAGTATGTCGGCGACCCGCAGTTCGCCCACCTTTGATTTGAACATACGCGCCTTACCGCTAGTAGCAGTCACTACCTCGTTGCATTACTTGCCAAGATGTCAGCGCTCAATAGTTACGCGGCAAAACGCCTGTCGCCTGCCACCGTGACTTGAAGCGCATCTTCGAAGGTTTGTTGCCATGTTATTGTTACGCAATAAAGGTCAATAGTAGAACAATTCGCCCCTGAGTTTCACAACCTACCTCTGTGGGCAAAGGAGCGGACATGAGTGAACTGCAAGCTCATATAACTGCATGTTACCAAACGAGTGAACCAGACTCTTGTGCAGTGTGAGTGTCATATCGGCAAACAAACTGTCATTCCAAGAATTAATCCAAATAATCAGAATTAAGTTCCTGATTTCACGTTTTCCAGAAGTTTTTTCTTCTTAGTCCGAAATTCCAGGGGGAGAAATGCCTGTTTTACCCCCCATGCGGACGCCCATGGCTGCAGACATTAGCAGCATGTACGGAAAATTAGAAAATGGCTTTTTTACTGAACTTTAGGCTTGCGTTCTACCTCGTTTTGACGCTGCAGCTAAGTTATTGCAAAGTGCAAGCGAATCACTGAATACCATTGTTAAAACGCTACTGTCACTAAAAGAACTTTTACTTCATTTAAGATGAAAATTGGACAACTTTTAAGGAATTGGGAAAGAAAAAAAACTGGTAAAAGTGACTATCGAGCCGAACGACGACGAACCAGGTGTCGTAACTTAAAGATTGGCTATGATTCGGGTCTGACGTCAGCCAATGAGTGTGTGCTTTCCTGTACAGATCAGTTAAGAGTTAACACATTTTTTCCAATTGTAGATCAACTCATATTGGCCGTAGATAAACAGACGGATGCTTATAGCATGCTCAGTAATCGCTTTAGTTTTCTCTCTGAGCATGGAAGGGATACAGCGAACATCGATGACATGCGTAAGGCTGGTGAGAAACTTGCTGTTGTTTATTCCAATGATATCGAGGAACATTCAGTTTGTAGTGAATTGCTCCAATTCTCTCATTTCGTTAACTTATGTGTCAACGAAAAACAGGGAGATGAGACGCACGAAACATTTATGCATCGCTTAAATCAGGAAAGAAGCCTGACATCACTTTTTCCAAACATTGCTATTATTCTGCGAAGATATCTTTGTTTAATGTGCTCAAACAGCAGTGGTGAAAGGTCATTTTCGAAACTGAAACGGATAAAGAATGAACTCAGGTCATCAAAGTCACAGCAACGTTTGAATCATTTGTCGCTGATGAGTATTGAGAGCGAACAATTAAGGAATCAAAACTTTGACAAGCTGATACATGAATTTGTTTGCAAAAAAAGCACGCAATGTACTATTATAGTTTGAGTGACTAACGTGGTTGGAGAAGTTGAGAACGTTTTCGTATTCCTGAGCTGATAATAGGACAAATGTTTTCGTTTTCGCATTGCACATCTACCCTTTTCATTTGATGTTGCAGAATGTGTTATTTCGCGGGATGAACGTAAGTATGATGGGGATATCATGCGACCTTGGGTTTTGTAGAAAAGATGGGGGCCATCGAAAAATTGTGCCTCAGGGCCCCTAAAGCCTCATCTGGCACTGCTGGCAGGCACTCGCGGAACCCTTAGGTTCCGTAGAACCCCGGTTGAAAAACACCGCATTCAGTGTTTACATGAGCACAACAGGTGAGAAAGTACGCATATCGAATGAAGCAGAGCATGTTCAATCGGTTTCGTATTCTCATATAAGATCATTGCCAGAGTTATATACAGTGGTGTGTTTAAGGGAAGGCAAGCGAGGCACTAGCATCTGCCCACCCCCCCTTTTAGGCGCTCCCCTCCACGTACTTCGCGCGTAAATATTCCTCATTTTTGTGAAAAATTTATTATCCCCTCATATAATATTTTACTTTGCTTTCAAAGAGGCCCCCAACAGCGGTTGTAATGTGTAAATACCTTGCTTTCAAAAGGGCCCAAAGTAACTGTAATGTATAAGCATTTTTCCTCTCAAGGTCCCGCCAACTTCACTGATTTCTAATGTTTCATATTTCAATTTAGGGGATCGAAGCTTTCTTTGGGAGCTAAGTGGTGGCGGGACTGAATTTTGGACCCCTGTGACAACGTGCCCCCCAATTGGGGGGTATGGAGTGCGGCTGATACGGCTCTGGGTGAGCCACAGTTGTCAACGAAAAACACGAAACGCGTGTGGCAGACGAGAACCAAACCTGGAAAAGACCGTTGGAATGAAAAACAGCGCTGGTCGATCAGTTGTCATACCCGCAACGTTTTATTATAAACGACGAATTCCGACCTGTTATAAAACTCGTCGTCAAATAAAATCAGATGTTGAAGTTTTTAACACCGGCGATTTAATAACTTAAAGCTTTGAGCCGATACTTGTCGAAGTAGCCGGTTTAAAGCTAACATAAATTCGTACGTCAGCTGTGTTTAGGCCAGTGGTCTTCAACGAGGGCGAAATCGGTCCCCAGTGGGCGATTTTATGTGTTGTGGGGACGATTTCAGTTTCCAGGGGGGAGATTTCTGCAAGTTAAAACATACTAAAATTTTGAATTAATTCCAAAAAACAATATTTGTTAATCTGGAATCAAAGCATTTGATGCACTTTCGACTCCATGGTTCGTAACAAAGGTTATAAAACATGATAACGGACTGGCTACGTAACAAAATAACTGTCTTCTGTGTAACGCACCAACTATCCAAGTCTACCGAAATTGTCACTCAGGTGTCAAGGGTTGCTGTTCTCACGAAGATTTAAAATGTGAAAGTCGGAAAATACGCAAACGGTCAAACTCCATTTTTTAAAGAGGAAAAACTTCAGCTTCTTTGACGATAATAAAAATGACCCAACCATCATAACATTGCTAAGACTAAATTATCGCATTGACTTCAGTGGCGATAGCGAATGTTAACTGCAAGTTGCCGTCAAGTTCAGCCTAGTTAATTTTCGTCGTGAACTGTCACAAATCCCTCCAACCGTATTTGTGTTATTATTAGCAAAATTCCTTGAGACAACTCTTAAAGCCTTCGTTAGAGTATTGCCAAAACATTGTTTCGTAGGCAAAAATGTCACTGTCAGTTATCATGTGTTTTATAATCTTTGGTGAGTACCTTGAGTAAAACAGTGTGCCGAAGTGTGTTCTGTTGTAAAAATACTGGAAATATGACTGTTGCGAGACGGTTTCCATAGCAATTAATGGCTAGTAAAACTAATTACAGCTAGCCGAATGTAAAAAAAAGTACTTATCATGTTCTTCAGTCAGTTCGAGTGTTTTGCTGTACTGTAGATACAGCTGTATTGTGTTCATCTGACTGATGACAGAATACAACAGAAGGGTATGCTAGGAAAGGAGTAAATCAGACCGGTGAGCAAGCCCAAACACCTTGTCTAAACTAAGGAGCCCACCAAATCTTTTTCGCCACCTATTGTTTGAGGCTTGCTATGAAGTCATTCTGTTGTGGAGATCACGCCGAAAGTTACATCGCATAAAAAGTTATTGGGTGAAATACATATTCGCCAGCTTACTCGCATAAGCGAATGCCTATTTTTCCACCATCCAGGAACGTCTCATTGACGTCCAAAGCGATGATGAAACCCGCACTGTATGTTTCATGCAGATGGATGGTCAGATTTTGATTAAGTGCAGTGAGCGTTTTCCAGAATATTTAGGAAAGTGAAGCTATTATTACTGGCGTTTCCCACGACGTATTTTGCTGAGCAAGGTGTCAGCCAAGTAGTGCACACAGGGGCGAATTTGCATTTTCGGGGCCCTAGGCTATTTTAAATTGGGGGCCCTTCTTGAAGGTTTGCGACGACTGATGTCATACAAATCAGCACTACACGTGCTTGCTACTGTCATTGAACAAGTCGTTCCAATTCATAAACTCACTTTATTCTGAATTCCCTCGATATCAGGAACCAGAGTCGTGTCAGCCGTCTTTCATACCTCCGAGTTGGGGGCCCACGCTGTAACAAGGGACCCAAATTCAGACCTTAAACCCCCCAAACAAAACTTCGACCCCCCAAATTTAAATGTGAAACACTAGAAAGCAGTCAAGTTTTTGTTAATCCGTATCCTTTTCTCTCCTGTAATTTATAGACGGAGCAGTACTTGCCGATGTTATTTGAAATTACATTGCCTGACCAGTGCCCTTGCCTAGGGCGCTAAGCCAAAGGGGACGCCAAAAATGAGCCAAGAAATATTTAATTAGGTGGTTCTGAAAGTGAGGAACGTCCACCTAGTAAAAGTGAATGAACAAGATCAAAGTGAATGAAACACACGTTCACGCAGTTTTTCAAGTTTGCTGCATGGGGTCAATACGTTTGTTATTAATTTCAATTTCATATATTATTCATCAAATCAACTTTTCTAATCTACAAAAACTTCCTTATTATCTCCACAATATACAGTGTGATGATATGTGGAAGGATCTTTGTGTATGACGGGTGGGCGCTTGAATGGATCTTGCCTAACTAGGGTGCTTACAAGTCTACCAATAACCTGGTGTTGTCTGGGCCAAAATGGCATCTTCTCCTTATCAACTTCACGTCAATAATTTTAAAGTCACCATTTCTGTTATTTTCATTTCTTGATTTTCCTGGCCCTGCTGCTTTACAAGAGTACATTCATGTCGAACCTTTCACCAAATCATGTTTCGGCCGTTCAGTGTAGTTAGGAACGCTGTTGAAACGACAGCATTATTGGCGTTAACAGACTATTTGACCAATGACATTTTGAGTATAGGCCGCATCACCTTTTTCAACCAAACAGATTCTAGATGGAACTGAAGATTTCTGGCGACGGTTCTGTCGAAATTGTATCCGCAAATGAAACGAAAAAATAGTGAAATAAAATTAAAAAAAAAAGTTGTTGCGAAGGCCATTTGCCCTCGGGATGTGCTGCATTGTCGAAAAATTTTTGTAGGCATTTCGGGGGGGCTACTACGGCACTGTCAGGAACAAAAACAGTAACAATGAAACTAACGAAAAAGGCAGCGGTGAAACTATTTGACCATACTCCCATTAAATATTTATTGCAGGCCCGCAACCAGGGTGGCGAAATCGCCCAAAGAAAAATTTTTACTCCCCTGGAAAATTGTGTTGGACATTGTTCAAAAAATTTGGGCCCCTCTCAAAAAACTCTTCGCCCATCCTGGTGTCCCAAGCTGGTTACGGGCCTGATTTATTGAGTACGCACCTCACTGGCCTCGCGTAATCTGGAAAATGGATTCATGCGTTTTGTTCCACAGATCATAAGTAACAATAACCAATTCTCAACTCCAGAAAAAGAGAATGCTCATCGTCACTCACTTCAATCATTCGCGCTCATTCTTTTATAGAGATCTTTTGTGAGTGGCATAGTGAAAAAACGTGCGTTGAAGCAAAACAAAACTACAAATGTAACAGTCCCGTAGCCACGGAGGGGCTTTTTGGGGCTTAGCCCCCAAAACAAAGCTCCATGCTCCCCAAATTGAAACATGAAACACTATAAATCAATTGAATTTTTGTCGATTTTTAGAATGTCAAGCCCCTCCGCACAAATGCAAAGCCCCCCGGCAGAAACGTGAAGCCCCCCTATTGAAAACTTTCTGGCGACGGTTCTGAAATGTAATGATTCCAGAAATGCTGGAAATTGTCCTTACTCTAAACATTTTGGAGCCCCCGAAATCGGGGCCCTAGGCTTAAGCCTTTTTAGCCTAATGGTAAATCCGCGCTTGACTGCACAATGCACATGCGCAACAAATACCGCAATCCTCGACATGAACAAGACAGGGGGAAATGCCATACGACTGAAACTGACCAACTCGCAACCTGCTTCGAAAAAGCTTGCGATAAACACCATCGCAAGGTTCGCATTAATTGGTATACCACCTTTGAACGAGTTCTTTCAATC
>JGI24158J21664_10014163_pt1 | contig 10493 bp, 5 predicted proteins | sample Ectturendosymbi3_FD_21664 | JGI IMG/M metagenome (IMG submission 21664)
GTGGAAAGTACATACTTGAATAGAGATATGTGCAAGTTTGAATCATCGCAAAAAGTCGAAAGCAGATGGCAGTCGACTGATTCCTCGAAAGCATACAGAAACACTAGTGCTTTTAAGTATTAGCAATTGTGACTTGGTGAAGAATAATGCCAAGAAACATTTATTTCAGATGACCTGTCTGCTGAAGCGTTGCAGATTCACTATTTTTGTCATTATTGTTTAGTGGTTAGCATCTCCAGAATTCGCGAGTTTAGGATGGATGCTCTTTAAAGTATCATCATCCGGTGGCGCAGGATTGTAACAAGTTACGTAATTAAACCGCGACGTGATGCAACAAGATAAATTGCGCGGGGTTAAAACAATCGCACAAAACTCTTGAGATAAACTGTGATTTGATAGAGTTAGTTTAATCGCATTTGAGCATGGAGGTGACATAAGTGAAACATACCGGAAATTATTATTCATATTCAAAACTCAGTCTTCTTAGCTTGATACTATCTAGCGTAATGTCTTTGTACCTTGGAAACTTTAACGACAGTTTGCATTTTGTGTACCTACTGTTGTCACTTTGTCTCAGCAAGTGATGTTGGTGTGTATTTGAAACCCGTTTCGATTCCCACTTTCTCACCGTGCACGGTGTGTCATTAAAAATTTGACATACTTTTGGTTTTGTGTTGTGAGTTCTTGCACGTTTTCAAGATGACTGCTGGACTATGGCCAAAACCAGCATTGTCACCCGTGCGGTAATCTCAAAATCTTATGAAGTAGTCATAAGATGACCATGATCAAGCCCACCAGCATATGAAAGCATGAAATTAAAGGAAAACATATATAACAGCGTCAGTTCAGTTTCGTTATACTCGATTTTTATACTCCTTTCGGAGTGCCACGAGTGTTCTGCGGCGCCCATCTCCGCTTGCTTGCGCCGTGGCCATGAAGCTGCGTTCGCAGTAAATACTGACGGTGAGTCGGTGGCAACACCGTGCGTGAAGTTGTTCCCTTGTGCCCATGCATTAATACCGAGCGTGAGGTTGAACAAGCTCGCGAGTACCGTTCTTTCAAGCCTGTGGTTTAATCCGATCGAACTCATCCTACCAGGTTTTGTAGCGAACACTCCCACCGACTGCACCACTTAGCCATGGAACAACGTCTCATGAGTAAAATTTATTGACTTATTTTTGACAGTCCACAGCTGCTCCGAATTTACACTTTGTTTGATGATCTTATTGCAGTGCACAGATTGTGCGAGACCCTATGATGCTCTTAAATTCTGCAGAAAAAACGTTGTGCTTATCTTTTGTAGCCACCTAGAAATTTCTTTCTGTCATGCGTTTAGGAAGATCGTCATGTCTGAAAGAATATTGTACTTTTTTTCAGAGCGAAGGATCCATCACTGCCTAATAGAGAAGTCCATCACTGCCTAATAGAGAAGACCAGCGACGGATACGGGTTTGCCGAACCATTCAATCTGCATCAGTCGCTTACCGACCTTGTTCTTCATTACGCGTATAACTCGTTGATTCCACATAACGACAAGTTGGATACAACCCTGAAATATCCGCTTCGACTTGTGCTAAGATGACATTTGCTGTTTGACGCAGACGTTCAACGTCCAGGTCAGTCTCATTTTGAACAGTCGTTTGAGCTGCTTGTTACTCAGGCAACCTTGATCATAGGGAAGTACCCGGGCGTGTACACGGTTACGACGTACACTTCATGTCTTCCATGGATTTAGGTGAAAAGGTTAATGTTTCGCAGCAGTATTCTTATGACAAAAATCATGCACACCCAGTGACATAAGTTAGGTGCTCTGCTCCGTAACAGTTGACGTGTTGGTTTCAAAAAAGTTTCCCGAATGTTTCCACGTTTCTTACGTTGTAGGTCATAATCCTATGATCTTGCCCGACTCTTACTAAGGCAATAAAATTTGCTTTGATTTTTAACCTTTTCACTGTTCTCTTTATCATCATTCCACGCGGACCTTTGCAGCATCAGTTGCAACGGAATAAGTGCAAACGAACATCGTCTGTTCGTTTATCAGATTGCACTTCCTAATTTCTTAATCTGTTGTTTGCAGGAGGATCAATTCACGTTCCTTAAAAAACTGCCCAACGCGAAGATAGTCATTAACTTGTTCGCATCCACGCATGATTCGTCTGCTGTCAAATGTCGTCCTACTAATCGTAATGACGTGTTTTTCAATCGTTTCTTCCCGTTTTGCGCTGTTCTTATGATGACGCAGCAAGTCCGTTTGTTGCCTCTTCCGTGCTTGCACATACAGCAGCACACGAAGGGTTTTTGCCCCGACTTGACGTTCATGACATCAGCGACCTGAGTTTCAGTTGCACTGCTCGAGCTTGTCGATCGCCAAAAAATCTGCTGCGTGTGTTCTGAAGAATCCATGTATTTGTCCATTGCTGTGCGCAGTACTTTCGTTTTCTTCTCGGCAGAAATATGCGCCAGAGAAAACCTCAGCCCGCGGCATTGAATTGATTTGTGCTTTCAAGCGCTTCCGAGCGTGAACAACAATCGTGCAATCGCGAGTTAACCGTTGCTGGAGGTGTACACCGGTCCATGTTCAGTGTATTTCTGTAGTCAATGCGTGTTCGCTTCCACCGAAAGTTAAATCTTTGCTTTGCGATGCACTTAAAACGTTTGTGTGCTTTCTTCTTCCGACGCTTTGTAACAGCGATCGATCATCCGCTCGCTGCTGCGTCGCGAAATGTCCAGCGCGTTCGGATAAACAGCTCCGTCACTACACGCAGCAGCGGCACAAGAAAGAGATTGCGAATAATTGTCGGCCAGTTAAATTTAACTTCTCAAAAGCGTTGACATTAGTTCCGTAACTTCGCGAGTAACTGCGTCTTTTTTATGATTGTCCGACGCCGGGTTTGCTCGTATGCAACCGGCTGTAAGTTGTTTCTTCAGCTGCTGACGGTCGCAGAGAAAGTTACAAGAATTAGATAAACTAACGTGGAGTATCGTTTTTACTCACTGCTCGTTTGCCAGTCACAGTGCGACGATAATGCAGTGCATGTGGCGAAGTGGCTTGCATGTGTGATTTAACTCCACTTTGCACTGCGGCGAGCTTTTTGTGTTTGTTATAATAATTGTGTACAAGTAACAGAAAAAATACCACTAAAAATGAATTGAACTCGAGAAGTCAGGCAACCTGAAACTGGTGCTTGTTACAAAAGAATGATCTCGATCAAGTAAACTCGATGCATCCGGCTACTTCCTGTTTTGAGTAATCCTGAAGAAATTGCCACTTCAGCTGAAGTAGCGCTCGGCTACTTTTTTCGTAGTAGCAACTTCAACTTGTCGTCTTTGTTTCGCTTTGATCGTCTGATCAAAGCACGCTGAACCGGGCATCTATATCTCGCAAGTTCTACGGCATTTTAATCAAGAGAACTGATGTATTTCTTGCCCAGCCGTCGTGCCTTTTTTCCTGTCATGCCGACGAAAGACCGCACTGTAAGTTTGTTATCGTCCTATTTGTGACCGAAATATTTGATATGGTCGCCGTTTTAAAATCATAAGAAGCCGCTGAAATTCTTCAACTTCAAAGTAATCAGTGTGACTTGCCGCATTTTCGTATACTATGTTGCCATGGTGAAAAGGAGATTGTTTGCCAAATGAAAGACTAATGCTGTTGCGTTGTAATTATCAGCTTCTGGTCAAAAGACGCCTTGGGCGTCGTTTGATCTTTTACCGGAATGCTAGACGGGAGGATTTCGTTATGCTCCGTTGCATTTGCTGCTATACCCTCAATGACTTCGTCGCCACTGCGTAACTGTCTGTATTTTGTTTTTTTACTGTTTCTGATCGAGTATTGGTTTGTTTTTTTCGTTACAATGATTTGCTATAATGCGCGTAATCGGGAAAGCACAGCGTGGTTAACGGCGCGAATACAGAACCTTTGTTTCAGTTTTGGAGCTGATTAGAAACGATCGGCGGAAAAAGGCGGTTTTTCGATTATTCTTTAAGAGCTTTCAGACCTTCATCGAGAATTAGATGCTGGTAACTTTCGATCTTGCAGCCACAGATTCCGTCCCAATTTTTGCCAGTCTGTCATTACGTATAGAAGTCGTCGTGCATGATTGAAAGAGATTCACGACAGATTTTGCTGTCGTTCAGTTTGAACGACTCCTTCGTCGCGAATCAACCCAGGTTAACTAGTACTGTACCAACACTGTTGTTACAGCGCTTCGTATTTTCGATATGTACCACTTCCGAAAACAAAACATAATTGCGTTCATTCGTTACTTAATAATAATTCATATATTACAGACACATGGTCCATATCACAGGCACAATCAAACAACGCAGGAGCACAAAAATGGTTAGCCATAGCGCATTACAGAATAGGTGTTTGCACATGACCAACACTGATAGGAGCAAAACACTTTAACAGCGCCCCAACTGTAGCGTCATTAACCGATCATAATACAGGGATGCGGTAGTGTGAGAGAAATGAAGGCATTCTAAGATCAAACTTTGAGGTAAGCAGCCAACAGTGAAAAAGTAAGATAAGTCAGATGGGGATGCACAGAGGCATGCAAACTGTTCAGATCAAGGTTTCAAATGCTTTGCAACGCGTTTGTCATGAGATCTACCTACAACAAATTAATTTTCCTGAATTTCGAAGGTTTTCGTTGTTACGCAAACACAATACTGATTAGACATACTCTGGTACAACGCATCGACAACAAAATCAGTTGGTCACCATACAGCAGCCTTAAATAATTTAGGAAAACGAAGATTTGTAAAAAGCGTGAAGACTTGCAGCGGTGGCTAAGAATTTGTACATGACAGATGCAAAATCCTGGATCCAATATACGTTTGGTGCAATCAATCATGGAATTGAAAAGATTGGTCACCTCAGAGTTTCTGCAGTAGGGTTGGAAGTATGATCTGTTAATAGTTTGTGATTGATAGTTCGCCACTAATTGGCAGGGATATTTGACTCTACGTGCACCCCAAGCGTTTTATTGCGCTTGTTTTCCTTCAAATGATCTTCTATGGTTATATCGGTTTGGATAGTCAGAATAATTTTGTTTTGAATAGCTTGTGATTGTTAGTTTGGCACTGATTGGCAGGGATATTGTAAACAAATTTCACCAAAATTGGATAAACACACCTGATGTGTAACAAAAAACGGAAAATTTGCCGAAAATAAACAAATTTTCAAGTCCGAACCTCATGTACTTCTAATCCATGCACACAAGCAATTTTCGAACAAAATTGGGCATGGGTCTTGTGCAGACTGGCAGCATTTCGTTTTTTCGTGTTGTTTTTGTGTCACTTATATGTCTGCCCCACGCTTTTTTCGGCGTGGACCTGTGTTTGTTTTATTAATAATAAAATTTTTCGACATTAAACAAGTTACTTTTTAAAGGACAGATAAGTTTGAAAACAATTTCTGAATTGTTGTAAAAGCCGTTTCTGCACCGGAAACGTCCCGCTAAGCCTGGGTAATGGTGCTAATGCGATATAGGCGCATTGGCCTAGGGTTATTAAAAGTTTTTTTTGAAAAAAAAAACTTACCTAACCAGCGTGTTAAAAATTATAAATGGCAACTATCTTGAAAAGCAACCAGAAAGATTTGGCTGAGTACCAGCTTCTTGAAACATAGGAAGATAATAATTTGGAATGTGTTACTAGGGTACATAAGCTAGTTGGCAGGGTAACATTGTAGCTGTTATATTTATACTTCGATTTCTATAAAAAAAAGGTATTCAGTACAAGTTTTGACGAGGACCCCAGAAGCTAGGGAGCAAGGCTGCAACCAAGTGATTTTACGAGAGGGGCAAAATTATTGTAACTAGTTGTACCTAACAAAACATACCTTTGAAATTTTCTGAGTGGGAATTGTCCGGTTGCCCCTGGTTGTGAGCCTGCTGGGGGGGCTGGTATCAGGCGCGGATTTACCATTAGGCTAAAAAGGCTTAAGCCTGGGACTCCTAGGCATGCCCCCCCGACTTTGGGGGGCCCCAAAATTTTGGTTGTAAGGAAAATTTCCAGTATTTTTGTAACTATATTTGTATTTTTGTTTTGCTCAACGCACGTTTTTTACTATGCCGCTAACAACAGATATCTATAGAACAAGGTCTCCAAACGTTTTTATCCGAGGACCACATAAACTATTACACAAATGTGCGTGGGCCGGACATGTTTCGGATATGTTATATTCTACCAAATCAAAAAGATTTCGTCAATTAATTTTTCAATATTAGCAAAAGTATTTGCGGCCGGAATTTGCCCGCTGACCGTAGTTTGGAGACCCTGCTATAGAAGAGTGTGCGCGAAGGATTGAAGTAAATGACAATAACCATTATCTTTTTATGGCGTTGAGAATTGGTTATTGTTACGTATAATGTATGGAACAAAATGCCTGAATCCATTTTTCAGATTACACGAGGCCAGTGACGTGCTTTCGTTCAGCCTGGGTTTATTTCTTGTTGCCTTGTATGAGTAAGATACGGGGTAAAGGCAAGACTAGCCGGCACTGTAGCTACAGCTGCAGATATGCAATGACACAAAATGTACTACCGTAGGCTATCTATGCGAAATGGCGCCGATAGCAAAGTTGAAGTGTGCGCCCTTTCTAATTTGTGTATTATGTGTAGGCACAATTTTTTCGAAACCATTGAGAAAATAAATGTTTTAATACGGAAAATATATGTGTTTATTTTCACATAAAAATTTTTCAGCAAACAAAATATAAATTATCCATAAGGACCATAATATACTTCTATACTCATTTATTTTTATTTTGAGGAATATCAAAACATTCAAATAATAATGATATCATAATTTATAGGCCTACATAGTGCTGCCTGACAAAATTGTAAATCTTGCAAAAAAATCAAATAACACATTGCAACTGCAAACCACAATTTCTTTTGAAGTGAAACACATTTAGTTTGGATTGTACAATAAATTATTTAATGCAAGTCGTGTATCAGTTGTGTTCGAACAACACAATTCTATTGAAACATTAATATATCCAGCCTTTTCCGGTTAAATTTCACAAAAATGCTCCTTTCCATCTAATCTAGATCACATAATCTGCCCTGACTTGCTCTTAGTCATTGAGGCTCGCAGGTATGAAAGGACCAGTTTCAGTTTACCTGTGGCGCAGCCAAAAAATTTGTCCGGGAAGGGCTTGTCAATGACGTCGTCAGTCACTGACGTCGTTTTGAGACCGGCTGTTCCTTCCATTTATTATCTAATAGTTGAAAATTGATATAAAGCACCAGTAAAATTCGTTGCAGGTATGTTTCGGGGAGGGGGGGGCATGCTGCAAAGCCTTGCTATTCTGCATGTTGAACATGCTTTAGCTAGAAAGACAAAGTATGACAAAAAAGGTATCAACGATTTTGCAGACAAAAAGTCCCGTCGATCGCTGACTTTGTAACAGGCTGGTGTCGTAAAAAGTAAAGGTAGGCATACAATATTTTTATGATTGAAAACCGGGACGCTTCAGAACAACGGGCCTTATCAGATAAACGTGGCTCATATCTTGCTTGGAGTATATTTTGGATTCCTAGCATTCTGCTGGGGATATTTGTGTAGGGCCATGCAAGCTGATTGAATGCCTAACCGGGACTCTTTGGTTGACTAACCGGGACAAAGCCTTTAAACCAGGACTGTCCCGGCTAAAACGGGACGTATGGGAAGCCTATACATTTTGCTAAGAAACAAATAAACATTCAAGCATTTGCACATTCGCCCAATCCAACCATAGCCTACTTTTCTGTAGACAGTACTTCGAAAAGTTTCTGTTCCACTTTATTTTCTCGAAAAAATCACAGCAGAAAGTCAGTATTAAATTTACAGGCAATAAGAGGTTTCACATTTTGCTTCTATTATCAGACCACAGGTTAATCATAATGGCTGACTGCATGCCTAACCAGGACTTTTTGGTTGACTGACTGGGACGTCGGGACAAAGCCTTTAAACCGGGACTGTCCCGACTAAAACGGGACGTATGGTATGCCTATGTGAAGGTGCTTTACTCAGAGCCAGTTCTTGACACGTGCAAACCGTGCAATTGCACAGCGGCTCAAATGCCCCCCTGAACTACGAAAGTAACTTCATTTAACATGATTTTGTACCAATCAGAAAACAGCATTCGCAACGTAAGGTCATATTTCTGTTGTTTTGTCACAGCATTGTTGTGAAGTATACTTCATCTCTCCTACAATAGTGAACCCGTAACAAAACTTAACTACCAAATATTACTGAAATCGCCCCCCGCCCTCTTACCTTACTGGCTGAATACTCCCCTGAAAAGGGGTGTTGTCAGATAACCTCACCGCTGGCTTTTTTGTAAGTTTCATTACGACTGTTTTTGTTCCTGATATAGAGGGAATTCAGAATAATGCAATATGGTTATGAATTGGAACAACTTCTTCAGTGAATGTAACGCGCACGTGTAGGCCTATTGCTAGTTTGTATGACATCAGTCGTCGCAATCCTTCCAGAAGGGCCCCCCAATTTAAAATAGCCAAGGGCCCCAAAAATGAAAATCCGCCTCTGACTGGCATCGATCTTCGTACCCCCTGGTAAAGTTTCTCTCGGAGGCCCTGCTGATAACGGTCTGTAATCAGTAGAAATTTAGTTATTTCCTGACTTAAATGTTCGAGAATTTTCAACTGCTGTTGCGCTGGAGGAGCAAGCTCGTATTTTTGCTATGGGAAATGGAAGAAACTGAAGTATGTGCTTTACGTTGAACTGATTCAAAATCTTTTGAAAAGTCGAAAACAACCTAGAGCAATGGTTCTTTTAGGTTCAATCGAACCCAAGGGTTCGATGAGTCAGTTTTAGGGTTTGGGTAGAGGTCTGGTGCATTGTTCATTTTGTTCAGGTGTTATAGGCTACTTATTGTTAAAAGTTTAGTAAAGAGTTAAACGTTTTGTGGCCTTCAGCGGTGCAGACAACAGTCTTTTTGCTTTTAGGAAGATCTTCATTGCTGTTCCGGCGCGGCAAAATTGAATTTATTATTAAACGTGCTAACCTCTCTGAGAAAGTGTATTAAATCTGCCCAGATGATTCGAGCGAAACAGAAAGCAGTTCTTGTGTAAACCTTTGTTGCTGTTTGCTTACCAACGATGCAAAGCATTGTGTTTAACTTTGGCCGATAAAGCAAGAGGGAAAGTAAACGTCTGGCAAGCTAGATGGTACTTTAACTTCAGTTGTTTCTCATTTGTGTTGCAATGCAGGCTACAACTTAGTCTGAGCTGATTTCGCCAGTGGTAGATGCCTAGCGAGGCCATGAACGGAGAACTTGTCTACTTGGAACAGATAAGACAAGAATACAAACGGATAAGCGACCCACTAGAGGATATCAAGGAAACTTGCGTGCAGACGCAACAGGTAAGAACCGTTAAACATTTATACATGTTTATACATTGTTTCACAATATATTTCTGGATTTCTGGTGTCCGCTACTGCAGTTGATTCATTTTGAAAACGAAGTATCATTTGGTATGATCTAAACTTCAAGTGTCATGCTCACAGTCTTCTGGGTAGTTTTATTTACCCATTAAATCTTGCATAACAGACTCGTTACAAACGTTGTCTGATATGAATGTGGTCATAACAGACCCGTTCAGAACAGACCCCTTCATAATAGACCCCTTCATAACAGACCACGTTCATAACAGACCACATTTGAAAACAGACCACGTTCATAACAGACCCACGTTCATAACAGACCCGTTCATAACAGACACGTTCGTAACAGACCAGTTCATAACAGACCACGTTCGGAACAGACTGTCATTGAAAACAACCACATTCATAACGACAATCTACATCACCAGGGCCTATAGGTTTGCCAGATCACTTGAATTTTTTTAAGGACATTTTGGACTTATTCGACTACGATACGGTAGGCTACTTTCAGCAAGCTTTCACGTATAGGTAAGCCAGAATAAAGTAACCATGTACGAAATTAAAAACTAAACAATACTTTATCAAGCGCGTAGCCAGAAATTTTGATAGGGGGGCAGAAAAGAACCAAGAGTTTACATTTAAATATATATAATCATTTGCGTGCCTAGGGTTTCCCGCGCCCGGGGACAAAATCAATTCGAGCGCCCTCACCCAGTCAGTTCGTGGCAATGGCAGCATAGATGCGAAGACCAGTGGCGTATCTATGCAAAGTGGCGCCCATGGCAAACTTTAAATGTGCGCCATTTATAATAATTTAAATGTTAAATATGGGCACAATTTTTACAAAAGATAAACCAGAAGGAAAACAAATTTTTTAAAACGGAAAATATTTGTGTTTATTTTTGCTTCAAACTTTTCAGCAAATAAAATATAAATTATCCATAACGACTACAACATACTTCTATACTCATTTAGTTTTATTGATGATAAACATTAAAACATTCAAATAATACCGTTATCGTAGTCTATAGGTCTACATAGCGTTGCTTGACAAAATTGTATATTTCACAAAAAAATCAAACAACATATTG
>JGI24158J21664_10014165_pt1 | contig 10493 bp, 7 predicted proteins | sample Ectturendosymbi3_FD_21664 | JGI IMG/M metagenome (IMG submission 21664)
TTTTAAATAGCGGGTTCATGTTGTGTGATGCGTCGGTAAGCGCCTGTGGTGCAGATTAACTGTGACCAGCATGCAGGCAGACTTTTAGTCCAGAAAAGTAAAAAAGCGTTGAAAGAACTTAAGTATGCTTTGGAACAAGCCAAATAAAAAACAGTATTCTGTAAATGATAGAATTTAGCGTTTATTAAGCTTTTGATACGATCTTAAACGAAGATTAAACCATGCTGCTCAACTCCATGCAGCGTTGTTGATTAATCCCATTCTGTGCTGTAGTACGTGCCGAAGGCAATGTTCTGCAATCGGATGCATTGCTATGAAATATTGGATATGAACAAAATGTTGGAAGAGCAGCGGTGACCAGCTTGTTTCTGTTGAACTTGCTGGCACTCCAGGAATTCTTATGTGCATAGCGTATGAAAATATAAACCGACTGTCTATGTTCCCAACTGGTTTCATTCGTACTTCACCTGCAAATGGGACGAGCAAGATTCAAAGAAAAAAATATTTAACTTGCGTTTCAGATCTGGTAAAGTTACGAATCACTCTCAACGCAAACTGCAAACAAACCCGGTCACTGATACTTCCAGCTGCATTACACCGGACGATTCAGGTAATTTTACATTTTTTTGTTGGCATGTTGTTGGTGTGAACGCACATACAGGTCTGCGTCTTCGCAGTGGCCAACTACAGTAATGTTCTGCTCTATCACGCGATTATTATGGATATTTCAGCAACCAGCCATTAGCTAATAACATGATTGTTGTGGAATTTACATGCAGGAAACTGAGTTTTTTGAACTACCTCTGTCGTCCAGTGGTGGGTTGTTATTATCGTCAAGCGATCCCGTGAGACAGCTGGTAGAGGCCCGGACTGAAAATTGCAAGAATTTAATTGCGTTCAGTCATAGTTTCTTCCTACTGTGAATAGCAGCGCAATGTATTGCAACAAAGATACAAAATTGTGCAGTTTGGCAAGTATACCAGTCATAAGGAGAAAATTAATCATAACGTCGTTGCTTGATTTTTATGCCCATTGATCGCTACACTGGTAGAACACGCGCCTCTTTAGCTGCGGGTCTCAATCAGGTCCAGACTTGAAAAACGGTAGTGCGTCCTTTCCAGTCTCTTGCTTGACTATCTAGTTTACTTTGGCATTGTTGGACACTCAAAAAGCCTATTCACATATGTAGGTGGATACAGAAAAGGCTAGAATTTTCTGTGCATGCCACTTTAAATGGTGAAACTTTCGTTTGTGAGAGAAAAATAAAAGTTAAAGAGATTAGAAGAATTAGAGGGCCATGCCAGAAATGAGTCTGACTTCTGATCATTGCGTTCGAGCTGAACATCATGCGAATATGGTGCATTAGTCTTGTTGCATGCGAATAGGCAAGAAATCAGATTCGCTTCGTTTCCAAGGTTACAATATTTTGAAATCGCTTTGTGAATCACCCATGCGGCGCTTGTAGCATAGATGAGTACCTACGAAGGCGATCATCAGGTGTGCTGTACCGCATTGTTGGCATGTAGGTGAGAATGTCGCCGTCAGTTCGCTTGAGAGAAAATGCAACTCCACGCAAAAGTTGTTCCCAAGTTGTGCATTTCATTCATCAAAAAGCTCTCGCACTGCTGTTTGACATTTGATTAGTTTGTTGGTGCATTCACATCAACAACAAAACCAAAGTGTGAAATCCATGCAGAATCTTACTGCTTTTCACTTCTCATATGTCCCCCTACTTAGCGTTTTGCCGGGGCCGAGCCACCTGCGCTAGCTGCGTCCCTGTGCCAGTCTAACTTTCTTCCAACAGTATATCAAACTGAATATAAAAACTCTTACCCTGACAGAGCCAACAATTTTAGTTACAACATCAAAAACTACGTAACAACCGACAGCAATCTTCCTGGTGTATGGTATTACGTAAGAAAACCGTTTGTTGTTGAGGGTCTCTTTTTGTCAAACGATCCTGCTGCATGCTCTTTAAATGTCCAACGAATTTTTGCGTAAACCTCTGTTCTCACTCCAGCCATATTCTGCCATTTGAGTCTCAACTTGTCCAAATGTTGCGCTACTTCTGTCAACAGTTGGTGACTACTATACTGGTTGTTGCTTTGAAATCACTACTTGGTTGCCAGATACTGCGTAGTTTTTATCTGCAGTTATCTCCCATACTACAGAACGATGTCATGAAGGTTGCAGCTGTCATTCACCTAGAAAAAAAATCAAACTGGCCGCTTTGTGTTGCAGCTGAGGTCGCAGATCTCTGCGATGTTATCGTTGCAGTGCATCGGGGGGGTAGGGGGCACTTCCTAAGGCACGCTTTTTTATCGGCTTAGATTAGCGTCGTAGATGCTGAAAAGTACTGTTAGATACAACTGAAAAGGCTTTGCTCTTTCTACCAGTTCGGTGAGATACGAATACCTCGTCATGGCACCCCCATCACTGGAAACGTGAATCTTCGTGATAAATCATTGTTGGTTTTCCAACTCAGCAAAGCATCATACTGTTTAATCCTGCTTTTCATCAATGACGTTTGTACATTTGCCTGGGGGGTAATCTGTGAACGCAGCGACCGGCGCAACCACGAACTAAACATATGCTTTTAACTGTGAGTTCTGTTAATAGTATTTTCCTGCCTATGCTTCGTTAAAGACACAGCGATTGGCATGTATTTATTTCGCATGAGCTGACATTTTGAGAGTCTGCTGAATAGCATCAAATTGCGGACGTGTTTATGCGGGTCCTGACAGTTTAGATAGCTGAAAATTGGTTAACCTGCTGATATCAGCAGAATTGTTAGTTCTTCGCAGAATAAGTCCTCCCACTTCTAGGTGTTTTATCAGTACGTAACGTTTACTTTGAATGAGGCGTAGCTGTAGGAGGGTAAACTGAACCAGTATGAGACAGCGAGCGATGGGTGAGACAAAGCTGTACCGAGTGGTGCTAACATTTGACGTATATGAGAGGCGGACGGATTAAGACAAGAACTTAAGAGTCCGTACATTGCCCACGTCTGCTCTAGGCCGAACTGTATCGCAGTCTTTTGCTTTACCTCATGTTCATGGCATTTGACCAAATACCAAGTTGAAGTAGTTTCTAAAACCCGGACAAATTTTGCCGCTCCACCGCACTAGCCCGGTAACAGAAACCTAATTAAGTATTTCTTATTTGAACAGATGTCTCACCGACAGTGATGTTCTCTGCAGTGCGGACCGCTTTAACGCTAGAGTCAGCTTCGTTACTTTCGTGTGTGCCCAGGCTGTTTCGTTGTAAATACATTCAAATTATATGCGATTTTATAACAGACTTAACTAGCCTTGTTTGCGTTTTATAGTGGACAAAGTAGCACAGTGTACGACGTGACCGTGCATGCGCCATTGAGGTGCCTTGTGCCAGTAAACATCGGCGTTTGGTGCATTTGGAGCCATCAGTCTCTGATTTATTGAAGTGGAATTCGGGCTGTAGTGTTTTTTTTCCTAAAAGCTTTGTTTTCATTATTGAACGACATTCAGTGGATATTCGTTGGCTGTGAAAGCAGTGTATCAATCTGTTGAGTTTCGCGTGTGCAAGTTTGTATGTGCCACTAAGAAAGCTGCCCTATCTATTGGCGGTTGCTGGCATCCGCTTTGAAGTTAGAGGCGATCTGGCGCGTTTCCTATTTTATAAACTTCAGTTTCAAATTTAGTGCTTTCGTTGGTGTCAAGGACATCAGGATAGGATGAATGTCCATGTATTTCACCCTCTATTTAAACAGTTAAGCCAACTCGACAATGTCTGCAATTAATACGTTACTCGTTTTGCTTTCTATTCATGCTTTTGTGGCGACGGGCCGTGAATCTGGTCCCAGAGCCACTTGTTTCAATCTTAAGAATTAGGGCTAAAGCAATTTATCGCCACGGTTTGATTAATCGAAGTTTGAATCGATGTGCTGTACACTAAGTTAGCAGCGAACGCCCTGACCATTCCGCGAATGGACCGTTGTATTAAATCTGGCAGTACTAAAGTGTAACGAAGAAGTAGAAACTGATCCCTTTCATTCATAAAGAAAGTGAAAGGCTTCATAACAAACTACGAAGTAAAGACCCCGTCTGCGTAAAACGGACATTGCTCTTTCGATGGAAATTCATACAACAGAAACATACACTTCTTGTGTGGTGAAGGAGTTATTGACAATTCGAATGTTATATCCTCTCCGATGCATACAGTCTCCATGCCTATTTGCCAGTTGCTTTTGTTCGTCGTTTCATCAAATAACAGTACTAAAATTTTCAGTGTCTTCCCGTCGGTCATCTGCCTCATCCTCAACTACGATATCCGCAAGCTCTGCAGCGTCTTCTGCCGGTGGTGGCAAACCGTCTCGTGCGCAGTTGGCGATGGAGCGACACATGGAGCGAATGCGAAAATCGACACAGACCCCGCACACTTCAAGCTCTCGGAAAGTTTCATCAAGGTAGCATGCTGAAACTATTGGGCGCCGTTTGTAAAAAAAATAAATTTTGGTTTATATCGGACGCATTTAACGCAGAAAATGTTGAATCGGACAAATTTTTAGCAGATGCAACTCAAAAGTGCTAATCGGACAGATATAACACTTCAAGTGCTAGTCGGACAGATATAATTCACAAAGTGCTGATGTAGCTGTTAAGCAGATATAATACTTTTAAGTGTGACCAGTTAATCGTACAGCAATTTCCCAACCAATCAACCTTGCATAAGCTTGCACGCTTCAGTGCTTTTCATGGTCGACTGCTCAGTACGCCAGTTTGTGCGTTATATATATTCGATTTGGCACTTGGCGAATTATATCTGTCCGATATAACACTTGATGTGTTATGTCTACCCGATTTAGCAGTTCCTGTGTTATTTCTCTCCGATGTAGCGCTCTGTGATCTAAATGTGTCTGATTTGACGTTTTGTGCATTAAATACGTTCGATACAACCTGAAAGATATTTTTTGCAAACGTCGCTCAATATGAAACTGGTGAAAAGTAAAATGAAGTCAACAAGTATTTGCTAGACCAGCCTACACTCACCACAAGTGAAGCTATACAAAATAAATCAAGCGAAGAAATTTGTTCTGCATCAGAAATGGATCAAAATAAGCATTTCTCTGCCATACAAATGGGGGAACTAGGGTTGAAATTTAGAGTGCAGCCGAGGTTTTTTAGGCACTAACGTCTTCTAAAGCAGTGTTTTTCAACCTGTTTCAGCTTGCGACCCACTTTTTCCGAAAATTTTTGTGGGGTCAGCTATGATGGATTGCGGTGAAACAACAACGGTCAAATTGAATTAAGAAAAAGAAACTTTGTAAACAACACATGCAATTTACTGTTTATGGACAACTTGAGCTTGCTCATTAGACATCATAAGATTTCCTGATCTAATCAATAGAACAGCTATGCACAGCTATTGCTATGCACAGAAGATGATAACAGTTGTTATCGAAACGTTTGCAAGATGTCAGTTGTATCGTTTGCTTTGGCCGTAGTATTTATTATAATCAATAGAAAATCGGATAATTTTCACGAAACGTTTTAGTTAAATACAGGGAGTAGTGTATCAAATTGAAATGTTACGGGGCTCTCCTGAACGAACTTTGCGGACCACCAGCGGACCGCATCCCACTGGTTGAGAAGCGCTGCTCTAAAGCTACAGCTCTGTACGAAACAGCCAAGTTTCTTTATCTTTGAAGCGACTCAAAGGCCAAGAAATATTCTTATCTTCGCTGGGAGAATGCCTAGGAAGTTTGTTATTGGTTACATTGCATCCATTTGCTTTAGTTTCTAGCAGCATTTATAAAAAATACTCGTGAAACGTTGACCGCACAACCCTACATGAGCTAAAAGCTAGTTTCCTGGGAGATAGTAATGTTTCAATTGGCAGCAGGCCTGAATTAAGCGCAGACAATTTTTACCCAGTTTTCACCAAACCAGCATTGTTTTCCACCCAAAACATACAGTACGTTTCTGAACAAGCTAGGAGATATAAAATGATTTGGTGTGTTGGCTACACCAGACGGAAAGTCTATTAATCGAAACATATATCTGTACGTCGAATCAAGCAGCAATAAAAGCTTTGTAAACCAGAAATCTTCAATTGGATGACTTCCAAAGTTGTTCGCTGTGTGTCGCTATGCTTCGCATTAAAAATAAATAAATCAAGCTCGTGATAATGCGTATTTCTGATTGTTGTGTTTTCATTACTAAAGCAGTACGAGTTACAAAAGAATTTTGAACGAATATGTGGAAGTCAGTTTTGCTAAAATGGCAAATTTTTCGAAATGACGGTACAACGAAGTGGTATTAGTCGGAAGCATTACAACTACTCTGCGTGCAACTTTCCAGTGTTGGGGAAGTTAATTGCGGTGTTTGAACATCGTTATTTTAGGGTTTTTGACAAGATCTCTGCTTTTTCGTAGAAGCGGCCTTGGCAGCAGTTCGGGCCAGGACGAGCAGCAGAGCGTGACGCACCAGGTATCATCCACAGGAAAGCGCTCAACCGTAGCCAGAGCGACAAGTGGCTCGCGAAGTCACCACAAGTTGGATGAAGGTAAACTGCACAGGTGTTGCTGGAATGAATTAATTGGACCAAGAGTCCACATGCAGTGGCCGTGTATTTGCGCATGATTGTTGGTTTGGATGTGTAACGTGTTACTTCTGCATCTACGCATTTCGTGCATGATTNCTCCCGNATTCTAAATTGTTGTGCTGCGTAAAAGCTTGCTGTGGGTTTCTTAGCGTTTCTCAACAACTTGAGCTAATTTCGTTGCTTCGATTTTGTTTATTTTGTTCTAGTTCTTGGTGTTTCTTTCTGCATGAATAATTCATAAGTGTGGCAAGTATCATGTTCTTCGCTTTTGATTAAAAGCTGACAATGAAGTTGAGCGATTTGTTGTACTGTTCTGCGAAATGTGCATTTCGAACTATTCGAGCTTGCCAGGCGATCTTGGTGCTTTTCCTTTCTTCTAACCCCTGCCGGTGATACGCATGCTTGCCAGACTTTTTCAAACACATCAGTGTCGAAGCCGATTGGACTGACATTGATTTTGACGAAATACTCAGACACTGTGACGAAATAATGAAAGTTGGGTCGACGCATTGCTCTCCCAGCGCAGGTAAGATGGCCAAAAAGCATGTCCACTGCCTCTTAATACTAACCCACCTGCAATGCCACAAGCATACTGTGTGCGAGCCGCTAGTGGGGATGGGTATTCCAAAATAGTTGGGAATTGTAGAATAGTTGTGTGTTAATTGAAATCGAATCCAGAACCTCGTTTTTTTTCCAGGTTTTTGAAACAGCTCCGACATGCTTGTTTGTATTTATTTAACGAAAGTATGCCACACTGCTTGATCATGTGATCAGTGAATTGTCAAGGTCATAGCTTTTTCTTATCGCATTACAGAATGTTCAGCACTTTGAATATTTTCCTGCTAAACGCGACCACAGTGTTAGTTCCGACGAGGAAGGAGGGTGTTATCCTATTCCTGCGAACAAAGACAAAAAAAAACGCGGCGCTGCAGTTCGAAAGCGCTCCTACACAATGACATGCTGCAACGTCATACCAGATGCATGCGTTCAGCTATGAAATAGATTAAACATAGTTGCTGTGTTTCATCCCCATCTCTGTTTCTGATGGTTGTTATCATTTCGGTTTCGAAACAAATCGGCGTTTTGTAATCGAATCGTTTCGGATTCGGAAGATTCGGTATTTTAAAATGCCCACCCCATGTCGTGAGTTAGCGATTATCCCATAACTGTAGAAAATGTTTTGAATTTTTCAGTTTGTACAATGCCGCCAGGTCGTATCTACTGTGTTGATGACAGCAGGCGAATCACTGTTGATATCAGAGATACTCTTAAATGGGTCGTATTTAGTCACCCCGAACATTTAATTATATTTGAAGATGCTTGCTCAGTAGGTGAAATGTACACTCTGCGAACTTCATAATTTCTTATTTTTGGCTGTGAACAGATATCTTTCAACCATGTCGCCCCAAACATGTACAGTAATCTCAACAGCAAATGCGGAAGGCACTCAAAAAATGAGGGACATTTTGGTTTTATTTACGTTTTTATATCATTTGATAATGTCTTTATCGTTAGAGCAGAGCTTCAATGTCTTGTCTAAAAAGCATCATTGTTTTGATTATGCGCTTCTGTTGCTAGTTTAATGATTTCCCTGTGTTCTTACCTCATAAACAAACGCGGCTTTGAAAGTTTCATGCAATACTTGCGATATTTGATAAATTTGTATCAAAGTGACATGGAAAATTCAAGCTAACGTAGAAAACTGCAAGTCCGGTGTAATAGTTATGGTTGCATTGTGGAAGCACGTCATCAAAACTGTTTTGCGTTGGTTTTTGCTGCATAATACCAATGGATTCTTTAGTCCTCCCCTACATGCGCACGCAGCTGATGTGCATTACATTTTTTTCCAGTTAAATTATTCAGTTCTTTGACAAACTATAACCCTCTTCGCTTTTACCTCGTAAGACCATCTGGGCGCAAACGGTAACTAATCGTATTGCAACGCTCTTCTGTAGCGTCTGCTATTTCCTGCATGCTTGTCTAACTATCTGTGTTGTGCAGACATGCATGTTTGTTCTGAGCAGCCGAGCGTCGCGTGTGCTGAATCTTATCTTTGGTGTTGGCAAGGCAATCCGTGCCCAGCAATCACTGCAGTTGACACACCAGTTCTGGGAATAAGATTTTTTCGAGCAGTGGAGTTTTGACCTTTCGAAATTCTTTTGTAACGTCACGTAAATTGTAACGAATAAAGTTCACCTCATCGGCATCATACAGAGTAATGTTTTGCTTTCTGAAACGTTAAGCTTTGCCGCAGTTATTTCGAAAGAATGATCCTGTGCAGCAATCCTTAGGTTGTGCTTGGTACAATCCGCGGTGGAGTCGGTTGCATCCCATTTTTTGCAAACTTCACCAGAACCTGTGCCAATCGAAGCTTCTGCTAAACCATTGGTTCTTAACCTTTTTTCTACCACGCCCCCCTTAAGTAATTGTCCTTTGTTTCAAGTCCCCCTGACTTTAAATAAGCTGTAAAACAAATCTATTCATTGTTAAATTTTTTGATCAAACTGTCTACGTTGTAGGGCGCGTAAGGGCTCTCGCCCCCTGGAAATTTCTTGACGCCCCCCTGTTTAAGGACCACCGTGCTAAACCGTTGCAGTGGAGTTGCTGTGCTATAATTGTTTGGCTTCGAAATTTCTGTTGCAATGTTTGCTTGTGCTGAGCGCATGCTGTGGTGTGCAGTGATGACATCAATCTTGTCACGAAGCTAAGCTAAAGCAACACGGTCAAAACATATCACGTGGTTTTCATTTCAGCATCTGCACCCAGTGTCAGAAAATCGAATTCTGCCGCCATTGTACTCAGCCCGACAGTAAAATCTCCGACCAGCCAATGGACGTCTATCAACGTCATTGAAGACAATGTTTTCCACCCGACGGAGATGCCTCGCACGTCTGGTAAGAAAGACAAGATTAGAGGGTGGTGATTTTTTGGTAGAATACTAACGTTTAGCCTGAAACTTTCATTTTGTCCAAGACAAAGAATTGCCCTGTGTATTGAAACCTAGCAGATTTTTCCTCCGTACCATAGCGAGTCCACAGAGCATGAATGCACTCTGAGGCTAATGCAGAGGCACCAAACGTTAGACTGATAAAACATCACGTGCATTTGTTCAGTGATCTATCAGTTAAGGTGCGTTTACACTAGCGGTTTTCGCGCTTAGCAAGCGTCGAAGCGTTTGTTAGTTTTATTGTGGCTGTGGAAACGGGACGTTAGGCGCTGCAAGCGCTTCAGCTGCATAACTGGATCCATGGAAAACGGATCCCATGCAGCGCTTGACGCGCGTTGTGAGCGACGGAAGCTGTGGTGAGCTTCATGTCCAGGTGGGTCTAGGCCAGTCTCAGCCTGTATCAGTCAACTGATGTAAGATACGTTTCGTGTGAAATAATCGGTTGTGGTTGTTTGGATTATTTATGCTTAATGGTAGATTTACAAAGGATCTGGACCTTGTGTCTGAACTAAACACTTGAGGAAAAGCAATAATAATAAAGTTCCAACTGCTGAAAATCATTTCTGAACTCTTGCATTAAGTTTTTTTTCATAATTTTTTTTTCATCATGTCGCACCCATCATAAGTTCGTTGCTACACATGGGAAAGCCAAGAGATTCCTTATCTTATTACACCTAATGTCTGCTGCTTAATAGCATCTCAGAGAAGAGTAACTTTGTCTGGGTTGTCTTGTGCAAAGAAAAGAACTTAATGATTTATGTTACACAAGCTTCAATTACATGCCATGGCTTAGCATACATTACACAAATCTGACTAGCCTTGACGTATGCAGTCACAGATTGCAGTGCAGATGTTGGCTTGTCTCATAGTGTATTTAGTCTAGGCTAGGCTGTCATTGCCCTGTTCAGCTTACAATATGGGCCAGTTATAATTTATTGAAAACTACCCGCCTATTACTAGAATG
>JGI24158J21664_10014166_pt1 | contig 10492 bp, 8 predicted proteins | sample Ectturendosymbi3_FD_21664 | JGI IMG/M metagenome (IMG submission 21664)
GTACGGAGCCCCAGGGCTCCGCGAGAGAAACCTCGGGGCTCCGCAAGCTATTCGTTTACTTAGTATATTTTTTTATAAAATTTATTGTGGGGCTCCGTAAACCATGGTCAATCTCTTCATGGGCTCCATAACACCAAAAGTTTGAGAACCCCTGCCCTAGACCACACTTTGCATCCCCTACAGAGTCTCAAGGCAAGGCGTGGCCAAGACATCGGGGCCAGGTTCATATGCAGGGTCTGTCGAAGTGGAGATATGTTCTCCACGTGTCTATCAGTTACCCATCCCTAGACGGATTGCCTTGCATGCCTCCCGTGCTCAGTCTGCCTTTGAAAGAGACTATTGTGATCCATTGCTGGAGTCATGTCTGGCTTCATGCGCTTGATTTGGAAATACCGCACTGCTGAAGAGTATTGCGCTTCTCCAAAGCTGCGAAAATCCCGAAGCGAAGCGTTGCAGTTTACGTTGTCGTCGTGCGGAGGCCCGGCCGCTCTGGCGGTGGAGGCCCCTGTGGCTTTTGATGCTGCCAGAGTGGTCGCTAACAGGCACCACATTAGGTTTTAGGCGCCTTATGGGAAAATGATTTAATGACCAGGAGCGTTTACAACCTGGTTACAACGAATCGCTGTTCGACACACCCGGGTGTATGCCTGAGGCTACGCGGCACTTGTCTTCTGTGAGTCGAAACCTTGGCATGCAGTAGTATCCACCGTGTGGCCCAATTCAACTACTTGTTACAAAGCAGAGACCGCTGTTTCTGTACGCGTTGGACTTGCAGGTATAGCGGTGTACAGCGCGCATACCGTGATGTTGACACTCGGAGCTGGACCCCCGAGAGAAATTTTGCAAAACATCAATGTTTTTTTGCTACCCGGGGCTCTGACGCTGGTATAGAGTTTTATTAATAATTGCAGTTCAATTCCACCCTATCTACGCGTGAACTCTCAAAAAATTTCTGACAGCTGTACATGAGCCCTGTGACCGACTCTTAGGTGAAATCTTGTATCTAAAATAAAATGTCACAACGATCGGAACACAACACTTAAACTTTTCGATTATACAATGTACGCAAATTATGTTTCTGTTCGCAGGAGCAACGAGATTGTTGTTACCAGGTTTTGTGGGTGCTTTTGATAATACAGTAAGAATTCTTTTAAACTTGAGTTTGAAAGGTCTGAACTTAATAACCTAAAAATTGTCGCTTACCGCAAACTTAAATCAGTATTTCCCCTGAAGTTAAATACGGCGCGTTTTATTAAAAATAAAATAATTTTACTACAGTGGTCTATGGCCTATAGCCTCTCTTGTGTATTTTTCGTCCAAGTTATATCTGCTCATTGCGCCTTCCTACTCGGCATAAGCCTTTCATAGACTCCCTAGCACATTCGGTTGGCGAGTTATGCCCGAATTTGCCACGAAATGTTGGACTTTCGCGGTCATTTAAGCTTTAAACGTTCATGGCAATTTTTGCGCAACGCTTCAGGGGCGGCATCAGATCCTGGTGGCCAGGGTCTACAGCCCTTTTTTAAAGTGAAGGCTAGATGTTGTAAAAAGTTAAACGAGTCAAGCTCAACTTACATGGTTATAGAGCCTTCACACTTACTCAACCACAGTATTTAGGTTAAGCTAAGGATTTATTTTGAGGTCTCATTTACTTTCAGAAATAATTGCACTTGAAAACTTGCCATCTGACCCTGATTTTTTGTTTCTGGCTGTCTTCGACTTTTATATTAGGGCAGTCAGTGAAAGTCTTGAGTGTGGACACCACAACTGACAAACATCGACTCTGTGGACATCACTTTGTCTCAGTTAACGTCGATCAGTAGCGTTTGCGACCGTATAGTTCCAGCAAGAACAATGCGTTGTGAAGTTTTTGATGCAATGCAGGTTCCAACATTTTTGTAGGAAAATTCATGTTTATTCCTCGCGAATCACTGGGAAGATCTGCGAGCCTTTTAAAACGTTTAGTGTATATGCAGGTAATACTAATTACGCTACTGATGGTAAACTTAACCTCAATTGACTCATATTTCTCTTACCTGCGTATTCTACAACAAACAACCGGACTTTCCGGGCCCTTTTTACCTCTCGGCCCCCGGAACAAAGTATCGACTGTACTGCCCTCTTATCCATGCTCAGGTAACTCTTTTTTATAAACGGGGTCAGTAACCACTGCCATTCCTGTCTATGTCGCATTTTCACCCCCACCCATGCATACTAGGACTTTTCCAGTGCAGAAACAGCTTTTACAACAATACAGAAAGCATTTCCAAACTTACATGACCTTAAAAAAGTAACTTCTTGAATGACGAAAAAATGAATAAAACAAACCCTGGTCCACGCCGAAAAAAACCGTGGGGTATGCAAATTAGTGACACAAAACCTACACGAAACAAACGGAAATGCCGCCAATGACCTTTGATGGCAGTCTGCACAAGACCCATGCTGTATTGTGTTCGAAAATTGCAGTTGTACATGCAATACAAGTACATGGGGTTCGGACTGGAAAGTTCTTGATTTTCGGCAAATTTTCTGTTTTTTGTTGCACATCAGGTGTGCTTAGCCAATTTTGACGAAATTTGTTTACAGTAATCAGTGGCAATATAACAGTCACAAACTATTTAAAACAAAACAATTTTGACTATTCAAACCCATTTAACCCTATAATTTCAAAAACACACACAATTCACCTCCCCCAAAAACGCTTAGAGTAAAATATCCCTGCCAATTAGTGACAAACTACTAGTCACAGAACTATTCAAAGCAAAATTATTTTGATTATCAAGGCTTTCCGACCATAGAAAATTGGTTGAAGGTGGAAAGAAATTACATTAATTCTGAAACAAGCATAACTTTCCCCCCAAAAAAAGGCTTTGGGTACGCGTTTATTTGTTGCACATAAGGTATCACCAGCCAAAATGGCGAGTTTCTTATTACAAAAAACGTGACAATTGGCGACAAGTTATGGACCACACTGCATTAGATAAGTCATTTGAAATAGTAAACCTTTGTGAAAAGAATAATAGCAACGTTCACTTTTGCTAGACAACGGAATCTTCATTGCCACTTTGTTGTCATTGGAGAAAAGGCGGAATGCGGAGAAAGCGGCACGCCCCGATATGGGCAAATACTCTTTGTTTAATTGCATTGCCATGCACAGCAGTGATGTCTTGACGTGCTTGAGGGATCTCTACCTTTGTCGCTGACAAGAGACTGATATTGAAGTTGTTTATGGGGATTACGTCTCGTGAAACTGAAATGCAAAGCTGCTTTAGAGCATCAATGCTTTTTTAATTTAAATCCTAACTTTTCGAAACCATTGGCATAGAACGTATGTGGCTTTCTGCAACCTGCGTAAAGGGTACGGGCTTTACAGTTCAAAGTCCAACATCTTTCCTTTCGTGCCAGCACAGCAGTACTGAGTACTTTGAAGGCCTTACGCAATGCCAAAACCTTTACAAAAGTATATTTCAGGATATGCATCGTCTCGTGAGGCGGCCGAATTTCGGAGCGAACTCCCTTGAGAATCGTATTCACAGAACTTGGTCTTCGATTTAAGTGTCAAACTTGGTTTCGCCAAAAATGTCCATTGTTACATGACAAAGTTTGGTTTCACTTTGTTTACGCCAAATATGGCTCCGGTTGTTACATGAGTGAGGTTTGCCATTTAGTCACTCAGGAATTGACCACTGCCAAATCAGTCCAAATACCCCCCTTACGCAAAAGCAAGAAAACCTATCCAGATTTGGTCAGTACTACCTGAAAGAATTCTTAAAAAATCAGCTACTGAGCAAATGGGTTTAATAAAAGCTTTTTAAGTCTTTAAAACACTTAATTGAAATTTTACAGTCTGATTTGCTTTAGGTTACCTGAGCAGGGATTATAGGGCATGAATCGGAGTATTGTGGTAGTCGGTGGCTTTCGGTCATTCAGGCCACGGTTAAAATCTTATACGCTGTACCTTTCACATGATCTCTCAAGTGACTGGCCATTACGGAAGATATATTAAATGACTTTTTCTTGGCACTACAATACGAACTGCTGCAGTGGAAAAAATTGCCTGCTTGGACGCAAAAGGTTTGTGGAAACCCAGGCATAGTTTGATTTTATCCGGGTTTACACGCTTTCTCAGTCAAGCTCAGTTCATTACGGAACCGGGCAAAACCATGATAGATACCGGCTGCAACTCAGAATTACTGCGCAACTGTGTTGAACGTCCAGCAGACTGCAATTCCTTTTCGAAAGTGCAACCCTATTACGACTCTAAATTCATCGTGTTTTGCAAGAATGAATTTGAGTGTGTCGTTGAATGTTTGCCACCGTTTTAATTCTCAAAGCTGGGAAGGTAACTAATTTTTAATGCTCGTTGCATGCATGTAAAGAATCCGTACTTCAGAGTGACTGGCTCAATGTTCACTTTGTCCAGTGCAGATAATTCGTAATTTTTCACTGTGCCTTAATACCTTATGGTGACATTTTGATCCTTACCTGATGCCGTTTTTATGGATTCTTGCTCATAGCGAGTAAAAGCTTAGATTTAAATTTCAAATAAATTTTCGGCATCGTCTGCTTTTGCTGTTTTGCCAGATAACTTCATTATCTTGGCTTGCTGATCAATAGGATTGTTGCGTGTTGTTGACGTACTGGCACTCCACCAGTTTAGTTATCATCCTCATAGTCATGTTAAAAATGCTGGAAATGAACTGTCACACACTGAAACTGTACCAATGGACGAGGTGAAGTTTAAAGGAAAAAGCACTGCTAGTATTCCTTTTGTTCTGATGATGTTTTGTTTCGGACAGTCGAAAAAAATGTTTGAAGCGCGGACACCCGCTGGAAGGTTTGGTCGTCCGGAAGAGGTTGCCAAGTTGGCCGTGTACCTTGCTAGCGATGAGGTTGGTTGTTAAATTGTCTTTTTTTAACTGATTTTAAGAACTTTCTATGTTTTTAAACCAGAAGTTATGTATCAGATCGGTTGTCTGCCGCTTGCGTAGAGAAATTAACTCAAATGTTACTGCCAAGTTTTTTAGTGCTAACGGTTTTTGGCGCACATGGGATGTTAGTTGATTTAGTGTTGCCGCTCTTGACAAGTCATGTATTTGCTGCACTGGTCTTCTGAAATCCTGCAAATCCGTTCTTATCAGCGCAATACGGCCCCGTATGTTACAGTTTTACCACATTTGAAATAACCTTTTTCTTGGAGGTTTGGGAACTCATATGTCGTAAATCAACATACGCAGAGCTATATTTCTTCGAAATAGCCTGAGCCACAAGTGTGTTTGATTTCCTTACAACAGGTTTTTCGCTTTTGCCTCTTCCCTTCAGAATTTATGGGAGTTTCAGCGCTCTATGTACTTTCATGATGGCAGGAAGCGTTTTTGATATTGGCAGTTAACTTCAGCAGTACATCGGACCTAACAGTGTTCAAGTTTTACACGCGACTTTCGTAGTTGGAAGGTTTACTGAATGCAGCGAAATAACGGTCAAAGGAAACTCACAAAGTACAACTGGGAAGACTTGCAAAGTCGTATTGCCTTAGGATAAAAGAAGCTCCATTGGGCGTTTCGAAAAACAACAATTTTTATCGTCCGCAAAGATTAATTCGATCTTTACTGACGACGAAACAGTTGTTTTCCGGAACGTTCAATATGGGTTCAACAAATATTGGTTGTTGCGCTGCTTTCAAATATATTTATATTTATTCGTTTGGCTCAGACCAAACGTGGTCCATATCATAGGCCGAGGGGTTAGTCAAAGAAGACAAGGGTATAACGCTTAGACACAGCACATCGCAAGATAGGTGTTGGGTGATACACACAGACAATGTTGAAGATGAACAGACACTGAAACAGCAAACCAGTAACTATTTCATTCGGTCATTCTCGTACAGAAGCGTCATATAATGGCAGAGAATGGAGATTTGTAAAAGGCGTCAAGCAATTGAATTAACCGGATAAAAAATTTAGACGAAGATGCGCATCGTTGAACAAAAAAATAACGAATTGTTGCTTACGGCATCAAAACCTTCTAAAGAAATATGTGACGCGATGTGGGTAAACACTTAAGTCCTTGGTATGTTACGCAAAATAGGATAGGTGTTGTAGACAACTCGGAGGCGCTTAATGCCAGACTGTGTGTACTTGCCCTACAGTTGGCATGCCGACGTACGTTGCTATGCATCAGGCACGAAAGCAGGGAGTTTTTAAGTGCAAGAGCCCTAAGCAAAGGTGGCTGTGGGTTTGCTTGCCGCACAACTGAAGGTTTTCACTGGTCTGTGTTAACATCAATGCACAAAGCAAACTTCTCAATTGGACCGCATTCCAAGCTGAGCAGCAGCCGCTTTGCTTTGACAAACTTGCCAGAAGCGTTTTTGTCGCCACTTCGCTTGTCATCCCGGTGCAGGACTTGTTTAATGTATTGCGTTTTGGACAAACACTGCACGGCCTGTATGAGCTCTTTGTTTTCATAGTCGGCATTTGTGACTGGCGGAGAGCACGTGATCGATGGCGGTTGGTCGTTGGTTTAAATCAGATGAACGGTTCCTCTGGTGCAGAAACGACCAGCGGTTTTCCTTCTGTCTTGTGTTTATTCAATCGCTGATGGTAACTGAGTTGTTCCTGGTGACTTATATTTTCCAGTGTTTTTTGTGATTCTGATGTAAAATGTTCGTCCTTGAATAAATTCGATTTTGTGGTGTATCAGTAATCAGTACCACCCAGCGGTTCCACTGTATTAGAATGTAATGCGCACCCGACAGGTAATTGCTGTACAGTCCCACAGCATGAGTGGTGTGCAGTATGTTACTTGCCCAGGTGGAACAAATTGTGTTCGACTGTACTGACGTCGCAAAATTTTTCTGTTGAAAAAAAAAACGATTTACGTATGTTCCAAAGTCCTATTGCAAATAACTAAGGTTTTCAAAAGCGCCATTGGCGTCTTGGGCTTGATTGTATATCGTCAAGCTTTTCAATATCTATGCAAAGCAAACGACTCGTTCCGAGTTGAAGCGCAGAATAATGATTGCGCAATTGATTAGCATCTGTATGAAAACTCCCTGTGGGTATCATCGCACCACAAAAACGTTTATGGCGCTTGAGAGGATGAATTGTGTTTATTTTCTGCCCTCTCTCGACTTTTGCCGCCAATGGGCGCATGGATCTTTGAATTGTTACTTGCGCCGCCTAATTGTGTTTGATCTCAACGCAGTGCAATTATACGAAACGTCACGCGATTAGTATTTTTATCTGTGCTTTGCAATGTGACGCTTGCTAAATGGGTGCCATCTGCTTTCCTGGAATAAACTTACTGTATTTCAACTGCATACGCGCAGTCATTCGTTTCAATGCGTTTACGCATAACAAGTGACAAACTGCGACTTGCAAATTGATAGCGTCGCTTCTGTTTATTGTCTAAAGCAGTGGTTCTCGAAGTTATTTTTCATATTCTTCCCTTGAAACCCAAACACTGTCAATTTAACCCCAACAAAAATCACAAAAGAGATAGTTGCAAAAATTTCACACTACCTACTGTGAAGAAACAGCAGACGGTTATGAACCAAACAGACTCTTTTATAACGTCAGTCATTGCAGTTAAAGCAGCTGGACCTTGCGTACTGTAGACATTCCCATCTCAACTAACGTCGTTGTGCAGTTTTTGTGTGTTGAATATACAAATTATAAAAACTTAAGGTTATTTCATTCACAGCTTTTCCTCCCCAATTCCAGGAATTAAAAATTCCTCCCTTAGTGAGCCAAGTGGCACCCATTTGAGAATCACTGGTCTAAAGCCTATTTGTGAGAATGCCACCGATGTTGTTAATTCAGTTGTGCCCAGAACAGAGGTCTGTGGACTTGGTATCAAGTTCGTAGCTAGCAGTTTCAGTCAAATATTTGTGAAAGAATGCTAATGTAATGTGCATAAAAAATAGCAATACGCAAATTTTATTGCTTCAGGTCTGATGATGTAGATATAAGGCAATTACGAGCAGCGGCTAGTTGCAATTCAGGGTGTGCAACTAAGACAAACCAACCAAATATTGCATCAAGTCCTACATCGTGGCCGATTTGCATTCCAAGTTTTGCTAGAACATTTTCATATTCCTCGGCATGTCGAGAGTCTTGCTGACCGGATTGCTCGCTCCACAATGTATGTCACGTTGGCATGTGCTGGATACGGACAACTTCCACATCAGTGTGTCCATAGCCGAGCATCTGCTCGACCGCCAGGTACATACCGTCGGATCACTCCGCAGTCACCGCGGCGAACCACGGAAGATTCACTATCCGGGCAGAATGAGGCTGGTGAAATCGTTGCCATGGACAATGGCAAGGTACTCGTTCTGGCCTGGAAAGGTAAGCGAGTGGTGAAGGCAATAACCACTAAGCACGATACCTCCACTACAACAATCTTCAGAAGGAAAAAGCGGGGATGGAGGGGTTATGGAGGAGGTCAGCAAGCCCACTTGTATTGTTGAGTACAAGCACATGTCTGGGGTGGACTTGCCTGACCAAATGGTTTCTTACTACCCCTTCACCAGAAAGAACCTCGGGTGGACGAAAAAAGTCTTCTTGCACCAGATGGAGATACATGCTTGCAAACCCCACTTGCTCTACCAGGCAAGAGCAGCACGAGAAGTAAAACACTTTGTACAAATTCGTGCTAGAAGTCGTCAGGCAGTTGACAGAACACCAGAAGGCGAATGCAGCGGAGGCCGACGATGGCAATACACCAACCGCAACGACCTCGCTAGAGTCAAATAAAGAACCCGAGAGAATGCTCAGCAATAAAATGATCAAAACTTTTTTCTCAAGAGTTTTATGCACGACTGAGCTGAAACAGGGAGTGTGGCAAACGGGAAATTTCCCGAAATATTAATGGATAATTGTAGATTTTCAAGAAAGGGTGATGTTAATCTGTGTTTCATGTGAAAACCCACTGAACAAATCACTGATGACTTGTACTGTAAACTGAGCTTCTTGATTGCTTCTGCATGGTTCAGTCTATTCGCGTAGCAGCCTTATGTAGAACGTCGTTTATATAGCTTGCGTACAAAAAATGGTCATTTGCACATTATTGTTCAGGTTATTTGCCGCAGACGCATGGTCCATATTACAAGCAGTGGCGTAACTAGAGGTTTGAGCCAGGCCGGGCAAAGCTGAGCCGAAGGGGGCCCACTGGCCAAAACTCAGAAAAATGTTACGAAATGATAGTGAATCTCTGGATGTCGTAGATATCCATACCAGATAAAAAAACAAAAACACAAAAAACAAATTAAAAAATACTAAATATCAAAATGTCAACTAAAGGTGGCCCAGTTTTTGCATTTAGCTTGCCAGGGGCGGCGGCTCTCCCCCTTGCCCCCCATCAGTTACGCCACTGATTACAAGCACAATCGATTAATGCATGAGCACAAAACGGTTAGTCATTGCGTATAACAGGGTAGTTGCTGGCGCACAATCAACACTGAGCTCAGCAAAACACTTTCACGGCGCCCGAATTATAACGTCATTCACTCCAGGGGCGGATCTAGCCAGTAAGTTTAGGGGGCGATTTCAGTAAAATTTGGTAATCAAGTATCATTACTAGTTCTCTACTGTACGAGGGATGAAGTACGCTTCACAACATTGCTGTGACAAAACAATGGACGGCAAAATGGCCTTATATCGCGAATGCTGTTTTCCAAATTGTGCAAAATCATGGTGCATAAAGTTACTTTCGTAGGTTTTATGGGGGCGATCGGCCCGCAGGGATCCGCTCGTCAACATACAGGGATCTAGCGGTGGGAGAGAAATCAAGGCATTCTTACATACAATTTTGAGGTATGAAGAGCTAACAGAAGAAGTAAACAATAAATAAAACAAATTCTCAGAGTTTAGTACACGAGTAAGCTGAATCAGGACCGAAAACAGGGCATATTGAATAACGAACTGACCCAGTGCCGGATTTAGATGGTGGGTGGCCTGGGACACAGGCGTGGTGGGAGGCCCCACGTGTGGATACAGAATCTTTAGGTAGGGGATGATCTATAAAGCCACTAGTATTTCCACGGATCGTTAGTATTTATGATATTCACACAAAAACACATAATCTTGTGACGTCACATTTGTTAACTCGAGTGTAAGAAAACTTCATGATGCAAATGATATTTTACAATGATTAGTGCAACTGTTGCACAATCGGTCGCCAGAAGCGTCGCATCTTCTTTTTTTCGAAATTTTGCTTCAAAAAAGTTTTGAAAATTTTTTGAAAAAACTTTTGACGATCTAACGTTTTTATCATCTCTAATATAAGAACGTTTTCATCATCTCTAATATATTTTTGAAAGAAGTTTCTGGGCGATCGTACGTTTTCTCTAAACGCCAGTCTTCGCTCAGCAATAAATTTTCCGACAGAAACCAAACGTTGCAGGCAGAAACGATTTCCAATATTGTTCGCATTGATTGACCTGACTGGCTAGCTCTGCATCAATTCATGGTGATTAGTTACATCTGCGGCT
>JGI24158J21664_10014169_pt1 | contig 10491 bp, 13 predicted proteins | sample Ectturendosymbi3_FD_21664 | JGI IMG/M metagenome (IMG submission 21664)
CTCGAGAGCGGCGCCGCCAGCTCTCCAGTGGTTTTGTTCTCGAGAGCGGCGCCGCCAGCTCTCCAGTGGTTTTGTTCTCGAGAGCGGCGCCGCCAGCCGAGAAGGCTGAAAAGAAATTGGAAGCTACTAAAATAAAATAAATGAAACAACTTGAGAATACGAAAAACATGCGAGTTGAAAATGTGGTTTTACCTCTGAGCAAACCTCTGAGTAACTTTGAACTCTTGGAGGCTGTGAAAAAGATTGCTTTGACACATTTTGGTGGCTTCTTTTTGAGTGACACTTTGCCAAGGAAACACATAAAAATGAATGTGGAATCGTGAACTTGGACGATTCTTCAGTTTGCGGGATGCACTGGGTTTGCTGTTTTAAACAAACAACGACATACGGTATTTTGATAGCTTCGGGTTGCCAACACCAACTGAACGAACGATTATCTGCATGGTGATGTGTTCTACCCAACTGAACAAATTCAACTATGGCAAGAGGTTTTCTGTGGGCATCTTCGCTTGTACGTTTCAAAGCAGTTGTAAGACGGAAAACATCTCCAAGAAATAATAAACAGTTTTTGGTAATGAGAATGGTAGTGTGAACGGTACCGCCCACGGCAACTCCGCCACCGCTTGCGCTCAAACAAAGCGAGATGAGAATGGTGGGGTTACAATTTGTTGCTATATTTTCTTCGTGATATAATAAAGATGCCTGTCGTTATGTTTGGAAGAACTCCAAAAGCAAGTCAAAATGTAACCAATGTGAGCAGAGTTTCGCTCGGCAACGTAAACAACATTTGTGGAAAAACCATCAGCGGTTAAGGAAATGGAGCGGAGCCTTATTCAGCAGTAAGATAGAAATATTTGAACGAAAAATTTCAAAGAAAAAATGCCCAAATCGATATGAATAGATATTCAATACGGAATATAAACCAAAAACCAATTCATGATGATGAGGCGGTTCGAAAACAATGGATTGAATCATATTTTTAAGTACGGATGGTGGCACATCAACTACGAACGCAGATTTAAATATGGATGCGCACCAAATTTTATATATATCAAAGCATAAGCAAAATGCGGCTGCAAAATCTTATTGTGATAAACAGATTACCGAATCAAAAACAGAGATTTTGTCGGCTGTTGATACGATAGTAAATGATGGAATTCAAAATCATACTATTATTTTGGATAGAGAAATCAGAACCAAAAGTTTGGATTTACCGCCTTATGGCTCCTCAACAAAAAGTATAAATATGAACAACCACAAAATTATTGGGTTGCCAGATCCTGAAACTGAAAGCGAGGCAGTTAGTCTCGGAACGTTGAATAGGAAAATTTTGAGTGAAATTGAGATTAACAATCAATGAGAAGTATTAAAATACCTGCAACGTGATGGTCAAAATCAGATCGTTTCAAACCTTTAACTTAACAAACACAGAGTTGTCAGAATGTTTGACCCTTTGGCAGAATTGGACGGTGTGAATAAGAAAGCTTTGGATGCCGCAGCAAATTCGTTGGTTGAAGATATGGCAACCAAAACAAGAATTACGTCAACCAAATGATAGTTGCCACAAATGAAAATGTAAATTCAAAAACACAACTTTTTAATTTCTTTTAGATTCTGAGACATTAAAAATAACGTTAGATGGTGCGCAGCAAGACTTGGATATGAATCGCCATGCGATTCACATCTTCCAGCTCTTGTTGAACCTCACGAATCCACAACTAAATCTTACGTGGACGATTTTTTTTGTAAATGGAACATCGAATAATATATCAATGAATAATTTTAAAGTTACAAACGTTTCTTCACCATTTACTCCAACACACGTGGCTACTAAAGAATTTGTTGATTTCATGTTTAATCAATTAAGAACCGAGTTGTTGACTCATGAAACCGGGGATTCAAACCCTGAGCCTGATGAGTCAAACTGAGCTGCAACTGAATAAATAAACGCAGTTTTGTGCAAGTGAGAACGATGATTACAGACATGAAAAAGCTCATTTCCATTGCTTTCAGTTGTGTATGGGGAATCTGAAAAACAAATAAAGAACATCTTAAAATAATCATGATCAGAAAATCTGTCCCTTGGGACAGTTTTGTGATGGCTTGTTTTGAAAGTGGGTTGAATGAAAAAATGAAAATCTGTCCCCGGGTAAGTTTTGTGATTGCTTGTTTTGAAAATGGGTTGAACCTCGAAATTTTCCACTCCAATGAAAAAGATTCTGTAATGACACGATTTCACAAACATGGGTTTTCGACTGAAAATAAACTTGAGATACTTGGTGAAAGTGATATTAAATTAATTCAAGAAATGTATAGCAAACCAAAAACTGTTGAATTGAGAGCAGTGTTCAACTCTATAAAAGCAAAAGTCATGATTAGAAAGATTGTTGAAAACTCTATGCCATAAAAAGTCGAAATTGTTTCTACTCTGAAGCCAAGATTTTTCAGGGAAAAAAAGTGGAAACGGCACAAAAAATACTGAGGGTTCTGAGAATTCTGGGGATACAGGGGCTCTGAGAATTTTGACGAAAACTTTGAGGATATTGAAGTACAATTTCAAAAGTTACTGAGAAGGTTATCTGGTATGAATTTGGCTGAATGCATTGAAAAATGGTTTGGTGAAAACGAAGCGTAAATATGAAGTAAATAGAGTTAAAAATACGTCGTAGATGGATAATGTATGTCTTTGACTAGAAAAGCTTTTTTCTATATTTGAGGATATGCAGAGGGGACAAAACCTGAGAGAGATATTTCAAAACTTTTGGAATGATTGTGGAGAGTTTTTGTCAAGTTTTCGTTTAAAATTGGATGATTTTGTTCTTTTTTTCAATTTTTTTTTATTTTTTTTCTACATTTCTCTGATATTTTTATAATATTTTTGTGTTTGTTCATGAGATTTGTCCTCTGTGCATTCTCAAAGATGTAAAATAGTTTTTCTAGCCAAAACATACATTATCTATCAACTTCTGTAAATTCACCAGTATAAGAAGTGTTTTTCTTAAATCGTTCCGCAATCTCAAGTATTTCTCTTCGTGTCTGTAGATTCACCAGTATAGGTGATACGCCATTTAAGTGCTCCTCACGTAGGGTAGGATTCATTGAATCTGATGCATGTCGTTTTCGCTGTGATGTCAAACCATCATCATGGCACATCCCGTCGTTGACGATGATGATCTCGGCGCTTCTCCAATTTTTTCTGTGCAACTTGTGGCTGACCTTGAAAAACTGTAACTCAGAGAGGGATGCCATCTGTTTCAATCGGCAGCAAGTTTTTCCCAGGACTGTAGAGAGATGTGGAAGCTCGCTCACCATGTCACGTTTGGTGACGTCTTTTTAGCGCAGTTTGAGTCTGCCAGTTCTACTAGGCACATTGGAGAACTCGCTGTACAGGATGTCCTTAGACAGGCGATCATGCATCCTCATCAGGCGAACGTGGCCCAGCCAGCGCGTAGGTCGCTGCCTTGTGATGGTGATGTGGTCATATGAACCGATGAGATGCTGGATGGTGGATTTAGAGACATGATCCCTCCATGAGACACCAAGAGTGGAGCGAAGGCATNTGAAATGAAATGNATTGAGCCGACTTTCTGGCGGCGGTGCGTGCACCACGTCTCGCTACTGTATATAACAGAACACTCAGGATGCAAGCGGTGTAGACTCTGATCTTTAGTTTGATTGTGAGATGGTGATTTTTCCAAATCCGAGAACTGAGTCGCCCGCAGTTAGTCAAATTCTTTCCAATTCGCTGTTTGATTTCGTCTTTACAGGGCAGCCCAACAGTTTGAGTACGTTAAACAAGCCGGACCGGCTTACCGTATCAAAGCTTTGGTCAGGTCTATGTAAACCACATACAGCGGGCGTGATTGCTCATCGCTTTTTTCTTGGAGCTGTCTCAGTGAAAATACCATGTCTCTTGTACTGTATTTCTAGAGGGGCGAAAGCTACATTGACACTCAGGTAGAATTCTGTCAGCAATCTGACGGACACTGGGCCAGAGGAGACAAGCAAAAACTTTCCCGGAAATGTAATGTGGTGCAACGTGCACGGGACGATTTCGCTGTAATCGCCAATTAACAATCAACGCTTTGCTTTTGCCGTGGGCCTACTCGTTCTGCTGGTGTAACCCGGTTTTACATCTTACGTGTCCAGAGCGTTTGAACCAGTTTGGTTATCGATGTTGTGTGNTTCTCAATAACGTTGCCCTTTGCCCATGGAGTGGTTATCGTTATTTTCTTGCAGGTGCCGTGTNCTTCAATGTATCATAAACTTTCAGTGAATTAAAGCCTGATTGCCTGCCTTTTGTGGCCGTCTCTGTTGTCAGGTTACTACAACACAAAAGTGAGATGCCACGATAGTTGTTGCAATCCCTACGATCGCCCTTGTTCTTATAGCGAATAATGATGTTAGTGTCTCCAAAATCGTCCGGAAGACATCGTCTATTCCAGAAGTTCGTGAATATGCAAAAAGAGCTCCGTTAGCACAGGTTTGCCACCACTTTTCAAAATCTCAGGAGGATGCCATCTTGCCCAGGTTATTTTTTTTCTCTTAGGGCCTCTGGCTGCAATTTTCACATCTGCCATGTTGAAAGGGCTGTCCACTTCTTGAAAGATTATTGTAGCTGCTGCAGGAAGTATAATGCCGAATGGCTGACATGTGGTGGTTGGGAATGGATGGAGCTCTTCGTAAGGAATGATGGAGCTATAGTGATTTACCAAGCGTTCCAGTTGGGCAGAGATGTCAACAACGAGTGCTCCGTCAGCTGCGAGTAAGGGGGCACTTTCTTCGGAATTGCGCCGATGGCTTCCAGCATACCACTGTATAGTCCGTGAAGGTCACCTTACTCTGCGCACTGTTGTGTGCGGGTAGTCATGTTTTCCGAGGAGTGTGAGACTGCAAAACGAGTGAGACGTTAAACAGTACGTTGTGCAGCCTAGAAATCCCTTTGAGAGGGGCGACTGTTTCTCGCTGTTACCTTCAATCTGGATGATCGTTTGGCTGCAAGGGCGGGTAGAGGAAGGTCGGTGTTATCGCGAAACCAATCAGGTTTCGCCTTCCATCTGCGACCATAGGCCTCTAATGCACTGTACCTGGTAGCATCACGCTTTGTTTGCCAGGGGCTATGTTTGGATCAGGGGCAAGGTTGTATTCAGTGGCCTAGCCAGCCCAATAAGTTGGGGGGGGGCAAAATGTTTGATTTTAGGCGAATAACACTATTTTGTTGGGAAAAAAGCCTCTCAAAGCACAAAATGACTATGTTTTCAAAAAATTGGGGGGCATGACTAATTTGCCCCCCCTGGATACGCCCATGGTTCTATTGTCCAGTTTAGAAGATAGCAACTGTTAGAAGCGCTAATTGCGCAGAAAGCCCATGTAGACGAGACGTTTACAAGGGGCAAAGGCTTCGGTCGGGATTGATAGAATTTCGTCAGTGTGATTTGGAGTTTGCAGCGAACCAGGGCATGATCAGTTCCGCAGTCTGCGGAGTGCATGTTGCGGCGCTGCTTGAGGCCGCATAGCTGACGTGATCTCGCTTATGCCAGCTATGAAAGCGTGGGTGGATCCAAGCTTCCCTGAACCGCATCGAGCCTCTGAAAAAGTGCTCGCAACGGACAGATTGAATAAGGAGCACAGCTCAAGCAGGCGCTGCCCATTTTTCATTGATTTTGCCAACACCAAAGCGGATGATCCATGAATCAGCACCGATACGTGCGTTGAGGTCTCCCGATAGAGCAACATCGTTGCCGATAGGAATGCTTGAAAAGAGATCACTGCGTTGCTGGTAGAACTCGTCCATATCTTTGCCAGACGCCAGCAACGTTGGCGCATATGCAGAAATAACTGTGGTGTATCCGGGTCTAGTACGCATTCTGATCGACATAAGACGGAGGTAGACAAATAATAGCTGCTCCACGCAAGGCAGAAGTGTGTTGCAGACCGCTATATCAACACCCTGCTTGGGCTTTTCAGAGTTCTTAAACTGTGCCAATTATGGTGTAATGTTATTCTTTGATTGATCAGCACTAGGTATCACTAAGGAAAGCCAACTGGATGCTAAGGCAGTCCAGTTCCAAGTTAATTAAAGCTGTCTTCCGGGGAAGGATGGCGTGGCATCTGTCTGAGGTCCGAGGGATCGGACGTTCCAGCAACCGCGTGTCAGTGGGGCAATAATAGGCTAACGACCCGGCCCCACCTGTTTCACACACGAACAGAGTCGGGCAGCAGCGGAAACACTGAGTGGTCCCCGATCTGCCAGTGGCTTAAACAGGATTCTTTTGTTATTCGTATTTGTAATGGATGGCACTGAGCACCGGAGCAAACTGCAGTACGGTGAGGACAGATGCTTGCCCAGGACAAATTCCCTCGTCTAGGCCAACCAACAACGTATCCAGCGGAGTGCCAGAGCTGCGGTGAGGGTAGGCTGCCCGCAGAGGCACACGGGGTGTGCCTGGTGATTTCAAAACAGAACTAACTGAAATCTGCCTGTCCATACAAACGTTTTTTTTTCAAGAACTACCTCTCAAATGGCCATAGCTTCTGCTCCAGTCCTGAATTTCAAACTGAGGTCCGGCTCCTGATCTTTAATTTGCGCTCCGGGCACCGACTCCGCAGCCGTGATTAAAGGCACCTTAAATTTTTACAAAAAAGCGCAACTGCACAAACTTCACAACCCATGCTAACCTCTGTGAGTTAAAATAGATAACTCCGAATCATTTCACATGTTCATCTGAGACTCATGGTCTACGACAAAGCAGCACACAAGAAATGCGCAAAACATTGCATGGACGTGATGTTTGCATACACTTAGGCAATGGTGGAAGACAAAAAAAAACTGAGGAAGTGCTTGTTAAGGCGCACACCTTGTCTTAAATTTTTTCTGCGCAAAATGAAGTTTTCTTCTTGTCTTTATGTGTGTTTTTCAGTATTTTTGCCGCCCGAGCGAATAAACTGGGATACTTGTGCAATGAGAAACTGTTAATGCCCCTGGCTCTGATTGTTGCGTTGACTTTATTCTGATAGTTCATTCTCTCATGTTATCAATTGAGCTGTTAGAGCGCAGTATGGGACGACTTTACCCCTGAGTCTTACATGCGCCAAAAGTCCTATGATGGGCAGGTGCTTTGTTAGCGGGATTAGTGGTACTCGCATTGGTGGACAAAACTTAGTATAACATTGATATATTAGCCAAAACTTCAAGCAAAGACTTCCTCGCAAAAAGTAAACACTGCTTCAAACCTAAACAGCTAAAAACGTTCGCAAAGTATGGATTATGAAAAAAAAGCTTATCGATCATTGCACGCAGCACATTGAGGGCGCAACACATCGCTGACTTGTCACAACCTTACGAACAGCACATTGGATACTTCTACTGTAGGCTACACTGTAATTTTTATTGTATTTACGGTGAAGATGGGTGAGATCGTCTAAGTGCCTACAACGTATCCCAGCCTGAATCCGGAAAAAAACGAAAGTTGATTTATCAACGTGTCCTCATTTGAAACAAGAAGTTCCCCAAAGATTTTATCAGTGATTACTGTAAAATGGATGGCCAACTCATCCTTTACTCCAACCTGCCGACAAACAGGCAAACGCATTGGTTTGTGTGCGTGCTGTGGTGTAGGACAAGTGTTTTTGCGCGGTTCTGTAGCTCTTGGGCAAGATCTACTATTCTGCGCTAGTTGTGCATGGGTGTTTACTATTCAAGCAAACGGCATTGATTTTATCCAGTTTTTTGGATGTATTCCAAATGTTTCTTATGGGTCTTGTTATTATACTAGACCTCAAATGTAGGCAATGGGCAAACAAGCCTTAGGGCTCTAGGCTAATAGTATTTGCTTTTCAGTTTTTGCACTCACAGAATCGGTTTTCTCCGTGATGTGTTTCTAAACTTTAGACTACTGGTTACGCAATTTTTCTGCAGGATTTATAGTGCAAAAGGTAATAGCAAACATTAAAGAATATGTCCTTCATTTGGGAATATTCTTACGATTTACAGGAGAAAGTCCTGAAAGAGTTCGTTTCTGTTGACTTGAGGCTACATGATGAAGTACATTAACAGAATAGCTGATGTAACTGCCATTGGCGATAATTTTTAAGAGGGCTTTCTGCAATACTTTCCTGAAAAAATGAAAGTCAATCTCGCCAGAGATGACCTGACTTCAACATTTAGGCAATGCTTCAGAAGACAACACAAGCTCTAGGAACGTCAAAAAACATTATGTTTTTTGCTCGGCGTACATTTTTTAAAGTTTTTTTATGACGCACCTATACAGGATTGGTTGAAAACATAGAAATTTTTTGTGAGATTGGTTTGACATAATTAATGCCGGTGTCACAAACCAAATACGAATTGAAAGCGACCCCAAAATGGAGTTTTTGGAAATTAGATCGATTGTCGATTGATTGGAAAGTGTCTGTTCAATATCAAACATTTTCGTTTACAGTTACACCTTCGTTTGCTGATCACGTATTTGGCGCATGTTGGTAAGTTTGTCGCGCGTAATGCTCGGCCGCCACCATGTATCCGAGTACCGGTCGTCTTTTTGCAGTTCTTATCATGGAAAACCATGGTTTCCTTCAATGTACTTCAAGTGCAACAAACTATGACATCTGCCAGTGACAAAGAATCGTGATTGGCTTGGGCAGACTTTATTTGGGCCAAACTTAGCCAAAAAATTTCAGGATTTTTTATTGCACCGTTGCGAGGAACCGGATTATGGACGGGTGCTTGCTGCTATTGCGTGCACTCTCATATTTCACGAAATTCTTATATGACAGCGATCAATATACTGTCCTTACGGAGACACGTAAGCTGAAACCAATCGCGGTGTTCGTGACTTAGGAATGCTGACATTAACTGCATGAATCTTGCACAACATTAAAATGATTTTCCGTTTTCGTGCTCTACTTCTATCCTTACTGAGACCTTGACGACTCGAGAAAAGTTGTTGGAATTCCGAAACAGTTGTTACATCTCAATTGCCTTTTTCGTCCTGATATTTTGTTACTTTTTGCCAAAATTGGGAATACTGTGCCAGCTGGTGAAGACGTTAAATTTGCTTTTGCTAACCTGAAGATTTTCTGAAGAAAAAAGCGTGATTGCAAAGATTCAAGCCGATGACTCCACAGGTTGGTTGTTGGGAATGACAACTGATGCGAATGACTAAGAACTGTGTTGATATAACTCTGTTGAAAATCATGAATTGTAGCAAAAGTTTTGAAACAGTAACACTGAACAATGTGCCTTTGATTTTGTTCGATTGAACTGCTGGCCGTGAGAAACGATTCCAGAGTACATGAGTTTTCGTGAAATTGTTAGTGCTTCACTTTGGAAAATCTTTGGTTTTCACTATAAAAAAACGCCCAAGTGGTTCGAAGAGGGTTTGCAAAGAAAGCTTCAAATGAACACGAAGAAAGAAAATATTGTCTTAATCAACGCACAAAGCAGTTCACTTCATCACTTGTAGCGGGAACCAAAATGATCGCATTAGAACATCGTGATGACGTCATCCGGGGACAGCGCCAAAGCGTGTTTGGTCGCAAAAGAGGTTTGCGGAAGGTGGACTTCAGGGGTCAACGACCTACGGCACGCGTGCCACCTTTGACACGCCAAGGATTTTCCAATGGCACACAGAAGCTCCGAGTTTTACTTACCAATTTCGTGGGACAACTGTATAATTAAATATGAGATGTTGATTGATTTCATTTCCCTGACTTAATTGCAGTAACCCATTTTTACTTTCTGTTATATGCAGCAATTGCTGTGGGTGTTACTTGGCGTGTTGGATGCTGAGACTTTCTCCAAACCACTACTAACAGGAAAGAACAGTTTACTTGTTGTAAATCTGCAGGTCTAGTCTAACTTGTCTCAAACTATTCGCTTTCCTTTGGCCACGACTGTCAGACCATCCTCACAAAAAAGAATTTTTCATGGAGTAGTTAAAGGGATGTTTTAGTGGTAAAAGGGATGTGTGAGTAATGCACAATTACCCATTATGGCATAATATTTTCTGCATCGCAAAGCGCCTGGAGTAATTCTCATGCATCGCTCTGTGATACTCCCAATTTATTTGGAGGCAATGCAGGTAATTGCCTTGTTTTTTTTTATGGAAGCATTTCATTGTTCCAGAATATACCTGTGCTGCGCAAAATTTGGAAACTTTTTCAAAATTCTGCATATATTTTGGACTTGACGTTGTTCAACAAAAGAAACTAAATTAGAAAACACTACAACGTGACCTCGCCCATACAATGTTTGATCTGGTGGTCGAAAAACTGTGGGCTCCGGCCCAATTGTGGGCGTTTTAGCAATTTCATTGGGACGCGCAACATCTTCTGTTGTGAGTGGCGTGGTATGTAAGAGGCACAGTCTTGCACCAGTTTCGTGGCTTAGACCAAGTCAAGTCAAGTCAAGTCATGTTTGCGCTGTAAGTACACAGCAATAGAACACATTTCAATAAACAAAGCTTAAAACAAACAGCACAGGTTGGGCGA
>JGI24158J21664_10014170_pt1 | contig 10491 bp, 6 predicted proteins | sample Ectturendosymbi3_FD_21664 | JGI IMG/M metagenome (IMG submission 21664)
GCAAGGATGCTGCAGTGATGATCAGCGTTCCCTCCAGAAAAAAATTACCTTGAGCAAATGTTTGTTTTAGTGAGCATGAATATTTTAAGGCTGTGTTAATACAGTTCTGAATGAATTGCAAGCTTTTTGAATCATTGGAAAAAGTTTGAAATCTTTTCAAAGTACGAAAAAAGTGCACATTAAATTCAAACATCATCTAAAAGAACTAGCCTATGCGATATGCTCAAAAGCTTCTGGGCAAAAATGTTAATCATTAGTTAATGATTTTTTATTTTCTAATTTGGAATGTTACAAGTGCGCGAGAAAGATTTCACTCCGCAAATGGTCTGGCGGTACTGCGCAGTTGCGCACCCTAAAGGGAACATTGCTGATGATGATGCTGTAATGATCTGTGCTATATTGTGTTGCTGATAGGATCGGACCAATTCGAACAGCACTAAAGAAAAGCTGAGTGGCTTCACGCGAAGAGTAATGAGAACGTCTTTTCGGAAAGCAAACAAAGTAAACGGTAGTCTTCCTGTATCGAGCCCGCCTATTTCTCCAACGACAAAAAGATTCCCCCCGACTAACTGGTGGGTACTTTCGTTTCAGAAACTATTTTGTTTCTTAGTTTTCAGGATTACAAAATTTTTTGGGTTGAACACAGTTGTGTATGGACTGCCACAGTCATATGGGCTGACTTTGGATAGGATTGTATGGGTGAATGCAGCATCCAAGTCTAGCACTGGCAAGATCATTTCGTAATGCTTGAAAAGTACTAAGCATTTGAACAAATATAAATATGCATTTGATAAGAATAAATCTAATGAAATTGTGGGTTAACTGCTAATCTGTTTTGGCAGAAGAAACAGCTTCCGTCAATCAAGCGTTTCAACTGGCGGAGATCAGGAACGCAAGACCTCTTTCTGATTTCACCTCCTTTCAGAAGAAACCTCACTCGTAAGGATTTGTGGCATGGCAATGAGAAAAAATGCGGCCTGCGACTCTAACCTTGTGAACACAGTTGTGATTTCTCCACAAGATAAAAGGAAGGATACGAGTCTGATTCGGTCTGTTGATGATGATTGCCCGTGTCTGGATCTGTTCCGGGCGAGAGTCAATAGCATCCGTCAATTCGTGGGCACTAGACAGGTTAAGAAGGGGAGTGAGAACATGTAAAAAACCACTAATTCTAACATCGAATATATACAGTGCCAAAGTTTTTGTGCAGCTCACGTTTCACAATCAATCTGGCATCGATTAAAAAAGAAAACGTAGCATGATCTTGATGTTGGAAAGTTACAGTTTTAAAAAGAGAAAAAAATGTTGTGTGGAATGATTTGATAAAAGGGTCGATTCAAGGAGTAATCATGGACGTAGGGTTGTGTGCGATGTCTATTTACTTCGTTGAATTCGCTTTAGCGTGTTTCTGCTTGCTGTAAAGCTGCGTAATTCTGGTTGCACAAAGTTTGCGTTTTCGTTTCCTGTGCTCACAGCGTGTGTTCAACTGGAAATTAAACGTCCATCTCATTTTTGTTTGATTGCAAACGTGGCACGCTGATTTACTGCTATTTATATTGCATTGTCGTGTTCTTTTGGCACTTCACACAATGATGTTTTAACTTAGTTGGATCAGTGACAGTACGTTTAGTGTTTCTATGCGAAAAATACAAAACTGCCAAAGAACTTTTTATTTTACTGCTTGAGTCTTGCACACTGCACGTGAACTTGGTACAACCAAAGCCAAAATATGTATGGTTATTGATCGTTTTGTCAAAAAAGTTACCTGACCAGTTGGGTCTTAACTGCTATGCAGTCAGTACACATCCGTATGAGCTCGTCCTTGAGCCCCCCCTAAAAAAAATCCTGGATCCGCCTATGTAGGTGCGCGGCGCACATCCAGTTAAATTGATAGTAACGTGACTTTTTCCAGGTCGTGCGGTCTGTGGAGAATCACAAAAAAGACTTGTAAGGTAATAAATGGACGTCTAATTGATTTTCTGAGCCAAATTTCAAAACTGTCCCACTTCAACGTGCTTCATTCAGCTGACTTTTTATGCATCACTAGTTTCACGTTTCGTTTATTGATGTGGCAACCCTGGGTGTGCATTAATAATGCTGCACACTTGTGCTTGCATTTGTAATATGAGCAAGAGCATCATTCGAGCTTCGTCATTAATTGACGGTACAAGTGGATTGATCATGATGGCCCAAACAAGCCCCTATTTGTTCCTTCCCACCAGCAGTTGTAGGCCTATATTTAACAACAACATAATAAAAGAACGATAGTGTTCTTGCATGCAGTTCAGCAAGTTTCGAACTGTCAACCTTGGGTGTGCATTATTCTAGCCGCACACCTCTGTACGACTGCTACTATTCGGCGGGACATTTGCGCAGCCTGATTTTCGTGCAGTCCTGTTTTTTTTTTAATGCGAATTTTTGGTGACAGCAGTTAGCGGCAGTCCGAAGCCTGAATTTTGCCCCCTGCCGGGGCGATTTTGGGTGAACACTCTTGCCCAAGGAGTGCTACGGCAGTTCACTCAGTGGCCGTGGATCGAACATCCAACCTTCCAATTGAGAGGCGGACACTTTGTCAATGAACTATTGCCGTAGCAATTTACCCGTTCTTTCTTTTGAAATAAACTGGGAAAAAATACGCATCTTTAGAGAACTTGATTGGCTTTCTGAGGTTAGCGGTTTGCAAATTATGGCCAAAAACGATATTTCTGGAAAATTCCAAATAATTAGATTTTGCCAGAAACATCGTTTGGCCATAACTGTCTGAAATTGTCTTGTCCCGGTCGCGGGCTCTAAGCGGCCCCTTTCTTTCGACAACTGTTACCCTCATATGACTAGTTCAGTGAACCAGTACTTCTGTGACCAAATTCGCAGTTTAACTGCACAGTGCTGACATTTTATGCTGGTTGATATGTATCAAAACTGCTTCTTACATGCTCCACTAGCTAGTACTCACATCCTTGCGATAGGATCATAGACGTAGCCAGGGGAACCTAGGGGGGACTCCCAAAATTTGTAGAACATATAGTCATTTTGTGCCTTGAGAGGAAGTATTCCAAACACAATAGTCTTATTCGCCTATATCAAACATTTTCTCCCCCCCAATTTGTTTAGCCCTCCCCAAAATTTTAGGGTTGGCTATGCTAGTGGATAGGATCCGATTTATCTCATCCGATTGCGGTTGAGCCTGCCACCGAAATTCGGAGCCAAAACCCAAGCAAAAAACTGAGCGTTTTTTGGTTAGGCATCACGTAAGCTGTGAACAGTGGCACACATAGAGATGTGAGCCAGGGGGGAAACTTAGCTGAAGAGGGCCCACTAGCCTACACTCAGAAAAAGGTTGAGAAGTGATGAGGAACTCAGATGTGGATGTCTATACTAAAACCCGAAATCACCGGAAAAACCTCCGATAAACGCAAAAAAACAACCTACTGAAAACGAAAAGAATACTAAGTGCCGAAATATAAGCTGAGTCTGGACCCGGTTTTTATGTTTAGCTTGCCACGGGGACAGTGGCGTAGCCAGCACAAATTTGTTTTGGGGCAGGAAATGTTTGATTTTAGGCGAGCAACAGTATTTTGTTTGGGATACCGCCTCTCAAAGCACAAAACGATTAGATATTATAAAAATTTTGGGGGAAATTGCCTCCCTTGGCTACACCCATGCACAGAGGGCCGTTCGCACCCCGACCCCCGTCAGTTACGCCACTGGCTGTGAACCTTTTTTATCTGCTGGCTGCTGCTCTCCGGACAGCTATTCGCTGCCATCAAGTGTGTGAGTGCCATTCCGAGCCAAAGCTGTTGTACGTCATACAAACTGCATGGCCTGACCAATGTACAGTAGTTTTCGCTTGTGCAGCATTGGCTTCATGTCAATCTCTTTACAGCGACTAAAAGTTTCTCCATGAGGAAGTCAGTCGTTTCATGAAAAGCTAAGCCAGGAGTTTTTGTAAATGGCACATGTAAAATTTTCTCAAGGTTTGTACAATCGCCTGTACAGGGTCCATGTTTCTAAGATAAAAGCATGCACAAAGATAGAGAGTAAGACGCAGCTTGTGCTAGTGTGACCCTTGTGTGAGGACTGTTTCGAAAGCATTCTTACTCTTCCACTATCAAAAATGTTGCAGCCTAGGCAAATCTTATTGTGGACGCCATCAGATGAAGACGACCACGATCCTGACTTACGCAAAATAGAACACCACATAAACTCAGAGGTGCCTTTCACACGCAGCATCCTACAGCCGCATGACATCCTCGTCATGGAACATCACATTAGTAACTTAAATTTTGATACAAAGCATTCTATAAGCTGCAGAGCTCTTTCGCAATACTTCATTGAGCAAGCTCCATAATTGAAATCTAAGCCACGAAGCAATGCCTGGCTTGATTAAAATAGGACCACAACCCAAAAAAGATCGATGAGCGAAGAGGAAAAGTGAGGTACTAACCTCAATTTGCATGGCTTCAGGGATTATAACGCCGAGAAACGGGTACTCTGGAAGAAAAGAGGGTTACTTTGCTTTTTTATCATAAACATGCGCGAATACGCAAAGGTGGGGGCAGCGCCGGATTTAGATGGTGGGGGGCCCGAGGCCCAGGCGTGGTGGGAGGCCTCATGTGCGGATCGAATATAGAATCTTCAGGTAGGGGATGGCCGATGAAGTCATAGGTATTTCCACGGATCATTTATATTTATGACGTGATCTTGTGAAGTCACACTTGCTAACTCAAGTGTAACAAAACTTTATGATGTCACGTGATATTTGACAATGATCAGCGATTTGTGAAACTGTTGCAGAACCGGTCACCAGAAGCATCGCATTTCCGTTTTTTAATTTTGCTTCAAATAAGCATCTGGGCGATCCAACGTTTCCATCATCTCTAAACGCCAGTCCTCGCTAAGCAAAAAGTTTTACGACAGAAACAAACGTTGCAGAAGCGATTTCCAATATTGTTCGCATTGATTGACCTGACTAGCTAGCTCTGTATCAGTTCTTTGTGTAGTGATTAATTACATTTGCGACTAAACGTAATCGTGGCATCTTTATGTTCCATTGATTGCTCGTGGTTCCTCAGCGTGCTTCCAGTAGCAGATTCCTTTACCAATAAGGAAATGCGCACATTTGGTCGTATCCACGCACATCAGTCTACACGTGAAACAATAAACACAAGTTTGTGAAAGAGAAAAACAAAGCCAGCGTTTTTCAACGACTTCGGCGTTGTGGTTCTGGCGACGAATACGATTTGTGGCGCATTACCGTGACGATGTTCTGTCTTTTCTGTGTTGTGGAACATCATGTTTCAAAAATAACTTTTCGTTTCTCAACCAATATTCCCGCATTTTTTCTGGTGTATTGGATAACCAGACCGATACCTTTGCCTCCAATGATAGCGTCAGACAACTCATCTATCGTGTTTTTCGATGATACTTGACGTTCTTCTGGTTAAGCTAGTTTTATTGTCATCGCTACATACGTCTAAGCTGTGGAACAACATGTTCTTCGATTTTCTGTCCTCTTACAGGTTCCGCAGAAATGTCTCCACTGGACTTCACTGCCACTGTAAAATAGTAACTTGATTGTTTGTTGACTCAGCTGCAACTTCCTCGTCTCTCATTTTTGCCTCTTTTGCTTTTTAATGTTTTTTAGAACCACTTGGATAAGCTCTACACTTGCAAAGGGGACGATCCCATTTTTCTGTCCATGCTTATTTATTATTAGGCTCAATAGGGCTGCCATATTTTCAGCGCAAAAAGGGAGGACAATTTACGACTGTCACTTGCTTGAGTGTATTATCTACACTTAACAAGTCAAATAACAAATAGGCCTATTGACTAGTTTTAAGCATTGAAGTAAAATGTTCAGTGCAGACGATCTTTCGTTCAAAACACACAAAACAAAATCCTTATGTACTTAACCCAGCGCTCTTCAACCGGTGTGCACGGTGTACCCTAGGGTGCACCAAAATATGCGTAGAGTGCATCACTAAGAATGGGTTCACAAAGGTGCATCGCAAACTTGTCACACTTAAGAGATAATTTTTACAAAAACTTTCTGTTGGCAAAAATGAGCCATTAACCAACCAGTGGTTTCAGGATTTAACCGAGACTTTGCAGATTCTGAAGTGTGGTGCATAAGCATCACATCATATCAAGCTAATTGTTTTATCTAGCTAGATGATTATTCGTGATTCATAAGCAACAGACTATGAGCCATTATCAATTGAATTATGTAGCTGAATTACTGAACAAGGGTACTTGCTTATTTAGACCCAGGTACTTACAGACGTGGGCGCAGTTACTTGGGCTGACGGGGAAGTGTCAGTAAACAGGGTGCATGAGTTTAAGTGTTTAAGTAAATAGGGTGCATGAGTTCGTCAAAACACAGTTAAGGGTTCACCGTAACAAAAAAGGTTGAAGAGCACTGACTTAACCTATTTAGCCCATGAATATTTTGCAGATTTCTTAAATTTCCTAAAAACGAAAAATCGCCTTTTACAATTTCATGAAACCAGTGGCGTAGCAAGTGGGGGGGCTGGGGGCCGCGGGGCCACCTTTAGGGGGCCGGCACTTTTCTGATTAAAAATTAATTTTTGAAAGGAGTTTAAAAGTCATTGCTCTTCTATTTTATTTTAAAATCAATTTTTTAAAGTTCTAACTCTTTCCAGTTTTTGCGTTTTGAAGTCCTAGACTGGTAGACTAGCTTAAAAAACACATGTGGCTGTGGAATGAGCAAATAGACGAAATGTTCACTCAAAAGTCTTGGTCAAATCCAATGTGCTAAAGTGCCCCAGTTTTTGCCTTGAAATCAGGGCTTTTTTAACACTCTTACTTGGGGAGCAATTGTGCCCCAGCCCTTCACCTTCCTCTCCAGACAAAGCCATTTCCGCCATCTGAGTCAAAAGTCATTTGAACAAAGAAATGACATGCGACTGCAGACTAGCAAACATTAGAGCTCCGGTATTTCGCGATTTATATTGTCTCTCCTCTCACAATCTGATATAACAGGCGTTGCATGAACTTCCAGTAAATAGTCAAGGCTAGCTTACTACTTTTTCTCCTATCGCTGGTTCCTCAGTAACGTCCCAACGGCACATCATAACATCACCTGACAGTTGACAGTGCCGTGGCAAGGCAGCCCCATACCCCCGGTCGGGGGGGGGGCCGACCATTTGCAGGGGCCCCACAATATATTTTGTATTAGTAAATTAGAGCCGTCTCTCTACTCTTGACTTTTACTCTTCTGGTTTTTGCCCTCAATGCAGAGCCGGTAGATTAAGCATGTAATATCATGATTCGTCAATTTTGAAAAAGAATTGCGGACGTTCGGACACTATAGCAGTTTTTGTAAAGTTGTGGTTACGTCAGAACAAGGCCAATTGTTAATAAGGTCTTGACCTTCTCCACTTAACTTCGTTGGCATCGCCCTTGTGCGTTGAAATTCTCGGGGAAATTTACGTCATAACGAATGTGCTGCGGAGTGTTGTGCAATCGCTTTGTAGATGCGTACAGATAAAGAGACTAGGTTTCTAGCTCAACGTTAAAAACGATTTCGTGAAAGATGCTTAAGACAGTTTACGTAAAGTTGAAACGAAGGAAGGCTGTTGTGTCAGTGTATTATATATGTGTCGCTGGAGACTGTGTTAAGACAGTCTAACTTAAAGTTTCGACCAGAAAAACCGGAGATAATCTCGATAAGTTTAACGCTCGCTTGCTTGATCTTAAAAAGCCTCTTCAGATTTAAATCTCACTTGCTATATGTCATGATGAAGATGGATGGTTTCAAATTCCAATAAATTCGTTCTTATTAAAAGTGAAGGCAGAGGGAGTGTTGGGAAGCAGTTAGTTCTATGCACGGCTTCCACTTATCAGCTTTTGGTGAAAGCACCAAGTTGATTACATTGAGACTGGCTATTAAAATGATGAGGCTGTACAGCGGCCACCAGGTGCTCTGTGATCGTCGGGATGCAAATCACAAGCATTAATGAGACTGCCGGTTTCACATATTGTCGTATACCAGAACCAGGGGTGTGCAACCTTTATTACTGAAGGGCCAAACGCAATTAAACAGATCAGACCGCGGGCCGTGCCTCGTTTCACACAGGCTCTCTAGTACGAGTGACCGGCATAAAAATCCACTTTGTTGTATTGCATTTGGCCCGCGGGGCGCAGGTTGCACACCCCTGTCGTATACTATAGTTGATGCAAGTACGGCAGCTACATCAAACAAGTAAATTACATCATAAATAATTTCTTATCACATCACAAGAAGAGATATTTGTTTCGCTTTATTGGTGATAACAACTAAAAAGTGATAAAGTTAAGTTTCACTTATTTTGCATTGGCAGTTCATTAAGTTATTTTCTCCTAAGTTGTACATTATTAGAATAGCTTGGTTAAGTTTTGAAATAGCACTGCTCAAGGGGCTAATTTGCAACTGGCTCGAAAAAGCATGCATCTGCCTAAATGCTTGCTGATATTAAAGGGCCCCATCTGGATTTTTTTGGTGGGGCCCAACAGCTTTTCACACGGCTCTGTGTTGACACCTAGGAATGACGAACATTTCGCTTTGGCAGTGATAGTTCAGTGGTACAGTGTCCGCCTTTTAATTGGAAAATTGAGTGTTCGATCCACGGCCACTGAGTAAACTGCCGTAACGCTCCTTGGTCCACAGCGTTCACCTCAACTGCCTCGGAATTTCAGGCGTTGGCCTGCCGCTAAATGCCGTCACCAAAATTTGAAAAAAATTCTTGGCATATCTCATCCTATTTTTTAATGTTCGGTGGGATTCAATTCCATGTTTACTCGATTGTAAGCCGCACGACATGGTGTTAAAAATTAATCTAAGCCGCCCTTGATTGTAAACCGCACTTGAACACGTTGCCGAAGCCTCGGAGTCTCGGAGATACTTTCGTGTACTGGCACCTTATGTGTTTATTCGTAAACCTGGTAGTGATGTTTCACCACTACAACGGCCTCCTGTTCATCATAGTACTTCCTGTGACGGAGTGTGCATATAATTCTGAAGAGAATAGAATGCGTAAAGAGAGTTTGGTAGAGAGAGTTTGGTAAAGTGATGATGCTGTAAATTCTATTTGAATAAGGTGGTAGGCTAGGAAAAGTGTTTCTTGATTTGAAAATAGTTTTGTTTTTGAAATTTTGAAAGTTTATAGTCTGTTAAGCAATTCTGCACTCATACTGAAAGACACCACAACCCAAGAAAAAGCAGAATGACTGAACCAGGAAAAAAGCTGAACTTGGCTACACTATCTGAAAAAATGGAAAAACTAACATTAGCAGTTAATGCTCTGCAAAATCACACAGATGATAAGTTGACAGCAATGCTTGAAGAAATAAAAGGAATAAGACCAAGATTTTTTGTGTGAAAAATATGAAGATATGAAGAAAACGCTGGAAACAATTACTATGACTTCCCACAATCTGCAAGAGGAAAACAATAACTTGAAAAGCGTCGTGCTGGATTTACAAACAAGATCTGAAAAAATAGAACATGATATAAATGAACTAGAACAGTATAGCAGAAGATGCTGTCTAGAGTTTAAAGGAATACTTTATGAAAAAATGAAAATACTGATCAGCTAATTGTGCAAGTGGCCAACAAAATTGGAGTTACTCTACATCCTAGTGATATCAGTATCTCTCATTGTATGGCACCTTCAACCCCAACCCATCCTAAACCCAATATCATTGTAAAATTTCTAAGCCGGAAGGTAAGAGATAACATTTATAGTAAAATAATGAAACTGAAAGTTCCAAATGCTTCACTCCGACCAGGACATTCAAAAGTGTTTATTAATGAAAGTCCGTCTAAACGAAATAGGGAACGTTTTATAAAATGTAATGACTTCAAGAAAAAAGCTGGATATAAATATATATGGACTAAAAACGGACTAACATATCTAAGAAAAGATGACGCAAGCAAAACTATTATCATCCAAAATAATAAAGACCTGCATAAATTTGGCATTGCTGTTCAAATCTAAGCAGGGTTTAGTGACTATTAGAATGCTGAATATCTGATGGCTTTTGAGAGTATGTTTTCATTATGTACTGTTTGTGATGTTTTGTGTGATGTTGATTCAGCAATTTGTGTCTATTGTATAAAGTGGTTTCATACAAAATGTACAAGTTTATCTTCAAATTCACAATTGCTGAACAATAGTGATATCACATGCCACTGCTCAATGTGTACAGAATCTCATTATGTAGGAATTTCACATAACATCAATCCCAATGAAATTTTACCTGATGAGTTCTCCAGTGCTTGCACATACTATAATATGTTAGAAACATCCAACATTTTTAATTCATGCTGCAAGAATGCACTTTCTATTGTCCATATGAATATAAGAAGTTTACCTAAAAATATTCCTCTTTTAGAAGCTTTTATCTATCAACTAAATCACTCTCCTGACATTATTGCCATATCTGAGACAAAGTTAAGATCAACAACACCAGCCAATTTTAGATATAATG
>JGI24158J21664_10014171_pt1 | contig 10490 bp, 5 predicted proteins | sample Ectturendosymbi3_FD_21664 | JGI IMG/M metagenome (IMG submission 21664)
TTTTTTTGTGACAGAGGCATGGAAATACCGCAAATACAGTTTGGCTTTTTTCTGCCCTTTAAACAATCGCTATGGCTTTTAGCACTGTTTGGCTTTTTATTGAAATTTTCATCTGGCAACGCTGGTGGTCGCGTTGGTGAAACAAAAGGTAATGCATTAGCATAGGCAAACCGCGTTAAAGTGATCGTGATAGCGGGGTGTTTGTTGAAGGGGTGCCACTGTATATTCAAAACATTCCACCGGTGTTTTGTAAACATTTATCGATATGGTTTCAAGTCTCCAGCAAGAAATGGAGACTTGAAATCAATGAGTTTCGTTCATATTGTGACGTCCATATTAGTTAACGATTCGTGTTTTTGCTCAAGCTTTTTTTGTTTCAGTACGACAAACACTTCAGTTCGTTCATTTCTCCCCCTATTAACGACAGTTTCATATATATAGAAAGGGCCCCTTTCTAAGTTTCAGCCAGGGGCCCCACAACCTTAATTCGCCCCTGACTACCAGTATCAAACAAATTCGCTGCGGCAAAATCAAGCAGTCGTAGGTTTGCTTTTTTTGACGAACGACTTTGACACATACTAAGACTACTCTGTCTAAATATAGCAATGATAAAATTTGTTGATGAGTGTGGAAGCATTAATTGCTGTCTCTGTATTGTACTTGTGAGCTGTACAGTAATGTATTCCTTCTTGGTAAAACGATAATGCAGTATATACCTTTTTGGTAAAAAAATATATGTAATCCATAATGTTCACCAGTTGCAATTTAGGACCAGTTTTTGTACTTAACGAAATTCAGTATACATGACGGTAGTCACATGAAGTGACGGATTTATGCATAGGCCATGGCCTAGGGCCCCGCGCTTTGGGGGCCCCGCACAACTCCTTCCTATAACGACTCATTATTAACATAAAAATTGCGAAACTGTGCAGAGGCATAACTTCACAATTTACTTTGAAACGAGCGAAAATGCAAACGTCTAGTCAGAAGCGAATTTTCATTTTCGGGGCACTAGGCTATTTCAAATTGGGGGCCCTTCTGGAAGGTTTGCGACGACTGATGTCATACAAATTAGCAAAACACGTGCTAGTTACATTCACTGAATAAGTTGTTCCAATTTAGAAACACATCAATTTATTCTGAAATCCCTCGATATCAGGAACAAAACCAGTCATAATGAAACTAACGAAAAAGCCAGCGGTGAAGTTATCTGGCAACACTCCCATTACGTATTTATTGAGTTCCCTGTGCATTTGCACTGTTTGCAAATGTCAAGAGCTGGATCTGAGTAAAGCACCTGTACTTCTTACGACACTTAACAACCTATGGTCGGCGATGTCGGGACTTTTTATCTGCAAAATCGTTGATAATTTTGTCGTACTTTATCTTTCTAGCTGAAGCATATGCAACATACAGAATAACAAGACTTTGCAGTACGGCCTCCTCGAAACAAACCTGCTAAGATTAATTTTACTGGTGTTTCATATCAATTTTCAACTGTTAAAAAATAAACGGAAAGAACAGTCGGACTCAAAACGACGTCAGTGACTGCGACGTCATTGACTGGCCCCTCCAGAATAAAATTCTTGGCTGTGCTACAGGTAAACTGAAACCGGTCCTTTCATACCGCCGTTCCTCAATGACTAAGTGTAAGTCAGGGCAGATTGTATGATGTAGATTTGATGAGGAAAGGGCCATTTTTGTGTAATTTAATCGGAAAAGTCTGGATATATGATTGTTTCGATGAAATTGTGTTTTTCGAACACAAGTGATACATGACTTGCAAAGTTGCATTAAATGATTTATTGTACAATCCGAATTAAATGTGTTTCATTTTAAGAGTACTTGTCGTTTGCAGTTGCAAAATGTTGTTAAATTTTTCTGCAAGAAATACAGTTTTGTCAGGCAACACTATGTAGGCCTATAAATTATGATAACCTTATTATCTGAATGTTTTGATACCCTTTATAATAAAAATAAATCAGTATAGAAGTATGATATTTTTGGTTGCTTGTCTTAAGTTATGGGCCTTATAGATAATTTACATTTAATTGCTTGATATTTTGAAGCGAAAATAACACAAATATTTCCTTTTCAAAACATTTAAATTTATTTTCTTAATGGTTTAACTTTCGTAAAAATTGTGCTTATATATCATACAGAAATTACTAGAAAGGGCGCACATTTCAACTTTGCCATTGGGGCCATTTCGCATAGATACGCCAGTACATTTTGCGTCATTTAATATTTGCAGCCTTAGCTACAGTCAGACATGGGTACTCGTCAATCGTATTCGATTACAATGTTTTGAGTAGCCTTATCGTAATCGATCGAACTGACCAAAAATGAAATGTAATCGTAATCGACTGCATTGCGAATTTATTCGTAATCGACGATTACTTTCGCGATTAACTTGGAAATCTTCACCCTACATCACTTTGCGATGAAGCGCGGTTGTGGTGGCCGGGTTTCCTCCTTTATCATCGTCTGTTGTGGTTATTTTCGGGAAGGCCATTTGCTCGTCTATGTGGTTTAAATCCATACAGTCCAGGGGCAAGCACAGCGTTTCTAGCTAATTCTCGCTTTGTTCCAGATAGCCTTCGCCCTTCCTACTGGCGGCCAGAAGTAACGTAGTGAGTCTAGTCTAGTGAGACGTAGCAACAAAATAGGAACTCTTCTTAAAAACGGGTTCACACTTCAGCAACAGAATAGCGGTACATTACGCGGAGAGGTGTTGGTTTTGTCTATATATACTCAGAGTGAACTTATGAATGTAAGTGCTGGAGTAGGCTATGTATATAAGTAGTACAGTAATTTATGTACAGTACATTAACTTTCTTTCAGAGGAATAAGGTACTTTAATCCAAGTCGAAAGTACCTCTCCACGACACTGATATCTAGCATGTCAACTGTGATCCACCAGTATCTGGTAAAAAAAACTCAACGAAACCTGTGGTTTTGTTAACCATTGACTATTGGTCCAATAGACAAATGCGCAGCTACAACTGGCATCACTGTTCATTGCCTTTCAAATTAAAAGCTGCACAGTGAGATGTTGGTTTGCAGACGAACAAAATCCGCGGTTAGAAGAAATAGTCAGCAATTTTGAAATTACTAACAAACGAATTTTCAGCGTTGCTGGACAAATGTTCAAGTCTGATAGATGTCGTTTGACTGTTCAAGATTTGAAGCGTTGATGTTTATAACTGTATCGAAGATTTAAACATTGATCATTTTTGTTTAATTAATATTTAAAGTGTTTGTTGCAGTTGAGTAACTGAAGAGAGGGATGAGGGGCGATATGGCTCCCCTGGTCAGATAATGTAAAAACCAGGCCTCCACTTAGCTTATAGGTTCCTTACAGAGGCCAGTGAGCCTCTTTCAGCTACGTTTATTCTCTAGCTCAAAACTCTAGTTACGCCACTGCTTTGTTGACTGCACGAACATCTCAGTAAACAATCAATGTTTTTTTTCCGGTACTTGATCCTTACAGATTAGTAATTTCGTTTATTGCATTGATTCATATCGTATGTTGTCTGGAAATATACATACATAAAACTATGCAAATGGATTTTGTTCCCTTTCTGAAGATGTTTCAAGACAAATGTAATCGCGATTGTAATCGTGATCACTTACAATGTAATTGTAATGGATTACATTCTGATTTTGTTTATTCGTAATCGAGCAGGTGGCAAGTAATCGTAATCGATTACATTTGTGCTGTAATCGTTCCATGTATGGCTACAGTACAGGCTAGTCTTGCCTTTACGCCGTATCTTACCCATGAAAAGAAACAAGAGGTAGACGCGGGCTGAACGAAAGTACCTCATTGCCCCCGTGTTATCTGAAAAATGGATTCAGGCGTTTTGTTCCACACATTATATTCGTAACAACAACCAATTCTCAACGCCATAAACAGAGAATGCTCTTCGTCACTTCAATCCTTCGCGCTAATCTATACAGACCTTTAATTAGTGGCATAGTAAAAAAACGTGCGTTGAACCAAAACAAAAATACAAATATAATTGCTTACAAATATGCTGGAAATTGTCCTTATTCCCAAAATTTTGGCGAATAGCACTATTTTGTTTGGGATATCGCCTCTCAAGGCACCAAACGACTATATGTTCTAAAAGTTGGGGGAAATGGCCCCCTAGCCCCTGGATACACCTGTGGGACAGTCAATTGCACTGAAGGGACTCAAAAAATTTTATGCTCTGATTGGGCCAGAAAAATTTTCCCGGTCGGTTTTGATAAGCTTGTGACTCCCTACTCAAAAAGGCTTGTGAATTTGAACAAAAGTTTTTCCCAAATGGACGGACATTGCAGAACGCTGAACTCCGCTTCACTGAATTGATTCAAACTCGGACCAAGGAAACTGTTGCATCTTCCAAATATTGTTTGGCTGTGTAAAACTCTCGCATGGATTTGAACATTTTCGCCGCTGGCGCTCCCCATTTTAGACATTTGTTCCAACCTTGCCTCATCTTTCAAAGCATTGTACATACGACACAGGTTTAAATATTATATTTGTCCTCAACACTGCGCAGTAAAGCAAACAAACGAGACAAACACATTTACAGTAAGGTCTATGAATTCACGCATTGAGAATTCATAGGTATTCAACAGTTCTGAGAGAGACAATGTTAAATAATGTGTTTAACTTGACAATACACATTATCACTATAAACGACCAGCACAGCACACCCGTAATTTAATCCGCTTAGTTCCCGAGAACTGGTGCTCTGCCCTAAAATTTTCGGGTCCCTACCACTTGGCGTCCAGCATAGGTCTAGGAGCAGGTAAATTTTTGGAGGTGCAAAAGATTTTTGCCCGAATTTCCCCAAACGTGCCCGAAAATTTTTTGCGACTTTTGCCTGCAAATTTTCTCCCAGAAAGATCATGAAGACCTTTTTGGTGTGACCTCCAAAAAAAGATCTTCATGTGTTTTTCTGCAAACATTGGGTGCCATTGTTTGAAGACAAACAACATTGGGCGCCATTTTTGCCCGGATTTTCAGGGATTTTGCCTGGATGTTCTGCGATTTTGCCCAGATTTTCAGGGATTTTGCCCGGATTTTTGACAAATCAAAAACTTTTTGGGGATGCTTGCCCCCCCCGCCCCCCTACACCACTGGCGTCCAGGACTGAATATTTTAAGCTTCGGATAATTTGCAATTGCCAAAAATCCAGTCAACAGATCATGAAATAGGGCTAGCTATGCAAAATAATGATCCTTGGCGTTATTAGTGAAATCAACACAATATACAGTTAACAGGCACCCGTTTATGAATGCTGTATATTCTTTTGACACTGAGTATGTTGCCTGGCTTTCAAAAAGTTTAGAATTCCACAATTAGTTTCTGAGATTTAGAGTTACCGCGGAACCGGTATCATAAGACCAGTGATATTTCCACTATTATGACAAGAACCGCTGCTGAAGACAACGGGTCGGAGATTAAACGACCCGATACCCTCACTTTGTGCAGGAGAATTGTCTTTCAAGTTGTAATTCTCTGAGTTGATATCTTCAAACTGTGGGTCGGCAATAACTGAAAACTCATCGTTTCCTGTAGCGGATCTCCATTGCTGAAAAGACCTTCCTTTGGGGAAAAACTTGTCCACATTTTCTTTCAACGTGTTATTCGGAAAGTAATAAATGTTGTAATCGACTATTGGTACGTCAAATGTCCAGAAGTCACCTCGACCATACATCCGAGGATGTTGGTGATCAACATAGATTACGTTGTGAAGAAATTTGAGAATCTTTAAAAAAAATGTCTATTGAAACCATTGAGAAAGAGCGTTTTCTGGATTTCCAAGACAAGCGAACAAAATAAGCATACACAAAATACACCGCAGACTCACAAGATAGCTAACTCCAAATGCGGCAAGCAGGTAAATACCCTGAATAAAAATCTTCATATTTTCTAGTGATTTAATCTATTCTAGACAAAAAGCAGTAATACTCAGTGCAGGATTTACTAATAAGCATAAAAGACATTGACCTACTACAGTAAGCCCTACTAGCGTCTGGAGTCAAACCAGCGTAATTACTTGGCCACTCAAGCATGGAAGAAAAAAATCAGAGTAGTAACAGGAAACGCGTGATGTTTCGAAAACGAGTTATCCGGGGCTAATGTGGTGTTTCCGCTTAACTAAGTTATAATATTTTTACTATTAACTTGAAGATGAATGCACTTAAATGACATTTGCAAAACGTTCCGGTTTGCGACATAAAAATTATGGTCACCTTAAACATTTTGTTAAGGTATGACCTTGGGGACCGATGAAACATTTTGAGGGACAGCAACTATTTTTCATAATTTCATCTTAATACAGAGAGAACCTTGAAGCGAGGTTTTAGTGTATTTTGGCGGTGTTTATGCAGTGAGGTTCTACTGCATCTTGAGAGATCGCTAGAAAAATTGAAGAGACGATTTCGGTCCCTCAAAACACCTTAAAAGAGCACTGACTCTAGCAATACTGAGACAGGCCACACTTCTGTGAATTTGTGATCTGTGAGTTCGATCTAAGGCCCACAAGCATCAAAATTCGCCCCTGGAGGACCTCCAGCGTGGCGGTTTGTTTGAATCACAGTTTTTTTTTTATTAACTTGAACTCTGTAAACTCTGCATATCTGATTCTTGACGCGTAGCAAAGCAGATTGTTGCTGCAAACAATTATCTTGGTCTGCAAAATAGACTCCCGTCTGTTCTACAGCCATCACACTCTCCACGTTCCACTTCCACGAGCACGACTGCTGTACAAAATCTTCCTTATTCACCAAGCACTCTTTATCATTAGCACCACGCATCAGCAGAGCAAGCCCTTTTTCAAAAACGTTAAGACCAACATTTGCTGCTGCACTTAGTGTCAGGCGTTAACATCAAAAGCAATTTTCTTACCTGACGAGGAATCCCACCAGGTCCAACGGCTTTATTGCACGTACCAAACACACGTTTGCCGGTTGTGTGGTGTATCATATTGTTCACAGCCACGTTATTCTGACCGCAGTGGAAATTTATAGCTGTATCGGATAGCTTGTAAAACCAGTTGTCGCGCACTGCCACAAACATCAAGCAGGTTGTACAGTATTATTCGTTGAACGGTAATATTTGGCGTTTTCAAAGAAACTCAGCAGTTTTTGAAGTGGCGCTTTTTTAATTCAAAAGTACTCTCTACGTTGACTTAATCTCATCGGGCTCCTATCCACTGCATATCGTGCCTACTAATTTCGCTGTTGGTAATCGCTATAATTTCCTTTGGCATATCAGTGAACATCATGAACGTATTCATGGTACTTGTAGCACGCAAGCATGTGTGTGATCAGTTAAGCGATGACACGTGTTGTTTGAATAACAGGCCAGTGGTGGTAGTATCGTATGATACCCGTTAGACATTTACGTTGGTATCTTTCAAACAGTTTCGAAAATTTTCGCCACATTCTTGGATCGTGTGATAGCCACCGCGTATGTGAGTGATCGGGCAAGTCAGAACAAGGTGATCAACTGTTTGCTTCGGTGCATCGCAGTATGGGCACCATGGGTTCTGGCTTACTCCCCATCGATGAGGTGTTTGGTAAGTCTTGGTCATAGGCGTAGCCAGGGGTGCCTAGGGGGCAGTGCCCCCCAACTTTTTAGAACATCTAGTCATTTTGTGCTTTGGGAAGCGATATCCCAAAAAATAGTGTTATTCACCTAAAATCAAACATTTTGGCCCCCACCACATTTTTGGGCTGGCTACGCTACTGATCTTGACCTGCTTTGTTTTTCAACGGTTGACACAACAGGCCAGTGACAGTTACGAAACATTTCAATAAAAAACCCAGCTGTACAATAAAACTTAAAAAAATGGATGCTTTACTCAGAGGAAAACCAGCAACACAAAGAGCATATCATTTCATCGATACGATCTGAAGTTGATTTAAAATGTAGTTTTGTTTTTTGAAATTGCAACTCAAACATAGCTATTCCATGTTTCGAAAGAAATTCTGCTAAATGTTTCACTATGAGCAGTTTCCTCCATCAAAACGCACTGTAGCGAAGCAGCTTCCACCACATCTTTTTGTGATTTGACTTGACTTTATTTTGTGCGTGTAAGTAATATTTTATCAAGTAGCAACAACATCCAAGATTTGGTTGGAAAAGTTTTATAATTCGTTGGTCTGTATTTGACTGTTTTCAATTTTATGATGATTTCCAGTTTAACGAATTGTTTCTTCAGTTTTGTTTTTAGTAATCTCAGAACAAACTGATCTTTTATGTCTTCATCACGAAAAACGCAAGATTTTCATAATAATTTGATTAGTAAAAGAGTTACCGGTATGGATTGTAGTTTAGGATCAGTTTAGTGCCCTTGATGGATATGTGAATAGTTTTGGCGATACATTTTCGAAAATACGTACTGGCTCAGGTTGCCTATCGTTGAGTGGAACAGGAAAATTAAAGGAAAGGGAAAATTGCAAACTTGATATTTAATCTCATGAAAACAATTTTTCCTGTTAGCCGCAGTTGCACTTATTATAAACTATAGAATAAGCAGTGCCCTATAGATTGTTGTTATGCGTTGAGTATACTGATGTTTGGGCTAGCAACGACTGATTCGCATACAGAAAAAGAAATTAGTGAAAAACATACAACTTTTCATTCCAAATCAAAACGCGATTTACAAACAAGCAGGTAAACAAAGTCCTATGTAGCATCGCTTTGTTATCCTTTCTAGAATCGTTCAGGAGTAAGACTTTTTTGACAGTAACCGAAATGCCAGACGAATGAAACAAATTTGGAGTAAGTTAAAAAGGCTTTGACAGCATTTGGTAAAATCGTAATTGGTTTTTCATGTACCCAGGCATAGTTGTAGAAACGGACTGGACTGAAAAAATGAAAATAAAATTAACTTGGGACCTTAGGACCTTATAATCTTATAGATGTGGTAAAAGTTGGTGAAATGACAAAAAATCTTTAAAATGAATATTTTTGAAAAACCTAATAAATCTGAAAAAGTAAGACCAGCAAAACGAGCATAAAATTTCTTTCTTTGCATCTACAATACACGTAAAAATCAAGTATGACTACAACTTACCTGTCAAAGACGAAACTGCTGTGTCACCGAACACACCAATAGCTCCATAGAAATAAGCATCGGAGTGATGGATTGCGTTGTGCGATATCAGAGCATGAATGTGGCAAATTGACATATTCTAACGATAAAAAAAATATGTTGTCAGATTAGGAGTGGCGTAACTGATGAAGGCAAGGAGATGAGCCACTCCCCCTGGCAAGCTAAATGCAAAAACTGGGCCCCCTTTAGTTGACATTTTGATATTTAGTATTCTTAAATCTGTTGTTTTTTGCGTTTTTCGGGGTGTTTTCGTTTTTTTTATCTGGTATGGACATCCACGACATCTAGAGATTCATTATCATTTCTTAACCTTTTTCTGAGTTTTGGTTGGTCCCCCTACGGTGACCTCTTCAGCTAAGCTTTGCCCCCCTGGCTCAAACCTCTAGCTACGCCACTGATTAGCAGGGATGTAGTGCTAACAAGAAAGGTGTGGGAAAAACTAGCCATTTTAAAAACAGCTTCGAACTCATTTTAAAGAAAAACATGAAAAAGATGTGGGAACGCCGTTCCCGCCCCACTACACCCCTGCAGATTAGACTTCATAAAACTGTGGTTTCTAAAGCTTGCGTTTGGATGCAAGCTCTTTCAAAATTTTAGCTAATGAGAACCTTCTGTCAGCTGGCTCTAACGTTTTAAATGTTGTTTTGAAACCTGATTACATCAAGTTTTTCATTCCCAGCTAGGGGATAAATTTGGTCCGTATCCAATCTATCCTGTGGAAAACTTTCAAAAGTCTGATCTATGTAAATAATAAAAGGGTGAAATCCAATCTAAGTCTAATTTTTGCACACATAAACACGTCTAAATATCTTGAGTTATATTACCACGGTAAAAAATGTCTTTTTGTCTTTTTTGATAGAACAAGATAAGGTTGAACTCTTTAACTACTTTCAGTAAACCTTTCTTTCATCTTAGAACTTGCACATATGGTCGAAAGTAAATGGCGGTTTCATATGCAATAGATTTGCACATGAAAAGGAATATTTCAAAAATAGTGCATCGTCAAAAATATGCACTCCTGTACACGTCGTAATCCAAGGTATATTCAAAGCAATATTGGCTGTTGGTTCCCGAAATCAAAAACTTGTTATACCAGGTTGGGTTGAGAAGCCTTTTTAAACAAAACTCTATCCAAAAGGAAAACCAAGGTCGTTGTTAACACATGCTTTTGTAAAATGTGCCTTGTGGAAGAAGTAACATGCGATGTAGCCAGGTGTTGATGATTGGCATAATACGTTCACATGTATGCAATAATTAAGCCCAGAATTATTCAAAACTGTTTGGCCAATATTAATCAGTTGGAAAGACATAAGGCTAAGCGCTCTAAATTTTAGCATATTCAGACCATTACTAGTCTGACAATTACCA
>JGI24158J21664_10014173_pt1 | contig 10490 bp, 10 predicted proteins | sample Ectturendosymbi3_FD_21664 | JGI IMG/M metagenome (IMG submission 21664)
AACACAAGGGCACAATTAAGGATTGCAAGATTGCAGGCGCCACTACGTGGCAACGACAAAGTAATCATACATTCACCACACATCAACAAAAGGTTTTCATGCTCTTTGTGGGAGAAAATTTGTGGGCAAAAGTCTCACAAAAAGTTTTCGGGTAAGTTTGGGGAAATTCGGGCAAAAATCCTTCGCACCCCCCAAAAATTGCCTGCTCCTACACCTATGGAATAAAGGCGGCTTCACACAGAATCCAGTTACGGCCTTACGATCCGGCTTATGGCCAACGGCAGTCTTCCCACATGCAGTAAGAACACCATCACCGACAACACCGACAATCCGGCTTCCAAAAAACAATTTTAAGTAATCCGGAAGCCGGTAAAAACAGAGAAAATTCACCCGGATACGGCCAATGGAGCTTGTGTGAAGACTGCCTTTGGCCATAAGGCGGATCGAAAGCTGTAACCGGATTCTGTGAAGCCACCTTCAGGCTGTGAAGCTTTTGTATGGCGATGTTATTGATTTGGATGTGGCTCGCTCCGGGCTAGCTATCGCATCCATTCCACCGGGACCACTGCACCATAGGCCTAGAAATAATCTGGTGCAGCGACTGTTGCAACAGAAGCGTGATTGGTAACAAAACAAACAAGGAGTTTTGAAAACAGCAATCGCTATAGATCGAGTTTTCTTCTGTAGAAGCAAGGCATCCATCCAAACGCGCAAGCTGCTTTTGCAAGCCAAAAACGTTTTTTTCACAAAATTCGAAGATGTATTTGCAAAGGTTTTCGAAAGAATGTTTTTTAACTAGAATGCCACCCTGACAGTTATGGTTGACATTTTAGTGAGAATTACAACCCGACACAAAAAAGAAAATGCACCCAATAGGCAGTTGTTTATGCCAACTTCACCAACAATTCGTGATGAATTCGAGAACTCCAGCTACGGAAATCGCTTGAAACAAAAACTTTTTTTTTATAATACTCTGTCAAGCAACTTAAATTGCAAATCAGCTTTGTCCACACTCAACACAGAAGTTCTTTTTGTTTTCGGAGTCCCGCATTTGCTTTGTATGAAGTCAACACTGCGATGCTGCACTAAAATCAACTTATTAAGCTCACAACTGCTTGCCTGCCTCATGAGTGAGGAGATAAACGAACACGTCAATAATAGTGATCTCTGTTACCAGAAAGTCCGCCTCCTCACCTGATCAGCAGCGCCCACACTTTCTGTGGTGAGAGGATCACAATCCGAGTAATGGTTGAACACCAACACGCCCATCATCATACACAGGCTTATGATTATCACCAAGCCCGTCCAACTTATGTACAGTGCACTAAAAATAAGCAGAACAATGAGGAAATCTTCGTTGAAGCATGTCGTGACGCCACATTCAAAAGTTCAAACATTTCTCTATACAGGGAATCTAACCAATGATTAGCAACAAAGGTATGAAATTTCAAATGCAGCACATTTTGCGAATGACTTCAATGAAATTCGTCACAAACTGCAATTCAAGGTAGTTGTTTCTTTTTGTAAATACTACAGTTGAAATGTAAATTTTAAGAAAATATGAATGATCAACGTTAAGCTTAGTTTTTCTCTAAGATAATATACAATACAACGGCTGGTCACAAACAGTGTGCAGACAATTGAAACCAACTCATTTGACACCACATTCAGTTGAGACCACTTTATTTGAGACCACGACATTTGAGACATGTTCATTTGAGACCACATTCACATGAGACGTTTTGATTTTAGACCGCATTCATTTGAGACCACATTTGTTTCAGACCACATTCTTATGAGACCACATTCATTGAGACCAGAATCATTTGAGACACACATTCATTTGAGACCACATTCATTGTAGACCACATTCATTTTACGTCACGTTAAAGTGAAGCTGTTTTCATTTACTGTGAATAACATTTTTATGATCTACCTTTCACTTCTTTGCGGGAGACCTGAAGTTTTGCAAGGTTACTCTTCATTTGAAGTTTTGCAAGGCGACACCCTTCCGTGTCCAGAGGTGACTCATGCTAGGTTGTAAATGCACTCGCACTTTAAAACACCGCAGAGGCCAGAAAACCCTTCACAAAAATCTGATACACAGTAAATCAAAACAGCTTCACTTTAACGTGGCGTAAAACGAAAAAGTCTCATATGAATGTAGTCTCAAATCAAAAATTTTCAATTGTAAAAGTGTCACATGAATGTGGTCTCAAATGAATGTGGTCTCAAGTGAAAAAATCTCAAATGAATGTGGTCTCAAATGAAAAAATCTCATGTGAATGTGGTCTAAAATAAATGTGGTCTCAAACGAATGCGGTATCAAATGAACAGGTCTCAAATGTACAGGTCTGAAAATAACGTGGTCTCAAATGAATTGGTCTCAATATTCATGGAACCGTTACAAGTTTGGTACTCAAGTAGTATAGGAAACCAAAAACAATTTCTTTTGTTTTTGAGTTTTTTGAAAACGTGGACAGTTGCAGTAGCTTTAAATGTACATTGTTGCCTGTTTAGCTCACCCTTTTGCTTGTTTAATGGTTTTACAGGAAAGATACCTTTGCACCATCGACTGACTTACACCAAAGATACCTAGCCAAATAAAAGTTCCACCGATAGTTATCGTCCAAAAGGTGTGTCTGATTCTCGGATCGGCTTCGAAACTGCAAAGGCAAAAAGAAGCGACAAAATGAAGATAGTTGCGAGAGGGCAAACCCAAGAAGTGAAAGAATTAAAAGAAAAATTTAATAATAGCTTTTACTGAATGAAATCTATTCTTCCACGTTCAGCACAAGTCTGCCAGGCCTTTGAAAATCCTCCAGCATCAGCTGAGCCTTTGATGACCACAGACAAGAAGCCGGCAAGCATAATCAGAGCTTGGAAGACATCTGTCCAAATCACAGCTTTTAGACCACCCTGAAAAGCATTTGCAAACTTCTTTTCAGTTGTGTGAACACCGTCTATCAACGACGATTCTCTATTTGACATATGCTGCATTGTAGTTTCAAAACTCTGAAATCTACCACAGCCGATACCACAGTTATTCTATTTGAATAAGCGCCGATGTTGTCTGCTTAGTAGGCGAAATATATACTCCAATAACTTGAGACTTTGCACGTTTTTGTGTCTGGTTGCATCAAACGCAATACACATTCTGAAAAACCCTTAAAGCGGAGTGGAAAATGCAAACCTTACCAGAAAAAGGAAACAAAAAACGACAATGAATAAGTGTAATGGTAAATACAATAAGAACGTACCAGAGTCGTGTAGAAAATGCAGACCACACCGCATGTAATCACTGCAGTCCACAAGTCAAGGTCAGTGACTGAAATGGAATAAAAAGAACAAGTCGACAGACAAGATCAACCTGCTATAGTATATCAATCGAATTTTGCCAATTTTATCAATTGGTATTTGAAAGTTATATCAAAGCATGGCAAATCCAAGTCTGAGAAAACTGTGGTGAGAACTCCAAACGAACACGAATAATCGTGATTGACGTTTCCAGAACTCCTACCAGCAAATGTTTTCTCATGGCAATTGTTTCCTCACCTTGACTGAGAGCAAGAGCAGGAGCGTACATGACAATTCCAACGTAGAGGGTGGTTTCAATCATGAATGTGAGCGTGCCAAGAAGTCGAATGACTCTGTTGAATCTCCTTTCCAAATACTGCGAGAGAGAACATTGTGTTTACAGCTGTGCCGCTGGACCATTGCGAAACAAACGGAATGTCTTTTAATGCCAATTCAAACTCGTGGTCAGCGACGAACAGAGTTTTTGTCTTTGGAATCGAATTCTCAACATTTCACAATATTTTCTGAAGTCTATCAACGCTTTTTTTTTAGAAAGGGTAAAAATCCACATGCTGAGCGCGTAGCAACCATGACTCAGTTTTTATGCAAATAACTGCATGCTCTGCTGAACATGCCTGGAAACTTCGTCGACCTTGGAAAACTGTTCTCAAAGCCAGTGAAGTCATAGGCACTAATCTTTTCACATTTTAGGACGCAGTCTAGAACTTTTGCGGTAGTTCAATCAATGAATTATCTTCATTTTCTTTACAACATGACACTTTCAACACTGTAAAAGCAGGCCTACTGTCTGCTGAACTAAGACAGCAATAGGTTACATGCAAAAAGTGCAGCTTGACCATTGAAAACTTCCACAAATAAAAATGCGCTGCATTTAATCAGAACAGCGAAATTGGAGATGATTCACGTCAAAGGCTTTGCAAGTGTCGGGTTAATAGCGCACAGCGTCCAACAGGCTTTAAAAATACAGCTGGAAATAAATTCAAATCCATGGAGTGGTGTTTCTGACAACATAGTGCGCACCATTCCAATTCTGTCTAAGCTGGAGGATAAGCAGGTGCCTTCACGTGACTCTCCCCGTCGCGGCATTTCTTGAAATGCTAACAAAACCTTTTCATAGCAACAAACCACTGCCACCTGCGCTGGATGCGCTCAGCGCGGGCTAGGTAGGTAGGAAAACGCCTTGTTCAACGCACGGGAGCATCTCTACTGCAGAAGATGACCAAACACCAGCATACTCCAGCTGAACACTGAGGGGCTCACTGCAAACACGACCAGTGTTATCGAGCAGTTAGTCCACAAGAACAAGGTATTCGTCATCGTCCTACAGGAGACCCACAGCACAACTGCTGACAAGCTAATGATTCCCAACTTCTCACTAGCTGGGTCTGCCCTGATCAGGAAGCACGGCCTTGTCACGTTTGTTCACGAATAGTTGGAAAGGACGAGGGTCGATCAGTCTCCAGAGCAATCAGAGACTGAGTGTTTGTGCGTAGACGTCGCAGGATCATTAACGTCTACAAACCTCCACGCTCGCAAATCACACACACAGTCAGGGTTGCGGAGTCGGAGTCGTAAGGAGGCGGAAGTTTTTGGGTGGAGTCGGATTCCTAACAACACTGGGAGCCGGAGTAGGATTTTTTGTCCGACTCCGGATGGCCAGTTGGATCATTTTTCACATTGCACTCCTAATTGGATATTCCTATTGAAATAGTACAATTTCTTTTGAAACTTTTGTTGAATCAGAGGTTTCTTGCTGTGTACGACAATTTCCATTGAGTTTAACAGCCAAATTTCATTCCCTTTATGTTAAGGAGTCGGAATCAGAAACTTTGGGAAAGTCGGAGTCGGATATTTTACCTCCGACTCCGCAACCCTGCCCACAGCCATCGTTCCCATTCCCCAGTCTGTATGCTGGTGACTTGACTTGTACTGCCAACATGTCAACTGGGACTACAGCAAAACATCTCCTGAGGGCAGTTTTTCTGCTCTCACCGATGGAACGTCAGCACCAACCAAAACATGGGCTTCGCGAGTTTCGGCCAGGACAGCCGACTGCCTGACAGACGTGTTCCAGGAAGGCTCCTGCGATCACAACACTGGCCCTCTCTCATAACGCCACTGAGTATCAAAATTCCTGCTTACAGCGATCCGATGAAGCGTTGTGGAACTTTCGCAAGGCTCATTGGAGTTGCTTTTTCCTTCTTACAGGTGAATCCATCGAGAGACTTCCACCCCAGGAAACAAAAACCACTAGAGGGTATACCAGGAATTTTGCAAGATCCTGCCATTTGCGGCTAAACAATATATCCCACGTGGCCGTCGCAAGAACTATATGCCATGTTGGGACAAAGACTGCGAGACTCTTTATCGCACATTCTTCCAAGATCCAAAGGGGACTGACTCTGATAGAGCCGCTTCGTCCCTGCCTTCGCGGTTCAGGAGAAGAGGCAGGAGCGATGGGAGGAAGGTGTCAATTCCATCTACTTCTTGCACTCCAGTCGCAAGGCGTGCAGCACCATCAATAAACTTACTGGTAGGTCTGGACACTCCTCTTAGTCTGTACCCCGTCTCACCATACTCCATCGCTTCACAACTCGTGAAGAACGGGGCACACAATACCGGGAGCCTCGAGTCCACCAGGCTCACCAATAAGCAGCTGTCCAGCCTATAGAAGGTCCAAACACCTGAGGGAAACAATATCTCCAGCCCTTTTAGGCCGGAGGAGCTTGCTGTCGCCCTCAAGCGCCTGAAGTCAGGAAAGCCTCTGGGTCTGGATTATATTTTACCGCAGTTTATACTCCACATGGGCGTTGGAAAGATATTTTCCAGGGAGGGGCCTATAATAGATTTTCCAAGGGTAGCCAAAATATATATGCGGGGGGGCAAAAGAGGCAAACCTTAATTTTAACCACACGAAACTAAGAAAACAACCTGTTGTAGCTACAAAGTTGATAGGAAAATGTCAATTTTCAGAATCCATGGGGCGCCCTGGATGACCTGGATCACTACATAAAAACCATCTATCACCGGCCCTGATTGTGCATGAACACAGTACTCTGATGAACCGCCATTTGTAATTGTAAATGCTGTCGAAGAAGGCTGACATATCATGACCCATTCATTGTCATTCAAACAGGTAAAAATTTTATTTTTAGGCATTTAACCCTAAGCTTAAACCGTTTGGCTGGGGAATGTTTTACAGTGAGCACAGTATGCGCTCCCACAAATCGCTTTCCTCTCGGTCTTGCAAAATGACATTTTTGCACCACAAATTATTGAAAAGTTGATACATCAAAAAATATCACTTGACGTACCCGTCTTCTGCAGTCCAAAGTTCACATTTTTGCAAAGTTGAAACGCTTCATTTTCATTTACAGTAGGGTTCAAAAGGTGGTTTGCGTGCTGGTTAGTACGACTTTAGACCGACATGGTAACAAAAACGTCTTGAAGCAGTCGTTAAACTAACTTACGTGCTTTTCAGGCTTTGTGAGCTGACCCGGTTTTAACAGTTTTTATTAGTGGCAAGATCTCTGTGGATTCGTTTTCATACCTGAAGTAAGTTTTTTATGGCCTTTCGCTTCTTTCTTACAACGTCAACAGTCCCTGAATTTATTTTTTGCAGAATGAACTCTTGTCTTAGTGCATGTGCCATTTAAACGTTTTTATTCGTTCTAAATGACCTTCTTGCCACAAAAGGATAATTTGGGCTCTCTAAGAAACTGAAAGTGATAACTTTTTACCCATTTTTAAAGAAGCACCTCAAGAAACAAAGCTGTATTACCTTTAACAAAAATGCAAATAAGCCTTTTATTTTCTATCAGATGTTTGAGCTAGACAACCAACTATTACATCGCAGTGGAAACTCGTTACACGATCTTGCCGTTATCAACACAAAATTTGTTAAATTTTGCAAGAATAAGTTAGACATGAATTGTTGCCGAATGTTTACCGAACTGATCTTATACCGGCAATTGACTCTACACGCAAAACAGTGTGTTGGAGGACCCCTTGGATCTTGAGGACCTAGGCTTAAGCCTACATAGCCTATTGACAAATCCGGCACTTACTGTTTCTTACCTCGTAAGTGCTGGATATTCCCATTCGATAAAAAACCGGTATGAAAACCTCGCCTGTAATTACTGCGACCATCAGTAAGGGTAGCAAATACCTGAAAATCAAATTTTACAGATTGGTTTGATAAAATCTGCGGCCGCGAAGAAATGAACTCAGAAGACAAGCTAGAGAAATATTATACATTTAAAATAATGGAAGAAAGTGAAAACCAAAACGCATTGAGCAATGCGAAACCGTTTTCAGTGAAGAGATTGGACTTTCCCACTCACCACCAGTACATTGTTCCAAATCTATAAACTTCAGCCGGTGTTCCAAGGACCGTCACAGCTGACATGAAGCTGACCGATAACGAAAAAGCTACCGGAACCATATTCATCCGTCTAAATACAATGCCCAATTTTTTAAGTACACCTACGCAAAGTTATCTAAACGCATACTTTTTTGGAAAAGCTGTTTACAATCGTTTTAAACAAACTTCTGACCGTATTGTTTGTTTTGCGGGCCTGATCTTGCGGAACTCTAAAATTCACCTGCCCTGTTCGCCCCAGGAACATTGAACTGTTTCCCTCTTTCGGCAAAACTCTATTTTCCATCTTGTTTGGATTATTTAGGCCAAATAGGTTCCGATGCTCCGCTAATGTTGCATGATCAGTGGCGCGAACCCACAAAGTTTGGTGGCATACGATTTTGAAACAGTCTTTCCGGACGGTACGTACGCTCATGTTGTACGTGATAAAATTTCTGGTATCCCATTCTCTCTTCGCTTCGAAATGTATGTTGGTTTTGGCAGGTCTTATGGCGGAAGAGATCTTACGTTAGAGCTCCGCGTGCATGGGCGTCGGAATGGTTCCCAAGGGCTTGGCCAACCTTGGATTTTGGCATTGCATATTTTCCTATTAATATTATAGTAGTAAAATATTTTACTGTGGTTTCGAGTTAGTAAATTTCCCCACTGTTCCACCCTGGAATACCGTCTTTGGCTACCATCTAGAACATTTCACTATTTCCCCCATGCCACCCCTGGAAAAAATCATTCCGACGCCCGTACCCACGTGTACCTTTCTTCTAATTTTTGTGTAGAAACGACATTGTTTTGGGCCTGTATGTCAACAGAGCTTCTCTTTGTTTTCAGGACTTTATAAACGTTTTAGTGGCCAGAAATATAGATTATTTCACAACATACCTTCCTCCCATATTATACTCCTCTTCATTGGCGTTTCGGTCTTTGATGCCGTAAAAAATTCCTACGACAGCAGAGATCCCAAGAGTGAGACCAAAAACAACGTAATCGCCCGCTGACAAGTTCGATGGTTGTGCAGACATTACTGTGCACGTACTAAGTATTATTTTCTATTGCAAACAACTGCAAGACAAGAGAAACGTGTTTGATTTTTTCAATAAACGATTACATTTAAAACTCTCTGTACAGTGCATATTATTAAAAAAATTAATAACATATTTTGGAAACAGAGAAGTAATGTGGTTCAAAACATTGAAAATGTGCCTGTTGACCATGACAGCGCAAAACTATGTAATGTACGTTTTAAATTATTTTAACCATGGAAACTAGTTACTTGAATAACGATGCACATTCTACCGTACTTTTAGAGACCGTTGGAAAAATGTCATAGACCGTTTCGATCTATGTTTTGAGAGCCCGTTTCGGTTTCTCAAAACAGCTTAAAAATACTGCAAACAGCTGTTGCAGCTTGTATTTGCTACAGCAGTAAGTACAGATGACCTAATGTAACTGGTGATGTCGTACAACCACAAAGTGATTTAACATTTGTTTACTATCCGTTTGTGGCATTAGTGTGCTTTCGATCAGATGCACGACAGAAATCTAAGTTTAGTATGTGCGATAGGATGAGGTAAAAGCACCGCCACTTTCGTGTGTAAACAGTATCGGATATTAACAATAGTAACAAATCTAGCGATTGCAACGAGCCCCGCGCTTTTGAGGGCCTCGCTGTCATTTGTGTTGAGTTTGTTCTTTATTATATGCTCAGAAGTTTTTAAGTCGAAGATATCACTGTTTTGCTAAATTTGCCAAAAGCAAATTAAGCGAAGGTGTTCAACTGAATGCTTTTATATTCACTTACTGTGGTTTGAAAATTAAAGTATTTTACAGTTATTTGCAAAAGTACAGGACCACTCAAGTAACGAAGCCAAACTGCAGAAATTTCTAGATATTGCGTGATTGTATTGTTACGAATGGCGTTATTTTTCATATTATTACATCACATTGACCTGTTCTGTAAGGTGCGTCACCTTTTTGGTACTTTCAAAATGATTTGGCATCTATTCACTAGCCATTGATTAGTGTTGCTGGAGTCTTTTACAAATTCGGAAAATGATTTGCGCATTTATTTATCTCTCATTCTGAACACCTGCAGTGAAGAAAGGTCATATTCTAAACTTAAGATCATTGAACGTATGAGCACTGATGCGATCGGAAATCCCGAGCGGCATGTGCGCAAAGCTTCGCACCGCGGCAGCAAGCAACAATAGAGATCATGCTCGCAATCTCTCTTCGCGTAAGCTAGTCATCATGTTCAATTGTTCACACGTTAACATCAGCAGAGCTACCACGTCGCAATCCCTCTTACTATTGCTTGCTCGCGCTACATATATATGGTGTTATTCTTCACGCACATCCCGTTCATGGTGAATCACACAATCAACGCAACACCACCGGAGAGGTTGCAACAACATCCCCTCCTTTTTATAACGAACCATACCGATCGCACGTTCTTTGTGTGAAGGCCTGAACTCGGCACGACCTCCACATCCTGGTCACAGCACCATTTTGATGCGTGTGTCTCACTCTGTAACACACAAGCACGAGCTGTGAATCTGATTCACGCTGTCCTACGCGATGATGAAGGCGTTACTCAGGCTCGCGGCTGTTAGAGACACGAAACATTGGCAGGGGAGTTGAGAGGTGACACTGTACACTTTATTGCCTCGAGTTCTGCACTGGTTTTAATGACGCAAAACAGCAACATCTATCGACCATTAACACAAACAGTGACTTGTCTTTTACGACGATACAGCAGCAAACATATCGCAGAAAACAGTTAATGGATCAGGCAGAC
>JGI24158J21664_10014174_pt1 | contig 10489 bp, 9 predicted proteins | sample Ectturendosymbi3_FD_21664 | JGI IMG/M metagenome (IMG submission 21664)
AGATACTTAAAAGTTGAGGAAAGTGAAGCACAAATAAAGGAGTCTGCTTTTCTTCCCACTGCACGTGAAAACGGCCGGATAAATTACTCATTCTATTCTCAATGAGCTTCAAGCAAATGACTTGGACGTGATGACGTGCAGAGGTCAAGCTTATGACAATATTTCCGTAACATCAGGAATCCATTCTGGAGCACAACAGAATAAAGAAGATAAATTCAAAAGCAATATATGTTCGTTGTGGGAATCACTCGCTCAATCTTGCGGGCGTTCATGCAGTGGGATCTTCAGAACTCTCTGATATCTTTTCACTCCTATTTCACGAAATGTGATATTATTTATTCGCCAAGCTTCTATTGCATGTCACGCTTTGCAGAAAGTTAACAATGACATTCTTCTGTCATCAGCATAAATAACAGGCATTTGAATTTTTGCACGGCGAGCAACGTTCATAAAAATATGTTAGCAGTAATGCTGTGCTGACCAGCATAGGAATGGGGTGGGGGCGGAAGAATCGGCAAAATCCAGGGGCGGAAAGCTACGCTGCTACGCTACTGCGGGCACCCGCCCCACAAATGCGGTTACCCGCAACCCGCGCGGGTTAAACCGCCCCGTGCAGAACTCGTTTCACTACATCGTCAGATTGAGGAGACGTCATTGCAGCAATTGCGTGTTCTTCTGTTATGTATAACGTCGACTTACAACAGCAATCCTGAAAAGTTGTCATGAACTCAAGCAGATGAATTCGATCTTCTGGCGATCGTTTTATTATTTAGCCGTCGTTTCGCCCACCTATTCAAATAGGCTTCCTCAGGGCAATGTTTTAACCACATATCACATGCACTGTCTATGGAAAGAGATCCTTTCCCAGCAAAGCATCAGACATTTTAAGATCTTGCAGGGTACATATTTTGTCTACGATGTAGGCATCATCAGCTTTTGATCAAATATAATCATATAACACAAAACTTACCAATAACAAGAAACAATAAAACGCAAAACCGACCATCACGTTCTGTAGGAAATCGGTGACGCAGCATTTGACAGAAAACGTGGAAGTGTAAAATGAAAACACTGGGAGATAACAATGTATGAAAACGCAATAAATAGAATAAAACCTGCACGGAAATGCACAAAACGTGACTAAGTGAAGCAAAACAGTAAATATCTTAAAGGTATGCGGTACGCAGCGATCAAATATTGTGGTAAATTCGCGTGGTGGGAGTTTACAAATCCACAGGCACAAAAGCAGTCAATAAGATGACAAAGTCAAGGAAGTCAGGTAACAGATAAGTTTAACTCATGTTTTAAAACATGAGGAATAGCCGGAAAGTTTGTACTTTTATCATTGATAGTGTTGGTTTTTAAGTTAATACACAAAGATGCTAAAAAATACGTTTATGGTAGCTATTTACGTGCTGTAAAACATGGGCGCAATCCCAGTTAAAGCCATGGCCACTTTGGGCTGCATGTTTTGTCGGGGTTTTTAAGAATATTTTTAGGTAAGGTGTTCCTGTGGTATCCTTTCAATCTTCGCGCTCAAGCTTCGCTACGTTTGTCCAATGTATTTGTGTTCACATTCCCCATATGGGATTTCACAAACGACGCCTCGACGTTTGCTTGCGGGTAAGGTATTTTTCCTAAAGATAGAACTATAGTTAGTTTAATTATAGGTTTAAAAATAATTCGTATACGATGTCTCTCCAGAATTCGTTTTAAAGTCTCTCCCAAGTCGGCTGTGCAAGGTAAAATGATATTAGATATAAACTCAAGAGATCTGTTGTGTTGTTTCTTCTTTTTGTTTTGAATCGTCCATTGGGTTACCAGTCAACAAAGGAGTCGGTTTCTTGTACACCTTACAAGTGTGTTTTCGCCTCTGACTCAATAAACTTACTCGGCTATCGCATTACCAACGGTCAGTTGCAGCCAGACACAGAGCGCGTTAAACCCGAGATTCTGCAGTTGCCAAACCCTGTCAACGCAGAAGCATTGCTACGTATCATTTGCATGTTCGCGTAATACGCATAATGGATTCCGAGCTATTCCGAAAAGGTTAAGCCTCTTCTTGACATTAAGCGATTTCCTTTGAGTGCATAGACAATTTCTGCGTTAGAATTGAGGAAATGTCACAGCACCGTAACACTGGAAGCTACTGATAAAATCTCTCCCTCACAATAGAAACTGATGCGACCGAGCATGCAATATCTGCGACTCTAAATCAGCAAAACCGCCCTGTCTCCTTTTTCTCAAGACCACCGAATAACAGTGAAATGTGATATTCAAGTGTAGAAAAAGAGGTCATGCTGCAATTGTTGCGGCCTTTCGCAAATGAGACCACTTCCATTTTGGTCGCCGTTTTACCGTAATAACTGACCAGCAGTCAGTGTCTTTAAATGTATGACTGTGCCAATCACAGAAAAGTTAAAAATAGGAAATAGTTCGTTATCGTGTGGAACTGAGCGCCTTTGATTTTAAACTACCGTATCGTCCTGGGAAATTGAATGCAGTGTTGCGAGCGGAAAGCCCGAGCGGCAAGTGCGCAAAGCTCCACACTGTGATAGCAAGCAACAATAGAGATCACATGCCATGATCCCTCTATTATTGCTTGTTCGCGCCACCTACACAGTATATCGGTGTTGTTCTTCGCGCACATTCCGTCCTTGGTGAATCACACATTCAACGCAACGCCAACGGAGAGGTTGCAGCAGTATACTTCCTGATACATTGTCAAGAGTTTTTTTGTGCGGTAACTTAAGCCACTTCATTACAAAATATTCACGAGTCACTTTGTCATCCAGGAATTACGCGTGTATTTCATTCCGTTCGGTTTTCTGCGGACGATGTTCGCAAAACGGTCGGGAATTGTCGTGTTTGTTCTGAAACCAAACCCCAGTCTTACGCACCGCCTGCGGCTTCTCTTGTCAAAGCTACGCAAAACTTTCGAACGCCTTTCCTAAGATTTTGAAAGCTCGCTCCCCTCTACATCAAAAAATTATTACTTTCTCACAAGTGTCGATGAATTTTCGAGATCTCCCTTTGCTTACCCTGTCGTAGTACAGATGTTAGAATGTTACTTAAACACTCTTTGTTTGTGTTTGGGATGTGTGCTTACATGCATTCCAATTGTGGACCTACATTACTTTCGCACGAAATTGTCTTTTATTTGCATCGTCGTGGTATTGCTTGCAGTAGGATCTCTGTGTATGATCCTCTTGGTAAAGCGGTCCAGAGCGAGCGGTACAATGATATCATCTGGTACTCGGTAAAACTTGCACTGAAGTTGCGTGGATTGGATGTTTCGTGATGGGTATGCGTACTTCCGCCTGCTTTGCACTCAGTTCGTTCTCTTCTGTGCACTGCAACAACGAAGCCCCTCATGAACGATTACTTAATTAACGTGGGTCAACATTAAGGGGTTTCCGTCCCCACGTGGTTAACCGTTCCAGGGTCATTTCTATTGAAATGTCACGATCGCCCCAGTAAATACTACACGGTGGTAGAAGAGGTCGATTTGGTCGAATTATGCTGTTGTTCGATTTCCTTCAGGAAAAGAGTCGACTGTTGCACTCAAAGATATTGCTCCTGCAAGTTCTTCGCGTGTGAACATTTCGGGCGATATCGAACCCCAGCTACCAAGAACAGAGGATGCCCACATGCCGGAAACGACTTCGGAATGTTCACATGATACCGATGATGTCGCCACAGAGTGGGCCAACAGTGATAGGATCACTTCTGATGAAGATGGTCAAACGCAAACTGTTGCAAAGGACACTGAACGCAACGTTCCGTTGCGCAGCGCATATCGACACGCTTTCGGAAACAAGTCGAGAGATATGGCGCAGTTCCCTGTTCACGGTTGTGTTTTCCTTGCTTGTTTTTGGTAGACTTGTATTCTGGTCTGTTCTAGGGGGGGGTGATAAAATTCCTGCGCCTGCGCTTAATAGATTGATTACTTGGCATTCCGCGGTTGGTGCCTGACTTCCTTGCTCATCTTCCATTATTCGTGTGTGGCGTTCATAGCGTGCTGGTGTACTGATTCTGTTTCATTCTGCTTTTCGGATTATATAGCGTTTCTTAGTTTAACAAAACGAACCAGTGGTTGCTGATGATTGCGTTCGGTGCAGCCGGTTTCAACACAGTTAAACGTTAGAATTTCTAACAATATGTTACTTAAATACGAAAGCATATTTGCCATTAGGAACCTTGCTTATTGAACGTATGTCTTTGCGATGTTGTTTAGTCGAGTTTCGATAAAGGTGTCAATGCCTGCACGAAAACGCGATGGGACAATTAGTGTACCATACAGTGTCTCATCAAGGCAGACGAAGAAGGGCAGGTGTGAGAGCATATGGACTTCAGCCATTGACACGTCTTCCTTCTGTGCAGTGTTCCTGCCAAGAGCTAAATATAGCAGCTTTTCTCAACCATCCGTGCGGCAATGCTGGCCATTGTTTATTTTGTGATCTTTAAGGCTGCAGCTTTGCTAATGGGTGTAGTAGAGGCATTGTTTAAAACCGGCTACTTCGATCTAAAGATAAAAATGATTTTTTGCAGGTATCCGCTTGCAGACGTGGAGGCAATTAGTGTACAAAAGAACAACTATCAAAACAATGGAGCCTCTTGTGGGGCTCAAAAACCAAACGTCAGTACAACCGAAGTCTTCATAGAATGCTAAGATTTTTTTATAACAAAGTTTACGCAAGATCCCATTTGTACAATGTGGGTAATTAATGTCCCGGTCATCCGGTCATGTTTTTTGCTGATGTTCTGTTTCATCGGAACGCAGGCTTTGTGAATATTTTCACATATGTTTCGATAGATATTTTCAAACCCTCTGACACAGCAGTCCTCAAAGTCCGGCCCGCGAAGTTTTTCGATGTGGTCCTTGAGCTTTCTTAGGATTTTTTGCGTTTTAAGAGTTTTATGTAGATAAATTAACGTAGGATGCAATTGCATAAAAAGCATTTGCTGTAACTGAGAGTTTTATCCCGAGTGAATTTACATAACAAAACAAACCAGGTTTTCTCAGACATTTAGTAGTCATTAATGAAAAATAATCTTCGAACAATTGTTTGATTTGGTAGAAAGTAATGTATCCAGAAACAATCACATTTCGTAGGATGTGCGGCCCGAACTATCGTGTAATAGCTTATGTGGCCCTGTGACAGAAAAGTTTGGAGATCCTGGTAAGCAATGTTGAACATGACACCTTAGTCCTTGATCATGCATCTGAGTTATTTGATCCATATTCACAAAGTGGAGCCAGAGACCAGTTTGAGACCATGAGAGAAAAGCCATATTGTTAGTTCATATAACAAACCGTAGATGGAAGCACAGCATGCAACACACTTGCAGCATTGGCTATTAGGCACCCGTTGAAAATTACAAAAATACTTTTATTTTCAACATATTTTTCATTCATCGTCAGGGTTGCAAATATGCTGTAGTGAGCGCTACCGGTCCGGGTTTACCTGTACGTATAACATCAAAAATGGCAAATAGTCAGTTGTCTGAGTTTGGAACCACAGCGCTTTGGAGCAAACCAACAGCTGTTTCAAGGTCTGTGGTGCTGAAATACACAATGATACTGATGCAGGGTCACCAACCTTTTTGAAAATGCGAGCTACTTCTTGTGTACCGATTAATGCGAACGGCTAATAATTTGATATAAACTTATGAAATAAAAAAGATATTCTTTAGTGAGAAGACATTGATCATGCTAATGTTTTTTTTAGAACAGGCCTGCGGGCAACTTTCATGGTCCTTGCGGGCGAGTTGGTGCCAGCGGGCACCACGTTGATGACCCCTGTACTGATGAATCAGAAGTCTCTTGAACTTAATGTTGCGTATAAGTGAGACATATCCATTGTAAGTTGATTTAAGAAATTTTCCAGCAGAATCAGATTGTCAGAAAGTTATTAATTTGCACATGAACTAACATCCAATCGCTCTAACATACAACAATTGAACTAGCAAACTTGTTTATTAGCCAGAGGCACCATCAGCGTCTTGTCACTTGATTAATGCCATAATTGTTGCAACAGCATTTTTAGCAAATGCATCCCACTTGCACAACAAGTACAAAATCCAAAAAAGACGTAAGCAATCAAGCTTGTTGCATATTTTCAAACAACAAGAAATATAATAATCCATCACGTGATTTTTTGACCGTGTCGATATTTTATGATACCCGGGCAAGTTTTAACCAAATTGAGGTTGGTATGTTTCGCAAAGTGAACTTATTCAGGCTAAAATTTGAACAGCGTCGTTGCTGATGATCTTTAAGTTTTGTTTGTGGATCGACTGAACAAATTCTCTTTGCAGTCAACCCACATTTCCTTGAAACTCGATTATGAGTCGCTTGCAATTGACTTTCTGCTGCTCCTCGTGGGTGGTGCGAACGCAGGACAGCTCTTTGCATCGTTGACGGACGGGGCATTTTGTGGGCTTGGCACAAAGATGAGTTTCTGCTGTCGCCCTGGACCGGGTGTTATCTAATTGTGATCTGGGAGGAGCAGTTAATGCATTTCACCACACATCTCATTAAGAGAGAAAACACGATAGACCACTCTTTCTGTAAAACGTTTCAGATAAGCCATTTCTTGTTTGTTTTACAGCAAAGTTATCACTGAACGTCAGTTTTCTCTCGCTAAAACTTTTATTGATCTTGTTTCAAAAACTTCGTTGTGGGCAATAGAGGCAAAATGCATCGAAAAGACGATAGCAGGTACATTGCTGCATCTGTGTTACACGCGTGTTCTCAGCATATCTTGGGAAACTGCATCTAACAACCTGTGTGACCACTATTGTGGTTTGCAAGTTTAGGTTTTGTGCCTCGTCAGCACATTTATGACCAAGAAGAGAGATTGAAGTTTCCTAGAATTTAGTGATCGACATTATTGTAACAAAGTGCACTAGTGCGTATGCAAAGGCGTACGCAAATGGGGGTTGGAGTTAATCCCCCTTGATTTTGATATGCTACCAAACTTTATTACCTGCGCAAAGGAAATTAATTGTTATCGCATACGTTTGCTTGTCAATTTGTCGACTTAATGAAAATACCACGGATTAAATTTGCTTGCAAATTTCAGGGAACCTTGTAAATGGGTCAAAAAGTAATAATTAGGTTTTGGTGGGAATCTGGGTTATCGTCTGCATCCAGGAACAATCTCGCGACTTGTTGCAGACCTTTCGTCCACTACATATGTTTTAAGAATGCGTTCCGCCATAGTTCACTTTATCCGAAACAATTGTCTTTATTTTGTCTGCTTAGGCTAATCAGAGAGTAAGACGTCAAACTGGCCGCCATCATGGTTGCGCTTTTTATATTTTCACGCTGGTGATATAAGCTACACCGCACACGTTCAATCGAGGCCAAGTAGCGCCTTTGCTATAAGGCACGGACTTCCGTTTCGAAGTAGGCCTTCTACAAAATTTGCGCGCGCATATAAGTTGTGGATCTTGTCCAAATATTGAGCGCCTGGTTGATGTGTGTAATTGATAACGTAAAGGCTAGACTTCCTCAATGCGTTTAAAAAATGTTTGGATTTCATGTCTTTTGACATTGTGAAATGCGACTGCTGCAATACTTTATACGCTACTTGCACTAAGGTTACATCCCAAACACGTTTAGGTATTTAGCTACGTATTTAGAGTTAATAATATGATTCATAAATGTAATAATGACAATATTGTAAATTGGGGAAAGTTGCACATGCTCACGAAACATACGTGAGTGTATTTGACCCACTCAGTCTGCACAACGTGTGAAAATAGACGTGTTTTTGAGAAAGCGAAGCCGCTTATCACCACCACTCTGCACTAAACTTAAGAAATACGTGACGCCACAGCTTAACACAACAGCTGGTTAGTTGATGTAGCTCGGTGGTTCCCAACGTACGGGTCTAAAGCCAAACAAGGGTGGCGATAGGTCAAAAAAGGGGTTGCCACTGTTTGCCTTTTTCTGTCTGTAGCGTAGGTACTAGAGAACAGTAGATTGCTGACATCAAAAATGAACTTAGCAGCTTACTACCGAAAATCATCAACAACAATTATTTTTTCTTACGTTGTTTGAAGCTTGGGTTGCGAGGTGTTCACCAAACTCAGATTTGGGTCGCGCTCAAAATATTTTGGTAACAGCTGATCTACCCATGGTAAGGGATTGAAAGTTTTTAAAGTGTTTGAATATCAGATTCTAATCCAATGGGAAAAATTCAATTTAGTTTCATTTCAATCGCATGCCCTTTACAGATTGCAAGCTATGTTTAAGTAATGGCAGGGTCAATGCCTTCAGCACTTACAAAATAACAGATCCTGCACATGTTAGGTTTTGCTGCTAACACTTCCCGTTGCAGTTGAATAATTTCAAATTTGCTATAGAATAGGGTGGCAATTAACATCTGATGAAAGTTGCAACTCTTTCAGACTATGTACAGGTTGGACTCTGATTAATTGACAAAACTATTTTTACTGGCCGAAAAGATAATGTGAAATGTTTGATGAAAACCTTAAGGATCCAGGTAATTGTGATTGAACCGTCATAGTACATGTTTAATCATAGGTGTACGGGCGTGCATATTTTTGAGGAGCAAAAAATGTTTGCCCAAATTTGATCTTGTTTTTCCCAAATAACGTATAAACAGCAAGTCTTGATATTAAGAATAAAACCTGCCATTGTAAACAAACCAAAGTGTCTGCATGCCAAATTACCAAATACCAAAGTTCAAAGACTGGCGCCCTCAACTAGCAATCAATATTCTGCATAGCCACATGTGAACAATGGTAATATTTATTGTGTTGAAAAATGTTAGCTAATTACAAGAAAATCCTCAAAAAATTGCTGTTCATGCCACCACGTGTGGAAGGTGTTGTTCAGCATCTTCAATTTTAAGTTTTTATATACGTTTTAAACTTATTCATCCAACACGATCATCCTAATAGCTAAGATCTGTTCTTCTCTAGCATAGATGTGTGCATTTGTGTTGGCCACTATGGCAATCAATCTGGAAAAGGAGTAAAATATCGTGTTACGATCTAAAATATTACACTGCTGCAAATGGGTCACGTCTCAAGTAAGTAGAGGGAAAGAAGGCAATTTCATACATAGTATATAGCTTAGCCTTCCACATCAAGCAATCTTCACTGCAATGTGTTGTACTTAAAAGACTACAACTTACAAGGCTTACAGCTTCTATTCTCAAGTCACATTATGAAAATCAAAAATCCACTCCAGTTTAGACAGTTAAATGTGCACTGAACACAGTATGCTGAGAAAAATAGTAACATGGGACTGATACATGCAAATACTACAGCCTATATGATCAACTACCACGGAAAGTGTACAGATCCACATTTCCAATGACAAATGACTTATAACGTCAACAAGAATATTTTATAAAAATAGCAGTGCTTCACTGGACTGCATTAGCATTAGTAAATTAATTATTCAGTGCAGTAAATAGTAGCCTACAGTCGCTACTGTTCATGAAAACTTCACTTCACAGCATTAAATTGAAACATTAAAATTTGGCAAGATGCAATATATGAAATTCATTGCGTAAAACAAACGAAAAATATGAAAACCTGAACAGTACGAAATCACAGCTACTTTCCCACCACAAAACATATTACAGCTGCAGTTACGTGGATAATTCGGTTCATGAATACTTCGCGGAAACAGATTCACTCTTGCAAATCTCACAACCTCAAGCAAGTTTGAAACACAAAAGCTTCACCGTATCACATCACTGCCACAGCACATTACTACCACAAAACACTTTGCAGCTAAAGCTACATCTTAGTTGTACACTTTACTGCATCAATAATTTGAGGTTTACAAAAATTTGGGTTGGTTGGAATGGAGAGTTACCACTACATGTTCCTAATTTTAAAATGTTTCTAACTCTACCCAAATTTGAATGAAATTGTTTCAGTTGGCCCAATTTTGATTGCGGCTGTTGTGATTTGCCCAAACTTTTATAATATATGCAAATCTGAATGAAACTTTTCCAATTTGCCCAGATGGTTCCAACTGTACCCAAGTTTGACCCTTTAGGTCCCGCGAAAAACACGTTTCATGCAGAGCTTTGCAATCCTATAACTCGTCAGGCGATTGAGCTAGACAGCTGTTCAAACCCTCTACGGATTCAGCAAGTCTTGTAGTCGAAATCGAAAAAAAAATTTTTTGTTTTCGGTGGGGGTTTTTCGGGGATGAACGCCACAAATGGGGGTGTTTTTGGCTACATTTACCTGGCCCTGGGCCCCAACCCATTGGGACATTATTATGTCTCAACATTTTTTCGGAAACTAGGCCAAAATCCGCGTCTTTAGAGCCCTTGAATGACTTTCTAGCATATCTGCAGCCAAAATTATGGACAAAACACCAAAAGTTGGTGAAAATTTCAGCACCCCCAAACCCCAGTCTGGGCTGGAAAACATCCCTTTTCTAAATGGCCATCACTCGCCAGCGGATCGAGCTAGAGAGCTGTTCAAA
>JGI24158J21664_10014177_pt1 | contig 10488 bp, 5 predicted proteins | sample Ectturendosymbi3_FD_21664 | JGI IMG/M metagenome (IMG submission 21664)
TAGTTGGTGTTTCCGCCCAGGAAACATAGCAACAATGGAGGCAACAGCAACAATGGAGGCAACAGCAACAATGGAGGCTCTAGCAACAATGGAGGCAACATTCGTTGGGAAGAAACTGGTAAGAAATCGGAAAAGTCTGGTACGTTAATTCCAATGATTGTCCTCTGCTGCTGATAACTTTGTTTAACCTGGTCATGTGAGTTTTTCCTATTTGTGGTAACATGCTAAAGACAAAAAAGGATTTAAAATATTCTCTGCGGCAATGCCGAAAACATGTTGAACTGCATAAGTCCAATGGCCTAGCGGCTGCACTGCAGGCTGATAAAATCAATCAGAAATTTTCCAGAAAATTAAGACCGCAAAAAACACGGTCATCCGTTNGCTGACACTGGGTGAACAAAGTGTAAAGTATGTTACTCACTACNAATATTTGAGGATTGCACTAGATACTGAGNTCTCAGATGACAAAAACACTCAGAGACAACTGCGTTGTCAGTACTGTGCAGCAAGCAAGCCGCGAGCTTCTTTTTCCTGTTGTGCGAACGTAGTGAAAAGTGTACTTTTGTTCGTTCTGTTCATGCATGTATACATCACAGTTGTGGTTTGATTTCATGAAGTCACACATTCGCAGATTGCGTGTGGCCTATAATTTTGGTTCCAGGGCTCTATACAACTTGCCGTGAGGAGCAAGTGTTAGTAGGCATTAGGTTCAATGTACTATTTGGACGTATTGAGATTTCTCCCTTTCAGGACGTATTGAGAAAAATATGTACCTGTTTCTTGAACGATGCAAAAAGTCCAACAACGTTTGGTTGCGCTGTTTAATGCGGTCAGATTGTTTATATTCGTCCTTGTTCTTTGGACACAGCAACCGTATTTTGATTTGTGACCGGGTGCTCGGACATTAGAGTGTTTTTTGTGAGGACGTGCCATGCCACAAAACATTTGTATTTTACCTTGCCTTGGCCAGGGTTGGAGTCCATGTCCTACTCTGGATGGAGGGCTGTACCAAGTGTTACGAGTTAGCGAACAATAGTGTTAGAAAGTGTTTTGAATACTGTGGTACAACGCCGTTATATGACATTCTGTGTCTGTTTTTATCAATCTGTGTTGTGCAGACAGTGTCCGCCTATGCTCTATAGACTTCTGCATCTGGCTCAAACATCAAAATAAATAAATTAAAAATAAAGCGACACAGTGATGCACGTTGAAAAGTACTAAAATATAAAGAATATCTGAGAATCCTTTATAAGATGATGAAATAGGCTTACTCCGTGCATTGTTGGAATTTGTTTCAAATTATTAATTCTCTCAGCGTTCCGGCACACTCAAACGTTTTTGTGCTACAGATGAATTTTAAATGACTGATGAATTTTAAACTGAATTTTAAATCGCATGCCTAATGAAAATCTATGATATGTTACTTTATATTTTTGCAGGCTCGCCAGTCAGACCATTGCCGGTAATATCTGAATGGATTGAAAGTCAACCATTTTTTGTGGGCGAACCAGAGAAATACAGTTCAAACTTTGTCCAAACGAAGCCTTTTACAATTCAAGAAAGTAAATATTCGGAAGTAACCCAAAGACACAACTTGCCTATGACAGTTGACTTAAACAACTTTGAGGAGGTTTGTCTTGAATATAAAATTTAATTTCTTCCCCCTAACCACTCAGTGAAACCATTGCCTAGCCCGAGACAGTAAATCCATTACTGTTTTCAATTTTCGGAGTTAGTTTTTTTGTGTATTGAAAGAAGATTTTACAACTACTTTTCATGCAGACAATTTTTTCATTATTTGTTTTTAATCTTCAAAGGTGAAAGATCGACAATGCTATCGCGATAGAATTACATGCCATAAATACTGTGCTAAATCCACAGAAAAATTTTGTTACCTCAATTGCTGTTTGTAACTGTGAAACTTCAGGGCTTGTTTGTAACGTAACGTTTGTTTTTAAGCATTACAAAATTGCGTGACATTGTTAAGAAATGACGCGGACAGTATTGCAGACGTTTTGATTTTTGACCCTGAATAAGTCAGTGAACTCTGATGTTTATGAATTGTTCTACGGTTTCCACGGGCACGAGCGAACCATTGTCTTGCAGTGCTTAACCGCATTAAAATTTGTCTAGAGATCAACACCTAAGAATTTGCAAACCGCGGAAATCCGAACAGTGAGGAGTATTTTGGACGCAAAGAATGTTGCAGAAGAGACGATTTCTCTCACGTTTTGTAGCCTTTAACGAATGTTAGGATTTTGTTCTGGCGCAATTGAAATGTTCGATATATTGATAGACTGTAGTTTTACTGCATTATGCGCTGGTTGAAAAGGTTAAAGAACATGAAGATTTCAAAACAAGCAAATAAATTTGGTATGAACTGCAACTTCATGATGAACGAAGTCATGCATGTTTTAATCACTAATGTTTCATAATAAGGGTTGGGGGAAGTTTAGATTTGCCCATATGTTGCTTTGGCTAGCTGCACAAAAACTTGAAATTGACGTTTTGCAATGCTTAGGTCCTTTTTAAATCCATCATTTCACGGTGTTCCAAAATATAATTTGATAACGTAAAAAATGTAATCATTATAATCAAAACAAAATTAATTTTCTAAGAAAACTTTTTATGTTGAATCCTACATGTGGTATAACTCTGGAGAAAAAACATAGAAATTAATTAAATTTATTTGTTAAGTTACAAAACGGCTTGAACATTATAGATCAGGAAAGGTCTTTTGCCAATTGGAAGCAATTGGAAGTGAAAAATCAGAATAAAAGGTACAGAATATAACGAATCCATTCAAAATGTCTGGACATTACACCAAGAACAATGCTTGCCCCCATTTAAAATTCAGTAGCAGAAAAACGATTGATTTGACTGATGGGATTTTAGCAGGAGGAAAGATTTTTGCCGTAATACAAATATCTGATTTCATGTTGTGTGTTTTCTTAAATTAAACTGGTAATTATGTTGTGAGTTAGAATTTACGGTCATTTTTTTCAAAAATTTCGCAATGGTTTCCGTTACTTTTTTATTCCGATTTCTTTTATACAGAAACCCATTGAAAATGCGTGGGGTATAAATCTTCCTCATCCTCATGGTCATGCTTCGTTCCCACCGAGATACCGTGACATAATTTCAATTCCAGTGTTGGATGGAAAAAAAAGTCGGAAGAACCAAACCAATGAACAGTTTTCAACTTCATGTTAGTATTTTTAACCACACTAACTTTTGAAATAGAGAGAAAGTAGAATGGATGTGGGTACCATTTCAAATCCAAATCATTTCGCCTTTCGAGCAGTGTGTAAGTTCATGGATTTTATGAAAGATTTAGTAAACACCAGTTAACAAATACAAATCGGACGCAAGGAATAGGAATGTTTCCTCCTTTCCTATAAATTTTGAGTAGACTGCATGAAAATGTAACCAAGCACAAATCGTATATAATATTTGTTATTTGCTAATACATCTGCTACGCGCAGGTGCTGAAGTTATGTTTCACACGGAAAGTGTGTATTTTCTTTAAGATATGAAACTTATGGGTATAACAGTAAGAAAATTGAAAGAAATCACATAACTATGGATTGTCTATCTGAACTAAAGTGTATTTTGAACGAGCGTTTCGGCTGAAATTGATGTAATATCACAACTGAAAGCAGTAGCAAGTGCTTCGGTTTTGTGATTTTGGCCTGGATCACTAAACAAAGGATTCTTGGAACATTTAAGATGTTGAAAAAAATCTGACCGACCAATAGCTCATTTCAAAGCAAGATGAAAATTTGCTTCAAAAAGATTTCTTGATTCCACTTCATTGCAACAGGCCAATGCACGATTTCATTTTGTTTGCAAAACGCCTTTCATGAACCTTAATTTGTATTTACCAACTTGAGGCAAGTTCATGGTGTGAAAATATAAAAAACGGTTCTGTTTTATTTCTTTGTTGACAGCAACTTACTGTTTTTGTGCAGTTGGCAACGAATCAGAAATCTAAATCCAGATGAGCAGCTGTCTTCAACTGAACTGATAAGGTAGCTATAACTTGATAGTGAACGTTATTAATTCAAAATGGCAAAATGTGACGTAGATTTTTGTAACGTAATCGGTTTTAAAGGGACGAAACATTTTGGCTGTTATTCACGTTTAAAGTTATTTTCGTTTAATAAAGGCTGCGTGAAATATCTGTTGTCTTCAAATCCTGAAGTGGAATTGAAAATCATCCTTGTATCTATTAGAAAGCACAAATACTGTGATGAAGACAGCATCGAACACTATTCTGTTCCGGCAATCATATCCTTACACGATTGTGTGATGTGTTTTGTAAGCAATGAAGTAGCGGATCGTCGTTTTTTATTTGCGTTTCAATGTATTTTTAGAATATCGTCTTGGTAAGGTGCATAAATATTGAGTAAGCTAAACAAAATTTTATTCAAAAAGTAATGCCCAACATTTTCCTGAGCAAGCTTCAGATTTACATCTCAGTTGAACATTTTAATACGATTGCATCATGATTACCCACAGAACACGCGAATGTTGTGAAATATGTTTTTCAAGCGTTTCAAACATACCTTGAATGCTTCGGGCAAAATCGCTAATAATTTTGTAGCCAACCTGTTGAGAGTACTGTAAAACATTGCTGTTGCTAGTTTTGCCAATGATATTCCATTTCCAAAAGTTTGCTAATAATCAGTAATACTTTGGGCTTTCAAGTATGACATTATGATCGTTTGTTCTTTGGTTTCAAGCTGGTATTACAATTTAGTATTTTTGTATTTTTTATTTCCTTCAAAGAATTTAAGTTGTCAACATTTCAAAATAGAATTTTTCGCTTAAAAAATCAAGCTGCTTATGGAATCCATTTTCAAAGATTCCAAGACAATTATACACATGGTTAAAAAAAGTTTTGCATCATCAAAACCGCATTTTCTTTGCCAAACAACGTTTAAACTACGTTGTGCCATCTTCACGATGAAATTTCATCATGAAAGTGTTTGAGAAGCTACAAACCTTCTTCCAGTACGTGATAAAATTATGAAGGTTTTGTAGTGTTGGTCGAAATTCCTTTATATAATCGTTTAAAAGTGTTCATTTAAATTTCTCGCAATGGTGGTTATCCTGTTAAACTTGAGGTTCCGGTCTGGGAAACCCGGTCTTGGAACCATTTTGCACAGTGGTTCTCAAACTGTGTGCCGCGGCACTCTAGTGTGTCGCGAGAGATCCTCAGGTGTGCCGCGGAACGTTTTGGAATTTGTGAATATAACAGTCAATTCGTACTACAATTAGTCATTCAGGCAAGCTTGCAAGACTTGAATGCACATTATTCATTAGAGTCTAATTGATAACTGATAATAATGTGGTATTTTCCTATAATGTGGCATTTTCCTATTGCCTTGCCGATGTCGTAAGGGTGATTGTCACGCTACGATTGGATTTTCACGTTATAATTGCTATGTATTAATGTAATTTGAAACAAGACGTCCCACCTTTCACCATGTTGACTTCAACGCTGAGCTAGGCTAACAGGAAAACAACTGTATTTAGTCTAATTAAAATTCTATAAAGACAAGCTTATAAGAAATGTTTAGTTGAGTAGTTAATCCATTTGGAATCAATGAATCAAGCAATCTTTTTACCAAAGAGGAAGGGCAGCTCGTGATGGGCGTCCGCAGGGGGTAAAACGGGCATTTGCATCCCCTTGGAAATTGGGATTAGGAATCAAAATTTTCCAAAAAACCTGACATCAGTAGCTCAATTCCAATTAATTGATTTATTTCTTGCAGTAACACTTTATTTGCAGCTATGACACTCACACTGCACAAGGCAACAGGGCAATTGCAACACCCCCGGAAATTTCAAAAGCTTTTTCAGATGTAAGGTACAACAACAAGTTACCATCATTTCCTCCCCGAAAATAGTGCAGCATCATGTTACGATCATTTTGCCCCACGAAAATATCAGCTGCTTGCGGCCCTGCGCCTGAATGAATGGCTTATTCAAAATAAACGCTTATTCGGGCTTCTTTTCGCGCAGTATAAAACTACACCGTGGCTTGGTATCTATGCAGGCTTGTGGGAATACATCTTAATCGTTAAGATTTATTTCTGACTTCTGAATAAATACAAAGCTGTATTTGGCGTGGCAAGTTTTTATAATTTGTCTGGTCATTTTCTAAAACCTTGCATGGTGTTCTAGCTGAAGTAAGTTGTGCGAAAGTTGTGCCAACATAAGTCTATATAGGACATGTCTACTTCTCATTGCTTGAAAGTTTTGCGAGGGCATCTTACTTTCTTGTTTTTTCACCGTTTATCTTGTTCTGGCCGTTGATTTCTTAAATTGTGACTTGCTTGTAGAAAGTGGTCAAAATGGATATTAGGCAGTTTATGAACAGAAAAAGCATTTCTGACTGCCGAAGTATAGAAAACATTCCAGACTATACATTGAGAAGTGAGGTTCAACCAGCACAGGCTAATGACCAGGGACACCGGAGAGCGGCGGAATATTACGGAGCACTGCCCCCTGCCCTTCGATAAGGGTGGAAACGGTAACATTGGTACCTTTTCATAATAGTATCATGGGTCATTTCGTTCTTTACGCAACGACTTGAAAAAATTATTGCAGCTATTCGCGCACCCAGATACATTCAGAATGGTTTTCTATATTTGTTTTAATTTTTGAGGTCAACATTGCTGCTGAACAGAAACAAGCACAATTGATAACGATTTTTATTTTTATTTTTATAAGTTTCCATTGCGCTCAACTCTTTTACTGCATCCCCTGCAGTACCGCTTCTTTGGCGTCCCTGCCAATGACATCACCACAAACGTAGTTGTGGATATTTCAAGTCAATTCAGACTCGGTTCTCTGCAGTTTGCAATGACAACGATATTTGATTATACATCATTTCAGCAAAAGCTGTAACGGATGACAGAAAGTGCACCCTTTTGGAAAACTGGTATGCAATTCCACCTGAATATGATTTTTGAAAGGATGCGAATGGAGTGCGTGCTTTCATGGGGAATTTTGGGCGGTATACAAAGGGTAAAACTTTTTATGAACGTCCATTTGTCAGCAACCTGAAAACGTTAAGCAAAATGTTGATCTTGCCACCACCTGAAAAATTTCTGCGGACGCCCATGCAGCTCATTGATGTGCGAAACGACCCGTTTTTTTCAAGCACTGTTACCCCCAAACAGCTTGAATGAGTTTTGGCGATGTGCTTACAAACCCTATTCAATGATCGGTTTCAAAGCCATCAAAATAATCTTTCCAATTGCATCATCATGACTCTGTGAATATGGATTTTCTGCTCTGACAGAAATCAAAAGCAAAAAACGAGAGACTTCTTGGAAATGACGACTAAGTGCGGGTGTGTTTGGCAACGACGAAACCTCCTTTCAATCTTCATTTGTTCCCGAAAACAGGCACACCAATCGCATTTACTTTTTGAAAGCAACTTTGCTTTGTAGTAAGTGTGCCGCGATTTATTTTTAAATATTTTTAGTGCGCCGCAAGCTGAAAAAGTTTGAGAATCACTGATTTAGCAGAAACGGCCAGACTATTCCCAATCTGTGAACCATTTATATCGCGGCGTAGATTCTTCTTCTGAGCTCTGTAGGTGTGAGGGACTCTTCTGCGTATGACCGTAAGTACGTCGTCTTGACTAGGTGAAATGCATGGAAACGAAGCGTGATTACATTATTTTTATTCATGAACAGAAAACAAACAAACAAACAAACAAGTTTGGGACATTACGAAACATATCGAATTGACGAATCCGTCTCTCACAATCTGTTCTTAAGCTGACAGTCACACGAAAATGAAAAAAATATTGATTCTTGTCGCGTTCTCGCGTCCTAATTCTTTCCCCTTGAGGTTGCTTTCTTTCGTACTTCCTAGTCCTCGCGCGAGTCGAAAATGCCTTAGAGAGCGTATGGCTCCACGGCGAAAGTTGCGTTCGATGAGTAATCAGTGCCTTGGCTAGGCTGCGGACCGAAGCGTGATCCGCTACACGAGTGCGCGCCTCCAGGCAAAAACCGCGTGGAGAGGTGACAGAGACCCCACACCGCACCGTGACAATGGAGGCTGGCTGGCGCATACAAAACCGGGAGAGAAAGCATAAAACAAAAGAAAAACAAAACACAAGAAGAGCGAGGAAAGTGAAAACCGAACTCCACGGGGCGGTAAACCAACGTAAAAACATTAAACCAAAAAAACAGTGACCGAAGTTCATGCTGCGCTGAACGAATAATGATACACAGCAAAAAAACGGCAGACGGTAACTATAGTACGATGCGAAGAACGGGTAATGATACAGATTGATCGAGACCAAATGATAGCTGAGCTCCACAATACAAATAACGAAATTACGCAGATAGAGCGGGGAAGGCGGGTGGCTGAGCTCCATGTACGAGAAATGATACGAGCGAAGATACGAGCGGAGCGTGGAGGGCGGCAGCCGTGCTCCACGGATGAGAAGGAATGAACGAATGGCACGGAGCGAAAAGGGCCGGTGGCCGAGCTCAAGATTCGATCGGGCGGCTCAGAAGCAGTTCCTCGAAAACTCGCTGCGCTGGCGGCGAAAGCGACGCCGAAGGCATAACAGAGTGAGGTCGCGTAGGCACAAAAGTCGACCGCGCGAAAATTTGGGCGGTTGTTCACGGAGTCTGCGTCGAGTCTCAACGTGAAACGAGTGCATGAGAAAAGCTCAGGGAGAACGGTGCGCAGAAGGGAACACGCTCTGAGGTATTCCAACAAACGGTCGCCCGACGATCGATGTCGGAAAAGCCTGAGACGGTCAGACGCTGGCTCGAGGAGGCGAGTTCATCGCATCCGTGACAGGCTGCTGTGTCGGGGACGCGGTTGCGTGCAGTAGTGCAGAGGGATCGAGCGAAGCACATAGATGTTTCACAACGGACAGCAGATTGCAAGGGGAAATGAAAGGGTCACTGCAGGCGACAAGCCAAGGGGGCATTGGATGAGGGGGAAACACGCGATGGGACAAATGTGGCACTGGTGGTCATACCAAATCAGCGGGTGCGACACAAAAAAACGCCGAAAAGTTCTATAGGAGCTGGACAACTAGGAAGTTACAAGACACGAATTAGGCCTGGTAAATATCGGGTCTGTTAATGCGTCCACTGACGCGTCTAGTGGGATAAACGTTATAATGGTCGAGGGAGGGCGCGGTAGTCGCGGGAGAAGGGGAAACAGAAATCGAGCTCTCTGGCATGTACAATGGCGCTAAAGGCCAATCTACACTGAGAAGTTGCCAGGAGTAGCCGCGCACGATTCTTTGTTTGTTTTGTTGCGTCGGGTAATTCTGCGCTCGGCACGGCAACTCTGGTATGGCAAAATCCTGGGCGCAATGAAACAAACATAGAATCGTACGCGGCTACTCCTGGCAACTCCTCAGTGTAGATTGGCCTTAAGTGTAAAAACAGGCTGTAAACGTTCAACACTGCATTTATACGGTTTTCCGTGCCAAGTGATAACGAAAGTTTTGTCTCCACGTTTAAGCACCTGCCATGGGCCNGAGCAGGGAACGTCTGAGGAGTGTTGCTTGTGTGCATTGGACCTCGTGACGTGAGCACACGTAGAAAGGCGTTTATTCACATGTGTCTTCTGATGGAAGGGTAAACGGGTTGGGGTGTATTGGAAGGTACCCATGCCCCATGCGGTACTGCAAGCGTGCGGCAGCGCTGGCCGGACGTATAATAGACGCGTTTGGAAAAAACGGAAAGGCAGGCGCTGAAAAAGTGAGAAATCACGCCCTGTGGTAGCATAGAAAATCCACACTGAGCGTGTCGAGGTCGCGTAGGATTACTTACCAGCAAGCAAATGCTCTAGGCAAGTTACTAGGCACAAACGATGACGACGTACCCGTCAGCGGGTTGCAGATTGAAGTGGAAACAACTAGTGAAGGCGCTTGCGATGCAAAACGTGCGACAATGCTAAGGCATGGCTCGGACTTAAATCACGGGAGTCAAAACATGGCGAAACAAAACGAGCCGCACAGAACATGCCAGGTCAAGGCAAAATAATGAAAGCAAGAAAAAAAAACAGTTTACGACTCCGTGACGCCCACTGTCGGAAGTTAAGCATCCTGTTCGAACTAAAGTCTCTACACGGAAAGATGAAACTTGAAAAGTCCATGTCGAGCAACAGGCCTGTTAAATCCTGATTAAGACAACCCAACCAAAATTCCAAGGCGTAACGGGAACTTCGTAAAGAAGTTGCCGACCGAGTCCCTCGACTTCCTGTGGTTAGCAGAAACGGCCTGGGAACCATTTATGTGGTTAGCAGAAACGGCCTGGGAACCATTTATGTGGTTAGCAGAACCGGCCTGGGAACCATTTATGTGGTTAGCAGAAACGGCCTGGGAACCATTTATGTGGTTAGCAGAAACGGCCTGGGAACCATTTATGTGGTTAGCAGAAACGGCCTGGGAACCATTTATGTGGTTAGCAGAAACGGCCTGGGAACCATTTA
>JGI24158J21664_10014182_pt1 | contig 10484 bp, 11 predicted proteins | sample Ectturendosymbi3_FD_21664 | JGI IMG/M metagenome (IMG submission 21664)
CAACCGATTTGGCGGCGGCGGCCAGGGCGGCTACGGATCGAGAGACAGTGGAAGATGTGAGTTGGGATGACATCGGTGAATTTATGCCGTTCTGTTAGGGATCCCGAGCAGGAAGTGCGCAAAGCTTCACACTGTGGCAGCAAGCAAAAATATTGCTTGTTCGCGCTAGGTATGTATGTCTTATTCTCACCACACTTCCCGTTTGTGGTGCATCGCGCATGTGACTCCGACTGAGCGTCCTCACCACGCTGGCGTAATTGTCGGTAACGCTAAAATGCATGGTCATGATCACTGGTTTGTGTGTTGTTGATTGAATCAGGGCATGGTGTCTGTCGGCTTCTTAACTTATATTTTAGTGAAAGCAAAACTGAAATATTCCTGGTGACATTTGCGGAAAGTGGTTCGACTACGTCCGCTAGCTAAAAGTCCGCGTCGGCAGGCAGATGGTGTCGCAAATTGACCAATGCTTGTCAGTAAAACATAAATTCTGGCAGAAACGACTGTGCGCTGATAACCTTGGCTGCTGCTAACTCGCCTTCTTTTCCAGCTGGATTCGGTGCCGACAGAAGAAACTTCGGGGGTCAGGGAGGAGGTGGCGGCAACAGAAATGGTGAGGCGTTTGTTCATTGCCGAATGGTTACGCGAAAAGTTACATTGCACCTTAGAAAATGTACGTAACATTTAGTGACGTGTCATGGCGCGTGACGTAATGTGATGCGACGTATCATGGCGCACGACGTAATGTGAAGTGACGTGTCATGGTGCGTGACGTAATGTGACGTGTCGTGACCCGTGACGTTATGTGGAGTGACGTGTAATGGCGCGTGACGCAAGAAACCTGCTTTGATATTGAAAAGACTCATTTTAAGGCGACCTAATCCAAGCTTTTGAAACATTGCAGCTGGCAACGGTGGGGGTAGCTGGCAGCAGAACCGAGGTGGGAGGAGCAACAGCCAGGGGAGCTTTGGCGGCAACAGAAGCGGTGGAGGCGGAACTGGCCTCGGTAGTGGCGGACTTGGCGGGGGATTCAATCGGAATAACGCCCAGAGGTATGAGCCCAGGTGTCGCTACCTCCCTGCAAGCACTTAGTTCACACCTGCACAACATGCGAGCCTTGAGAGATTTCCCAATTGCAGAAAATGTTGCAAAAGCCAAACTTCGGTAGGAAATAGTCATTTCTTTCAAACCATCAAAATACCTCAACAACGAAATAAAAGACTTTTACGGCCCGCGACAAAATTATGTTGATCAATTTGGGTCTGTATAACGACATCCGGAGTTGTGCAGGCCTGACTTAGTGGCATCATTTTGCTCGTTGACAGCGCATTTTGTCTTATTTTCGTAATATCTTCAAGATGGCATTTGAAAGCTCTAGGTTTGCTACAAGCGTTCCAGGAATCAACTGACTGGGCTCTGCTTTCATCTTTTTTGCAAGGATTCAGACTTCGACATATCTGTATTCAAACAACTAGTCTTTACAAAGGCGACTAAGTTACATCCATTCGCAAAAAANTTTTGTTATCGGAAATAGACTTCACGTAACACTGCCACACATCGTCAAGTCATAAAATCTCATTCAAATAGAAACTTCAAATGAATATCAATTTTCAAAGTGGTCTTCTCTTATATTTCTTTGCAACAGAGGAAGAAGCAACATGAATAATCGAACGGGCGGTGGCGGCTTTCAAGGAAACCGGAACTCAGGCGCGAGCAGTTATCAGCAGAAAAACCAACAGCAGAACAGATCGCAAAGGAATCAGGTACTTCGCCAAGTCATTTGCAACTTGTTGGTGACACGCACTTTTACACAAATTTTTCCTTTTTATCAAATGCTCGATGAACAGTGTTTCGCGAAAGCTCTTGTTCGTTGTCCGATGTTCGTCACCGTTGTCAAAGACGCATCCTGTCATGCCTTGGTTGGCTGTGTAGTTGTCGACGCTGTTGAACAGGCCGCACATGCAGAAGTAGCGCTTTTTGAAGGTGTTTTGAGAGACAATAAGGGTCTTTCAAAAATTTCCTAGCGGTCTCGTGAAATAGGTTCATCTTTACGACCACCACCAAATGCACTAGAACTTTGTGTACGACTATCCCAGCATTCAGATGAAGTAGTTGCGCTCTCTCAGAATGTCTTCACCGTGTCACCAAGGTCAAACCCTGGAGCAGTATTCGCACGAACTCTCTTAACTTCTTGCCCAACAGTTTTTGACAATTGTCTGAACATCGCTGGTGTGCAATGAACATGTCCGACCGACAGTGAACAACATACGCCCAGGAATCCATCACACGTGTTTGACTGACACGCGTTCGCGGAATGCACGTTTTTTTGAATGAAGGCGAAGATGATAATGATAAAAATACATTGAAAAAATATCCGTTGACCCACATCTGTGAACAGCCCTTCAGTAGTGGGCACCCTTCTGGCCAGTTGCAGCCGTTTCGTGCAGGTCCTTTAATTGAAAGTTGCGCCAGTTTCGTGCCTCGCGGTTAATGGCCGGAGTCAGGCTTGTAGCCAGGTTTAAGGTTTTAGGGGACACATTTTTGTTTAAAACAATTTTTTCTGGGCCCAAATATAATTTGGGGGGCATTGCCCCCGAATGCCCCCTCCCCGTGGCCACGGGCCTGACCAGAATTGCTGCGAAATAAAAACAGACCAACTGCCTGTTGCTTTTCCTGATAAGAATTCGTTTACATTTCGCCACATCCGCAAGGCTTCCCACAGCGAGGCGGTCACTTGAACTACGTATGGCCAAATGCGACCCGCGAAGCCATTTCACCCGGCAGCACAGACGTTTAGTCAATAAAGAAAATAAAATGAATTTACGAAACATTTCCTCATTTGGTAGAATGTAACATGATCCCGAAACTATCGCATTACGTGAAGATGTCCGGCCCTTGGACTGTTGTGTGATAGCTTACGTGACCCTCGGGACAAAATAGTTTCGAGACCCCTGGTTCAGACAGTTGGCCTGCTGCACTAAACGCAAAGGCCGTTGTCGCGCCACACCATTGGTCGTCGGCGTTGGAGAGATCTCTCATGCGTGACTGCCGTTCGCAGACGACGATAAACTACCACCAGGCCTACCAGCAACAAACCGCACAGCTCCATGCGAGCGCCTCCGCCTCTGGACAGCAATCCTCCACGCCGGCGAGCGCACAGTCCTACTCCCAAGCATACGGGGCTCAAGCACAGGTAGAGTGACCGCTTTCTTTACGGCAGCTACTGATGTTATAGCAGAGGGTTCCGTGTGGTCTGATCTATGGTATCGACGGTCAGAGTAGACCTTGTACTGAACGCTGTTTTTAGACATTGTCTGGTCGCATTGCGCTAGTTACCGTCTTTGATCGTTCCGTTGGCGAATGGCTTTTTTGTTCAAACTGTAGACTAGGGGTCCGTAAATAGTGGGTCGCGAATCAATTTAAATTCAAACTTTAAATTTGCCCTTCTCATTAGACAGAATAAATACAATAATTTACTGTTTTATGTGATAAGTTTCATACCGTTTTGTGCAAGTAAATTGTTGCTGTCAAATTTTGATGTTTGTCAAGATTGATCTTACAACTGATATTTATTATAAAGTATTTTCTACAAAATTGTATGTTCGCGAAATATTTCGGTCGCGAGAATTTAGAATTATTTTTTAGGGTCGCGCCAAAAATTATTTGTGAACCCCTGCTGTGGACAAAACCGGTTCAAATCCTCACCCAAAAATCCCGGCAGCCGCAAATGATAACGGCACTAATACCCCGACTACAGACTTCCAAAAATTAGACGTATGGTGGTAACCATGGCAATGATATCGTCAAAATAAAGCCAGCAAACAAAACTGGGCAAACGTCAAAAGAGCAGCATCGTCCATCTTCGAAAGCCTTTGTGTGGGGCTCCCTTTCACGTCGTTTTTAGTTCTTTTCAGTTTTCACCGAAAAGAAAACGTGTCAAATACGGTAAAAAGCCGTTCCGTGTGTGTTATTGTTCGATAAAAAATCTCCTGCGTCCGAGTTCCCGCCATTTTTCAAATCCCCCGCCCTTTTTTCTGTTTTCAGCCCGATTACAGCCAGCAGTGGGCGCAGTACTACCAGCAACAGGCGGCAGCACAGCAGCAACAACAGGCGGCGGCAGCCGCGGCGGCTCAGTACCAGAACTACTACGCCTACCAGCAGGCGTACGGAGGCCAGACGCGCTGAGGAGCCGGCAGCGCGCTCTTGCGAGTGGACGCAAGGCTTGTGTGTACATACGTGTCGACTGCCAACCGAAACAACGACGACCTCACGCCGAGCGACCCTTGTTGCGCGGCGAGAAGAGGCTGTTGTGTCGAGTACTGTATTTTTTAGCGGTCGCGTGCTGGCCGCCCCGCCCCCCACCCCCGTGTTTTTATACAGAAGCAAGCGGACCGCGCCGGTCTGTGTCGAGTTTCCCTTTTTTCGGGGAAAAGCTCGAAGCGAAGTGTGCGACGGACGCAAAATAAAAACGTGACTTGGCGATAAAGCTGCGAGTGTTTCTCGTTCGATCGTTCCATCGCAGACAGATGAAAACCTGCGCGGAAACACTGTACGGTTCTTTCGGTGTAGTCAGCAACCGTGGGCAAGCCCTGCTCGACCAAATAAGGCCTCACCGCTGCCGAAGAACCCCCCCATCGCTTGGACAACTTGCTTGAACGCGCATAATAGCTGCAAGGTCAATCGCGTGCCATGTATTTTCAATCAGATGAAAAGCCAACGTGGATTGTGAAATTTATCAGTCTCCTCATACGCGATCAAAACAGAAACTGACGTTCCAGGCTCGGTAAGGATTTCACAGACCTCCCTGAGTTCTGCCATTAGCCATCATTAACATTAGCTCCCATAGCTTGGTAAGCGGTGGTCTATACAGAGGGTTGAGTTAGTGCGGACATAATGTGAAAGTGCAGGCAATGCGTTTTGATTCTGAGCAAAAGTTTACGGATGGCCCGATCAGTTCTGCTGCCGTTTTCAAGCAATATCTCCGAACATACTTGAAGGGAAGCGGCCAACCCGGTTGATTCTGTTCAAGGCCACCGTGTGTCTGAACAGGTTGAAATAGCTCCTTTGGAAAAAAGTACCGCCCGCGATGGGATGGTAAAAAAGTTGAAGCAAGGTGTCTCGGTCCAGTGTCGTCGTCGGCAGAAACGCTTTTCATTTTTTCTGGGGACAGTGACAACCTGCAGATGCAGTTGCACCTCCGGTGTTATGAAATTTGCAATTTCTCGGCAGTTTCACCCCTTGCATCACAATTGTGATTGATTCCTCCCCCACCCAATACATCGCCACCCACATAAAAATATAAAAAATGTAAGCCGCATGAAATTATGAAAAAAAGACTAAGCCGAGGCTAACAATCAAATAAATACGGTGCTCAGCTGCACATACAGTTAGCTGTGAGAAGAGAGTTTATGATATAAACACTACAGTGTATCATTAAGCAAAATATTTCCACAAGCTAGAGAGTGACTCAAGCAAGAAACAACATTCACACGAACAGTAAGCAGAAACCAGCGATTACAAACGAAAACACCAGAAAAATACGAAAACATGTCAATATGGCCAGCCAATTGCACTTCGAAACTTATGTTGTGATTTTCACCTACATTTTCAGGTGCTTCGGTTAACGCCACTGTTTTAACGATGCTGCTTAAAACCTTTGCTGGAAAAAACGTTTCAGTCGCGGCGTTTTAGCTAACACTGCCAGATTCTTGCGCTTTTTCTCCTCAGAAACTGCCAGTTTTAGCTCCTGATGGCTAGGGCCATTTTTTATGACTTGAAAAATTTGATACTGCAATATGACTTATATTTTTCAGAAACTATGACTTTATATGACCAAACAAAAATGACTGACCTAAAGCATACAACTACAGTAGTGAACAAACGAGCATTACCAGCGAAAATAGGCATAAGATATGGTAACCCCATGGTTTCTTGAAGCCCTCTAACGTAAACGGCTCAAAAGATGTGCAAAACGTATACACTATTTCCTTTCAAGCAAATTGAAAGCATGCATGGACATGGTTTATTTCTTTGCGGGAGCAAGAACATGTATTTTTAGGCAGTGTATTACATTTCATCCAAATAATTTGGTTCACCTACGTCTTTACCAACATTCGCAGGGTGCCCAAGTGGGTTCAGTTTGCAGGATACAGCTTAGATCTAGTGATATAGTAGTTTCACCCGATATTTTGAGATTGTTTTCATGGTTTCCTTATTGAATTAGGTTAAATATGACTTTATGACCCAACATAGAAAATATGACTTTATAACTTTTATTATAGACTTCGTAGGGGTGCGATTTTTGTTTTAAAATTGGTTTTACAGATGCCTGAAGCAAAGAAAAAATATGACTTCAAGCAGGGCCTATGAGAGGGGAGTCCAGCTCCAGGGCCCGACGGGTACGGAGCATAGGCGTAGCCAGGGGGGAGCAAAGAGGCCGTGCCCCCAAAATTTTTAGAAAATATAGTATTTTTGTGCTTTGGGAGGCGTTTTCTAAGCAAAATAGTGTTATTCGCCTGAAATCAAACATTTTGCCCCTCCCCAATTTTTGGGCTGGCTTCGCCACTGTACGGAGGGGCCCGAGATTGAAGGAACATTTGAGTGTTTGTTGCTAACAANCTGAATAATATAGCGAAANTGATCCCGGTGATAAAACTGGTTTGGCCTAAAAGATTTGGTAAGNTAGTGTGATCTATTTTAATGNGAATTGCTGACAGTGCTTTTTCCTGATATGATGCAATAAAATTATTAGCAGTAATTATTTTTGTTGAACTTGAATGTTTGCCTACTTGGTCGAATTTATGACATTCACGATTACTGTCCCAGTCTGTCTCTTGAACTGATTTTCCGTTAGGTTTTTCTTTTTCAAACAAATCTTTAATATAAACTCTCCAATAAACCAAGAGTTTCAAACTAAGAGATATTTCACGTGAAATTTGAATGGAAACATGCCAGTTCACAATAAAATCTAATCCAACAACAGTAGCCCTCGCATGTTGCGCATATGTGTAAGATAAATAAAAAGTTTAAAATTAACAAGTAACTGCAGTGCAGGACGCAAGTGCTTATCGGGCACCGCGAAGGTGTGCTGTGCATTTTGGTGATTGTTAAACTTGCGCCGCAAACAGATACAGGCTCTAATCGAATGTGAGTTTGGGATTAGCGGACATACCCAGAAATCTGAAGATTTCGAAACCATACAGGAAAAACTAACCACTTGCAGTTTAAAGCGCTGGACGCCGGCCTGTGGTCCGTGTAGCTTTTTATTGTAGCTCGCGATCAAAAATAGAAGCAATAGTCGGTTGACAAAACATTTCGTTCTGTCCCTTCATTCTTGTTATAATAAGTAAGCTCATTCCAAGGTTACAGTTACTCAAGGAGGTCACAGTCTTATTTCACTAGCAGCGTTTTATTCAACCTAGATCGACTCCATTCATTCTGAGACTGCGGCATTTTTTTCTAATTTCTTCCCTGATAAGATTTTTTACTATGAACATTTAAAAGTCATATTTAAAAATGGTGATATTGTCACATTACTTGAATACCGGTATGTTTTATCATAATGTTTCATATAATTTAATCACTAAATGCTGTGACAGAAGAACTAGTTTTGCTGCTTAAGCACGCAAATAGTATCGTTTTCGCGAAATTTGTGCAGTAGACGTGATGCACGAGTAGATAAACCATGCTAAAAGAACCATTTTTAGGAAAAGTTACAAGCAAAACTCAAATATATTTGCATTGAACAAAACCGAAAATATTTACATTCAGTAGTGATTACTAACACTGGCAGAATGTCAAACTTGCAGAAAAATCATTAATGATACTTAACGCAACATCGGAATATTGTGTTGTATTCTTGTATCTCTTTTGAATCACGACAATTTTTGAAACGAATTTATCACGGGTGGCCACTTAGGGGCGGAGGGCCCGGGGCAATTGCCCCCGTTAATCCGGCCCTGGGTGAACTTGTGCCTCGATTGAGAAGCAAGAGACACGTAACGTGTCTTTCAGGAGTGGATGATTGCCGTGAAATTAATCACTGCCCAGGTTTTGACGTTGGCTTTTCGTGTTAAGTGTGCATCTCTGTGAAATTCAACGAACGTTTCCGTAAATTTGCCCAAAATTTAAGTGAAAAACAAAACAAATCTCCCGTTTTGCAAACCAAGAGAAACGTTTCCCCTCCATTTCGTAAAAGTAATTTAGATACCGGTAACTTAAGATATTATCAAATGTACGGCGTTTGTGTTTTCCTTTCTTGCATAAAAATTTATCAAAAAATTCTAAGTCCTGATCACGACCCTAAACTGCAACCGCTGTTTTGGGGGATACTGGAATACGTTTAGCCATCATTTTTCCCAAGTCCGCTTGGCTCGAANTGAAGACGCTTGGTAGCTATGGATCAAATAGTCTCCGNAAAAGGGTAGATTGTACCCTTCAGCTTCAAGNCAATCAGTCAAACGGGAAAGCGATAAATAGACGAGAAACCCTGCGGTTAAACCTGGATCCCATGCATTGGCCAGGCCTTGCCTTGGGACTCTTTCGGGAATAGGAAGTGTGAACTACTGATGACTAGGCAAATCAGTAACCTTTTCCCGGATAGCTTCCGAATTTTTTCAAAGCGATCACCCTCTCTTGCAGAGGTTTTCCCACACACAATCATATACAGTGGAAACTTGTTGTAGGGTGGTGCGTCGGCATTGTGTAGTGTCAGGTGCAAATTACAGATTTGCCTAACGTTAATGAAAAACACTAAAATTCGCATCTTGAGAAGTTGCAAGAGTAAAACTGTGGTAAGTGCATTTTTTTCGTTTCACGATTCATTTTCGTTTCACGAAAAAAATGTGGAAAAATAAGGGTGTCAAAACATGCTGCCCCAGACCTTGACGTGTATTTGTTGCATGGTTCATTACATGTTTGTTGCCGATGAAACAAAAAACAATCGAAATATTTCTGAATTTCACGGATTCGCAAGTCAACGACCTTTTATATTTGACCATGTAGTGACGGCATACAAATCGTCTTTTTCTAAGTTCTCGCAGCAATCCACAAAGTGTCCATTTCTACATGTTTACATTACTACGGTGGTTTGCAATGTTCCAAGTGATGAAGCGCTCTTCTGTAATTCCTATGAAGGCTATTTTACGTGGTATGGGATAAAATTTCCTGAATGGGCAAAGTTGATGTTGTGCTGTCTGCGCTTACACCACTGATAGAAACATACGTTAGTTTGGCTGCTAATATTGGTGCTGAAGTATAGCCTACTTCCAACGCGTGATCTCCCGTATCTTTGTTGAAATACTTGAATTCGGTCCTTCAATCAAAATTTGTATTCTGAAACTGGATGAAAAAACGTTTCAAAAGAAGGCAGAACAAAAAAATAAAATTGTATAGTTGTCTCTGTATTCTCCATGTTAACTAGAGATTGAAGAAGTTTTTTGAGACAATAGAAGAAAAAAGGATCACGTCAAAGTTGAGATGTAGCACGTACGACAGCATGTCGGATTTAGATGTTGCCAACCCTGCACAGGCAACTGACAAGAACCAAAACCATTGGTTTCATATACCAAAATAATAAAAAAATTTCCAAACGTTTTAGGAGCACAAGCGCATTTTTCAACAACACAGCAATTATTTTCAAGATTATCTGACCTGAAGAAAACAAAGTTTTTACCCTCAAAAAAATGTGGGAGATATGCATAATCAGACAAAAAGGAGGCAGGAAAAATGGAGAAATTCCGCTACTAGCCATTATTGGCGATATTTTGAAGATCAAAATTTTATTCTGCTCGAAGCAGGGGCGTGAAGAGGCGGGACGACGCTCCCAGGCATCTAAAGAGTGACATTTCAAAAATCAAAATGCTGTAACTAGATAATATTTCGTAGTGTAAGGCTAGTAACACATGCTACTTGAATTTAATTTCTCAAAATTTGTTGTTTTGTCAACACTAGTTTTTAAGTATTTCAAATGCCTGTATTTCTCACATTCCTCAATACTAGACTAGAATTTGGTTGAGGGCATAAAATTAAGCAGTTGCCCCGGTCGTCACCAGACCTCTGCACGCCCGTGGATCGAAGCTTGTGGTTCTACATGGAACATAAATAAATTAAGTTGAAACATGTAAATGCATTATTTTTCAGTGTTATTTTGTACTGTTTATGCCATAAGGCTCCTCTAACCAAAATGGCAAAAATCCTTTAACAGGTGTTGAATATGAACAACCGAGGTTGAATATGAGTCATGCGCATCGACTGGGCTTGTCTCATCAGCGAATTAGCTTGCTGTTGCATCCACATGTCAAATTTGTCTTTGCCAAAATGGCACTGGAGGCTTCACGCACAGCTTTTGTTAGAGTGCATAAAAAATGGGCTATTGAAAGAATGAGTATAACACATGTATTGTAATTCTTTTCAAAATTTCGTTGAAAACTACATCACACATTTTTGTAAAAGTTACCTGAACGGGAAAATTAAGCTTTCCTATTCGG
>JGI24158J21664_10014184_pt1 | contig 10483 bp, 6 predicted proteins | sample Ectturendosymbi3_FD_21664 | JGI IMG/M metagenome (IMG submission 21664)
GTTCAGTATAACACAGCAGGTAAGTAGAGTGTTATATAATTAACTGACAGTTAACAACAAAATTAGCAATACAAAACCTAAACCTTATTCAAATAGAATCTGTGAAGAAGTTTCAGCAATATCAAAAAAATTAAGAAACAAATTGTGCGTATTTAACACATACAAATTTTATCACTGTCCACTATTTTCCACATGTCACCATTAGATGATGCTGCACATAACATGTGTTCCACATACAAAAAGAAACACTGAAGAGCTTCTAGTTCTAAGATTTATCAATAAAATATGTCTAAACTTAGTTTGAAAAAATAGTCCGTAGTTGACATTTGCATAGAATCGCTCAATTTGTAGTGCTGCTATTGGAAAGCCCGAGCAGCAAGTGCCCAAAGCTTCACACTGGCAGCAAGCAACAATAGAGATCACATGCCATGATCACTCTATTATTGCTTGTCCGCACCACATATAGATGGGTGTTATTCTTTACGCACATCCCGTTCTTGGTGAATCACATATTCAATGCAACGCCATCCGGGAGGTAGCAGCACCTTCCCTTCTTTTTTACTATGAACCGCACTGGTCGCACCTTCCTTTTGTGAAATCTGCACCTGGCACGGCTTTTACATCCTGGTCACAGCATCATTTGTTGCGATTGGAAAGTCTGAGCGGCAAGTGCACAAAGCTTCACATTGTGGCAGCAAGCAACAATAGAGGTCACATGCCATGGCCACTTTATTATTGCTTGTTCGCACCACATATATGGGTGTTTTTCTTCCTGCACATCCCGTTCATGGTGAATCATACATTCCATGCAATGCCACCAACCGAGAGGTTGCAACAGTAGTACCATATTGGATAAATTAGTAGTACTGTATTTTCGGGACCATAAGGCAGCACTGGATTGTAAGGCGCAGTATCAAAAATTGAATGCTAGCTGTTTCTTTTCATATATAAGGTGCACTGGATTGATAAGGGCAATTGACTGAAGCAAAATGTAGATAAGTCAAACTGTATTCAACTCTTTTGCAATAACTCCCATGTGCCAGAGTTGCCCAAGTGTCTGAGTCACCACTGGGCTTGGGTCATTTCATGCCAAAAGAGCAAATGGGTTACACCAAGTGTTTTGTATTTTAAGGAAATTTGGCACATTTGTAGATCTCACTGAAAAATTACGAATGCAAAAAGATTTTTGAAAACTCCCATTATCTGTGGAGTTATGATCACTTTTAAAAACGCCATTTTTACTCATTACGCTTGAATTCACATGCTTAAATTTTTGTTGAATTCCTAATTTCTCAGCCTCTTGATCACATGAGATGGCTGAAAATTGCTAGGCAGACATTTTAAGACCCAAGGAATAGAAAAAACTACCTGAAAAGGTGCTAAGAGAACTGCTTTACATAAAAGATCATTCAATTTACTTCATACATTTTTCGGAGACCCAACTTAGCATCTATAGAAAAAAAGGGTAGAAAATTTTGCAGTTGAAATCCGCATATTTTATTCTTACACCAATACTCTTTCATTCCAAGTAAGAAAATTCAATTGGATTTGATGCCTGCTATGAAAAAAACTGTTTTAAGTTTTACTTCAGCACTATTTTGTAACATTAACTCTATGACATTATAGTGTCTGTAATATGTGTAATGACAATGCTCAATATCCATGCACTTATGATGACAAACTAGCGCCATCAATGACTCTAGCACCTGCGTTTAGCAGTTTCAGTTCTGTTAGTATTGCAGAAAGATGTTCAATGAGACTCCAGCAATCAGCCTGCTTGCACCTCTATTAAGTTTTCAATCAATGTAATCCTTAACAGTAGGTGCAACTGCAGAACCCTGACTAGTGTATAGTTAAGGAACAGCATTGATGGTCTATGTACAAAAAATTGTCTAGCATTTAAATAAATAGCAGTGTTTACCAAATACAATTGGATCTAGGTGAGAAAGTACAACCAGATCCATATATTAGGCGCACTGCAATATAAGGCACACTTTAGATTTTCGAGAAAATTAAAGGATTTTATGTGTGCCTTATGTTCCGAAAAATATGGTATCTACAGATGTTAGCTTTTTTGCCTCAAACTCAAAAATAAGCATATGTCTCCCTGTAGTAGCAGATCTCCTTAACATCAGTTCTTCAATGAAAAGTATGTTGAGTTATGATATTTGAATTACAGCCTTTGAAATATCATCATGCTGCGCAATGATTTACTAGGGCTTAATAGCCACTGTGCTGGAATGTAGAATGAAGGGAAAACGCCCAAGAGGAAGGAAAATAATTAAAAGGGTGGACAATATCATGACTGGCACCTTTGCACAAATGAAAAGAAGGTCTGAGGATAGAGAAGAATGGTGAAGGGATGTCATGAGAGACCTGCTGTCAGGCAGATTTCCTTTGATTAGTTAACCACCGTGTGTGTGAGTTGTTCATGAAACCTTGAAGTTGAAAAGTTTCTAACAACAAAATTCAAGTAAAATTTTGGCCAAATTTTCTTTGGGAACATTCAAATTTTAAATGTTTATAACTGGATAACTGGATGTCTATTTTTGAATTTTAAATTTTGATTAGTTCAGAATATTGAAATCGTTGTCAACAGAAAGTTTCTTGAATTATAGCAAGGGCCAGGTTCAAAATCATAGTTTTGCTACACAGGTGCTTACACGGAATGATCTTTCATTTTATATTGTTTGGGTAAGAGAAAGCTAAAGTGAAAATTTCAAGACATGGAACATATACGAGTAGTTTCAACTAATTAGTGGTGCAAGCACAAAACAAAAGAAGCTTTCCCTTTGCGGAATTAGAGAGCATGTAACAAATTCTTGAAAAAGTGCATCTGATGTGAACTTCTCACGTTGTGGGTATATTTCACTACGTTTGTACATGTTCATGCAAAGTTTGCACACCAATATTGGTGTAATATTTCATGTGAAAATTGGCATGTCAAGTTTCTGTACAATTTATGGGTTAGACTTGACCTACAAGCACAATACATCAGTGGTAGTTAAATTTGTAATTGGTAACATCAGAGTGACTATTATCCACACTAACAAATCTTTGATTCAGTTTGTACTTACCTTTTGCTAATATATCAAAAATACTGAAGAGATCTAATGTTTTATTAGCTTCCATAGCTGTCTTCAATTGTTAAATTCTCATTAGTGCAGCATTCCATCGTATTTTATGGACCATAATGTTCACTTTTGATTTTTCAATGCCAGCTGTTCTTTTTCATACATAAAGGTGCACTGGATTGTAGGGCACAAAATGATGGATTACATACGAGTGAGTTTAATCTGTCACCCATGTCTAATCCGCTGGGCACAAATAGAAACAAACTCAAAGCTGTGCACGTGTTTGATTGAGTGTTTGCCAATGTAGCCAGCAGCCCCACAGAGTAATACGATCTGTTCATCAACATTAAGAAATGTGCTAGCAACTCAGAGAACCACATGTGTTTCCCATTACAATTGTTGCTGGTTTATAACGTAACATGATGGTGTGTTTACAAAAAAATCGTAACTAGCAGTTGAATGGATAGTACCGTTTGCCACATAAAATTGGTTCTAGATGGGAAAGTACAACCAGATTCATACATTACACACACTGCATTATAAGGCACACATTTGAGGATTGCAAGGTGTAATTTATGGTCTGAAAAATACAGTGCATGCACCATGAAGGGGGTGTGTGCTGAGAATAGTTAGCTATATGTATGTAGCATGAACAACCAATAATAGAGTAATCGCAGTGTGTGATCGTGTTGCTTGCTGCCAGAGTATGAAGCTTTGCATGCTTACTGCTTGAGCCCTCTAATTGCAAAACAGTTGGGTAAGTGTTTCAGAGTTTTCAGTGGTAATAACTATGTTTATGTTGCAAGGCTATCACCTCAGTAACCAGTATGCAATGGTTGAAAATGGAACAGGTTAACGAGCACATCTGAAAGAAACGTAGGCAAACGGAAGAACAAATGACAGCTGTAAAACCATGGTATATTCATGCATTTTTGTGACTCAAATCACAAATTAGCATAAATGCAACAGGAAGAAAAAAGAATAACATCAAAGAGCAGAAATTAACTGCATGCTGATAAAAATGCAAAAACATAACAAATTTTGCATTTCAATCACAAAGGGTAAGTAAAAGACCATAAGAGTCAACTGCTAACCCAGTCCTTTTGCTAGCACAAATCAATCTTTATTTCAAAATCTTTCACATGTGATACGAGTAACAAATGCATAGAATCAATGTTACATAAAAGAGTTTGAAGAGCATGCCTATGCACTGAGGCCGCTATGAGCAACTAGATAAGTAAAATGTATATGGGGAAAAGGGCCAATAAAAACAAAACTACTAAAACGTGACAAGCATATGAAATGATAATAAATGGGAATATTGGCAACATAACTGGACATTTTTGTATCATTTTGAAAGGAATAAGGTTAGTCAGATTTCAAATTTTTAGGATTATCAGACCACATTTTGGAAACAAGAAAATGATAAAGTGCAAATATATTAACACACCTCAGTGGCACAAAGTGTGTATAATTCTTTTGACCAATAACATTTTGTATTTCATTCTGGGTGATGAACTAGTAATTCTCTGCAAAGTCTTCCGAAATGTCATCATCTATTTCTAAAGTTTCCTTTTGCTGTTTCAAGAAAACTGTGGTTTGGCAATGAAAAAATTTGGCTGTGAATATATACAACTTTTGAGTGCACAGTTGCAATATACTTTGATGCTGGTACATATTATTAGGTTATCTGTGTGTGGTCAGTTGTTTGGTTAGGTTTCTAATACTTTGAAAACTACAGTAACTGTGCTCATTGCGACAACATACCCATGTGTCACAAGATTTAGCACTCTCTTGTTATATACCATGAAATCTAGAAATTGCTTGAATGCACAAGTAGAATACCAACAACATAGCTTCAATTTTTTTAAAACTCGTGACTGATAAAAAGTAACAAAAGAATCATTTAACTGAAATATGTTAACTTCTGGAAGTCAGAATTTTCATTTTATTATTATGTACGTATTTCAAGCAAAACACTGTTTTTTGCAGAGGATATTCAAATGTTAGTCTGTGTCATTTCTTGTCCATATGTTTGATTTTCTTTACATGGTAAATTTTTTACAATCTTTTCCAGAAGCATTTGGAAGCTAGTTCTTGTAATGGGTACAAAGATAAAACAAATTTGTTTTAGGAGCATCGGAGTAAGAAAGTTTCATATACCCAGCGGTAGAATTTCATAAATATTGTTCTTTAGAACAATATTTTTGGAAACATAGACATACCTTCCATGTAAACAAGCAAAAATTTTTCAAAAAATTTCTTGGCATCCATTCCAAATTGGCCAAGCAATGAAGCAGGGTCAAAACATATAAAAAGTATTGATTCAAGCTAAATTTAAAGATGCATTTGGAAATCCCAACCTAGAAAATGTGAACCAGTTTCATTAGGATTGGACCAGCAGATCTAGAGTACCTTCATATTTGTGTTGCTCATCAATGCCAATGCCATATATTGGTAAAAATGCAAAAATAGTGATAAAACAAAAACCACTCACTCAATTTTTTGTAATTTAATGGCAGAACTTTCATACAAAAATATAATGAAAAGACAACATGTGCTACCCTACACTAAACTAAACCCATAAGTTTCTGAAAAAATCAATAATTTTTTTATTCATGAATATACACTTACAATGTTTGATCTCTTCTATGGCTATGTTCACAAACATGGTGAGTTGAAGTATTTTCACGTTGTATTTTTGTATCAAATGTGTACGTTTTTACACTTGAAAGTTTATTTTATTCCCACCTACGTCAGGTTTTTTTTAAGGAAAATGTTAGGTGCCCAGTATGGACCTGTAGGGACCCGATTTGTTTGATTCTAAGGACCCGATTTGTCTGATTTTAAGGATCCGATTTTCTCTGATCATAATTTTCTCTGATTCTAGGGACCCGATTCTGGTCCCTAAAACACCTCAAAAAACCCTGACCTAGGTAGTAAGATGTTAGTTGATGGTTGTGGGTTTCACAATTTGAAAGTGCTCCCTCCTTTTTTGCTATTTTTGGATTGCTGGACATTTTAATAAATTGAAAAGCTGATGCAATTTGTTCATATTTTGTTGGTGACAGGATTAGTATTGTTAAACTGCATAGGTAGTGAATATAGAAAATACTGAGGAGCAGTGAAATTTCCACATGAGTGCCTCACGAAGTTTGGTAAGTTCAGTTTCTTACGTTAAACCAATGGTTCCCAAACTGGGGGTAAATTATCCCTCTGGTGTAATATTCTATTCTGCAGTGGGGAACGCAGAACCAAAATCACAATGTTAGTCTGTATTAGGAGTGACCACAGCAATAGAAGTTTTCGACCTGAAATGCGAAAAAAAATTTGAGGTTAATAAGACATAATCACTACCTTAATTTGGGTAATGGTTCGAATAAGTTTGGGAACCACTGCGTTAAACATAACAAGTGATAATGATTATTTTGAATGTCAGAGTACTGTTATATGCTAGTTAAAATTATGGAGTGAAGCTTGTGTGTGCTCTGTTTGAGATAGCTTGTGTACTTGATATTTATGCAAATAGAAATTCAGTTGTAGGACTAAAGATGTGTAAAATTATGTGAAAGTGATTTCCCTATTAAAATTTTGCTGATGGATTCAAACCCTTCATCTGTGTGAAGACCAGGGTCATGGAGCCAGAACTCAGATTTCAGGCTCAGGCTCCAACATCTAGAAGTTCTTGGTTCCAGCTCCAAAACAGTTTTGTCCATTGAACACTGAAAAACATTGTATTATTTTTACAAGTCGCTTGCCTAACTATTTCTGTGGAAATGGAACCCAAATTTCCGACTCCAGCTCTGGCTCTACCATCTAAACATTTTTGGCTCCGGCTCCATCCAAAATTGCTTGGGCTCCTGCTCCACAACCCTGGTGATGACTAGTTGCCTAACATGTGATTGTGGATATTGACATAGGAGTATATTCACCCAAAATTCTGGTATTATACCAGAAGGTACAATGGTACCTGATTTCAGCATTGACACTTTGGTTCAACAGGAATTACCTTGATTTACATGTAACATCATACCAATATCAACAAGGCATATATGAGATCTCACTCAAAATAACCTTTGGCTTATACTTGGTTAAAAACATTAGCTCTTATTACCGGTATTTTCCATTTAACACAATTTCACAGCATGCTTGTATTGCCAATATGGCAGCTCATTGTGGCTTTTTCAGTCTATGGAAAAACATCCCCATAGAGCGATTAGTTTTGCCTAACCAGTATCTTGTTAAGTTCAAATAGATATGTTGTACCAATTGTATTTTATTGAATTAACACATAAATCTTTAATGCATTTTTACAAAACAGTAGTTTATGTTTCAGAAATTAACTCAACTGGTTAGTTTTCCTGTCATATCATATGACATTTTAAACAGGAATTCATTAACAATTCTTAAATTCTTAAAGAATTTTCTTATAAGTTTAGCATACCTTTATAGGTTGCACTGAGCTCTGCAATGAATGGTACTCAAAAACAACTTGCCTATCTTTATCTTTGAGGTAAATTGTTTTGCACTGATATATACCTAAATTGGTGAAGAAACGAGTATTATAAATTTTACCAAAGTACTTGCAATAACAGTGAGTTTGTCTATCAGTATTTTGCAGTGTCTTGCAAAGCTGTGTTATAGTAAACAACTTAAACTGAAATTGAAAAGAAAGCAAAAAAATAGAAACTTGCTTTAAACGTGGCTAGATTATTTGTTTCTCAGAACTACAAACTTTCAAACTCAGCCAGCTTAGCCTAAGTAATATTGCTTGTTTTCTTGTATGCAGGTAAAAATGACTATATTGTTATGGAGTTTATATATTTTGTTTTCGGCAGTTTGGGTGCAACTGATTTAAAGTTTATTATGTTGGAATAACAAATTATTACATTTTATCTCCATTTTGATCATGTAGATTCCCATTAAGTTTTTTTATGTGTTAATTCTGTTGTTTTCAAATGCTTCGAAGACCACTATGGTACTATGTTGTTTAACACTTTCGGTACCGGGTGGATCCTCTGTGGCGATATGCACCGTTACTGGGTGTTTTACCTTCAAGTACCCCAAATGCCACTATTTGGTTGAGCTTTCCAACACTATTACTTGCCAGCCAATTGAGCTAAGGAGCTGTTCAAACCCTTTACGGATCCAGAAAGTCCTAGTTTTGACTGAAAAATTTTTTGTTCATTTTGGGTTTGGGGTTTTGTTTGGGTGATGTCATAATGGGGGCATGTTTTTGCATTTTACAGCCCTTGATTGGCTTGCTAGCATCTGGAGCCAAAATTATGGTTCAAAGACTAAAAATTGTAAAAAATTCTACCCTGCAAATGCTAACCTGAGGTGTATTCCACCCCAGGCCATACTCATCAGCCAATTGAGCTAGGTAGTTGTTCAAACCCTCTAAAGATGGGAAAAGTGTTGTACTTTGCAACGAAAAAAAAGTATTTTAGATTTGAATGTCATTTCTTTATTGTTGTTCACATGATGGGAGTATGTTTATGCATATTTTGTTTACATTAGGATGATGTCATTGGGCCCCGGACGCCAATGTCAAGAGCCATTTCTCTGCCTCGAGTTTTTATTGGAAAGTAGGCTATAATATGAGTCTTTAGAGGGGTTGATGGTGTTGCGATCGGAAAAGCCCAAGCGGCAAGTGCGCAAAGCTTCGCACTGTGGCAGCAAGCAACAATAGAGATCACACGCCGTGGTCACTCTCCACGTACACTAGTCGTTATGTTCAATCGTTCACAAGTTCATATCGGCAGAGCTTCCACACCACAATCACTCTATTATTGCTTGTTCGCGCCACGTATATATATTGTTGTTTTTCGTGCACATCCCTCTCGTGGTGAATCATACATTCAACGCAACGCCACCAGAGAGGTTGCAGCAATGGACTTTCTAGTGTTTCTGGTTCCAAAATCATTGCCAAAATACCACAAATTAATTAGGGAAGTCCCCCAATAATCCGCTAGGGAATTCCTAAAATGTTTGGAATTTTTGGGCCATAACTTTCGACCAAGAAATGTTAGAAAGTTGAACAAGGGCTTTAAAGACACGTATTATAGCCTAAAATCCAATAAAGTTTTGAGCCACAAAGTCTCAAAATTTGGATCAACTGATGATGTCATCCAAAAAAATGCAAAACCTATCTATCCTCATCATGACATCATCAACCAAAAATCTGAAGCCCAAAACTACAATTTTTTTAAAAATTCTACACTACAAGACTTTCCGAGTCTTTAGATGGTTTGAACAGCTCTCTCACTCAATCAGCTAGCGATTAATAGCTTTTAGCCAAAATGACCAAGGTTGCCTTTTGTGGGATATTAATTTATATCCAATTTTTGGTTTGTGAGCCATGATTTCAGCTCCAGATAAGCTAGAAAGCCGATCGCAGGCTCTAAAGACTTGGATGATAGCTTAGTTTCCAAAAAACCCTAGAGCCACAGAAATTGCTCATTGGTTTGGCTCCCAGGGCCATAAAACCAGGATCTTCATTAAGAACATATATATATATATATATATGTCGTCTTGTAATCTGTGCATGTTTTCTCCTCACGTATATATATCTTTGGGCCGGTACTGAAAGTGCTAATACGAATGTATGCAGCTTCGTGCACTAAACATGATTGATTCAAAACAAATTCATACCACTAAAATGCTTCTTAATAAAAAGCTTGGCTGTTGACCGCTGAAGCTCATTTCATTATTTTGTCAAATAACAATTCTCACATTTTTTAATAGGAAATCGATTTCATGTAATACTATGCAGCATCAGCCTTACAACCTGCAAGCAATGCTTATGGGTGAAAAGCTAAAGAAAGAGCAGAGAAAGCCAACAAACGCAATACCAAATCAGAACACAAATGTCTGTTTCGTTGCTTGATGGACAAGACAAAAGTTAATATCTTTCCAGTGACTTCACTCCACAAGTGAAGGAAGCAAGGAATCAATCTCAAATTTTTAATAGGAAATCGATTTCATGCAACACTATGCATCGTCAGTCGTATCATCTGCAAGCAATGCTAACAGGTGTGCAACATAGAATAGCCAACACAAGGTCAGAGAAAGTAAACAACCTCAATACTGCAATGTAAAAAACATTGCATAACTACTGACGATTATTTTGGCTTTGTCACTAAAGATTTCATCAAGCCCACAGCAGAAGGGAGGCAGTTCATAAATGGAAAATCACACCACCCACATTCAACCTTCAAGTCAATCTTATTTGGAGAAGCAGTAAGATTGAGACGTCTGAACCAAAGGAAACAAGACTACCTCAGCAGCTTAAACCGACTGGGAGAAAAAGCGATCCGCTCAAGCTTCCCTTTGGACATGACTAATGACATGATAGCAATGGCATCAAATTGGGAGGAAAGACTACGGGCCCCAAAAGACGAAAAGAA
>JGI24158J21664_10014185_pt1 | contig 10483 bp, 9 predicted proteins | sample Ectturendosymbi3_FD_21664 | JGI IMG/M metagenome (IMG submission 21664)
TATTTATAAACGACTTACCAAAGTCAAATTCTATGAAAAGTACACTTTTTGCTGATGATACAGTTTTAGTTCAAAGCGACAACAATCTGGGAAAATTACAAAACTTGCTTAATCATGAAATGACAAAAGTAATGGATTGGCTAACCGCAAACAAACTCTCACTAAATATTTCCAAACCAAAATATATCTTGATCACAAACAAACATGTGTACTGAATCCTTTATAATAAATGTAAACAGTAATCGTATTGAAAAAACTTTGAGTTACAAGTACCTTGGTGTAATTGTAGAAGAAAAACTAACTTGGCAAGAGCATTGTAAACAGTTGTGTTGTACTATATGCAAATATGTCGGTGCAATGTATAAAGTTAAACATTATGTGAATATCCAAGCTTTACGTATATTGTATCACAGCTCAATAAACTCACGAGCACAGTATGGGATTATTGCCTGGGGAAGAGCAGCTTCATGTCATTTACAGCCAATATCGGTTGTTTTAAACAGCGCCATGAGATGCTTAGACACAGATGCACTTTTGACAAACAAAGTTACTACCATTTATAAAATGCAAAAAATTCTCCAACTAAAAGACATATACAACCTTGAAGTGAGCAAATTCAAGTACAAATATAGTACCTCTCAGTTACCGGCTACTTTAACAATTATTTTAAACTCATTACTGATGTTCATTTATATAACACAAGACAAATCAAAACTCGACAATTTGCTTTACCAAAAGCACGTTCAAAGTCAGGTGCTCAAATAATAAAATGTAGTGCAATAGAAATCTGGTCAAAAATTCCTCCGGAGATAAAAAATAAAACGTGTTTGGCACTTTTTCTGGCAGAGTATAAGAAATATGCACTACTCAACTACTAGAACCAAATTTTGTTTTTATTTGTTGTTGTACATAAAGCAAGTGGATTGATTTAAGTACGTATCGCTATTACAGTGGAAAGTGTCAATCATGAAGTATCTCTCTTATGTATCACATCGTTATGATTCTGATGCGTTCACAGAAACTGGTCTCATCAAACCAGTATATGAAGTTGTGGGATGCCTACTAAACAAAGGCATTTTCGCTCTCAGGCATGTATTGACGAGTTCTCTTCCGCAAAGCATGATTGCGCGGCTGATTCTCAACCTGCTTAAATCTCGTGACACTATTGCGATGCTGCAGTGGTCTATAGCTTTTGACGCATTTCCTCTTTGGCATTCACGAATATTTTTGAATGTATAAAAACAGTAAATGTTTAGCGTGACAAATTTAAACCGTTTTCTTCTGGTGCCTTGTCCTTGCCTGCAACGCAATTTACTTCAGTTTACCATACAACCGCTTTGCACATATTACATTTTATACCCAGACTAAAAGACTTTTACTAACTATTATACACTGTTCCCTTTACACTGAAAGCAGCTTCATCCTTGGGAGGTCTGCAGCCTCGATGACCCTTGGTCCTTCGCAGCCTCCAACTCTCTCATGCATTCCATACATCGATGTACTTGGAAGTCATTGCAGTTCTCATTATAATAATCATGATGGCGTCATTCATGCGTGTGTCTTAAAAGCTTGTCTTTCATCAAAGTACAGTAAATGCATTAGCGCCATCAAGCGTATACTCTATACTACCGCAATGTATATATCCTCATCTTCTTTCGTGTATTTGTGTTTTTTCTCTTTACTGCAATGCATGTTAAAAGTCTAGCCTTTTGCGTGTGGGAGTGAAGACGTTACGCAATACAATACACTTTCTGATATTTCGTTTAGAACAATGTTTCTAAACGGTGTACGTTTTGATCTGCGAGAGAGTGAAGACATATCGTTCCTCAATACAAGTGTGAATGGACGATTTGTGCAGTGAAGGTGGTCAGAGAGTGTATGAGAAGAAATATTGTTGTGTAGAGTCACGGTAGCAAAAATATAGTTTTTTTGTGATACAACTTTTTACAGTAGGGTAGAGCAAGCAAATCTGATGATCAGACACAATACATGTGGCAAAACTGCAAATTTATTTCAGCGAAAAAATTTTGACGCAATATTTGCACGTGTTCGTAGCGGCTTTGAATGCGTCAGAAAATCGTAAGTAAGAGTTGATGGTCGTTCTAAATGGCAGCAAAAATGCCAGTAATGCTCATCAGTCCAGCAGAACAACCTTGAACCAAAAACCAAAGGAAACGACTGGGAACCAATGTAGCGAACCAGTGTATGAGTTCGTCGTTTGCGATTCCACAAAGATCCCTACTCGTTTCGGGGCAACTGAGTTGTTGCAGTAGCGCGGGTCAGTCTCCCAACTAAGCGACATGACGTTCTGTGTTTGCCAAGTCAATGCAAGGTTGTATGAAGACTTTCGCTTACTGTTTCCGTCAGTAACTCTCCAGTAGCACTCTAAGTTTGATTGCTTTCTTTGAATATATTCAAATATAAAACAAACTCTTTCATACACTTGAATGTGAAGCCAGAACAATGTAACGTTAAACGGTTCCGCATGGACGAATGGTGAACAAAAGCGTTGAGCGCTCACAAGTGCAAGCGGAAACAGCGGCCAACAACGATCACGTATGTTAGCAGGTTATCGTGTCAATTCTCTTCACAAAATAGTACAGTATGTTGCACTGATTCACGAAGAGGATATTGCTTGAAATCACGCAGAAAAAATGCACAAAACATTAAAATAAATGTATCTACCATTTATATTTAATGCTACATTTCTTTTATGTTTGGTATTCATTAAAAAGCGTCGAAAAATTGCTATGGTTTCACTTTTGTGAAGAAATAGTAGAATACAAGCAGCAAAACTTATTGTCCATCAACTGAATTTTAGAGCGACTCGTCCTCAAACTTGATCTCTTTCAAGTCATCTGGAATCTTCCATGCAAAGGCCACGGGAGTGCGACGTTGATCTGCAACGAACAGTTTTAATTCGAGGGTAGTGTTTCAAAACTATACGGAAACAAAGAAAGCTTTCAATAACTTGCCAGCCATAGATGTACTGTACATACAGACTAACTATTGTGCGGCTAAAGGCAAATGACGTCACGCCGAAGGTTTTCGTGCCACCCGGCAAGATCATTTCAAGTGCTCATGTTGTTTGGAGGCAGAAAGAGCGAATATATCTCACGCGCGTGACTTCATTTAAATTCTCGGTGATCGAAGTTAACTCAAAACACTATGGACGTCGTTTCATCGTTGTGGTTGAACGGTGTCCAATTTATTTCTATGGCCAACATACACGTTTTCATTTGATTAGCATGAAGTAAGGTAGGGGACAAAGCGTGGGCCACAGATATTTTTAGGTTGGGTTTGAATCCCGGTCGGGTTACACGGAAGCCTTGACAAAAAGCACTTGTGTCATGTCCAGAGTGGCATAAGTGGCAGGGGGCAGGAGGGTTAATCGCCCCCCCCCCGAATGTAAAACTGGGCCTTCAGTTAGGTTTTATTTCGGTTTTAGCAATCTCTTGGTTTTCAGTAGAATGTTGTTTTTTGTGCGTTTTGCGGTGTTTTTTTTCCGGTGGTCCAGGGTTTAGTATATCCATTCACAATCAGGTTCACCATCTTCTCTCACGTTTTTTTCTGCGTGTTGGCCAGACGGCGCTGCAGACCACTCGTGACACTCCAAACGGAGTACGAAATCGAATACAGTGAAACCAAAATCAATATTCCCAGTGAGTAACTGCCACAAAACTTTCAAACAGCGGAACAGCCTCAGCTCATCGAATGGCTGCAAGTACCGCTTGACTTCAGAGATTACGAACATGCTATTAGAAAAGGTTGTAAATCTTGAAGGACCCCTTAAATTTACATGGAACCGATGCATAAAACGGGTAAATTTTATCATATTCATTGATGACAATCAACTAATACCGCCTGCACCTATAAACCCAAAAATCGAATCATCGACATCCGAACCTCAGCCCTGGCGATTTCGGTGAAAGTCTTGGCATCGAGTATCACGAGGAAGATGGGTTGATCAGGGAGGAGGTTGATCACAGTCGAGAGGATGATCCCATCATCTTCATCAGTTCCTCCAGGACGTTGTACGAAGATTGGTTCAGAAGGAACGCAGTCCTGAGTTCAACACCACACGGTTTATTTGTGTTATTGAATGCGTTTCGAAAGAAATCCATTTGCGCTAAATCTACGAAGGTCTCATCTCAGTGTATATGGTTCGTTAACTAAACTCGATTTTCGTCAAAATGCTACATAAGAATCATGTTCTGTTTCAAAGGACTTTGGGACAACTTTTGCCAGCATGAAATCTTTATTGCAAGTAGACTAATTTTTCAAGGTAATCACATCAACCTTTTCTTCCCAAATCAGCTGTTCCTTCGTTTCCACATCGAACTTGAAGACTCCATTGCTTGTCGGAGATATGGTTTGTCGAATTCCGTAAAAATACCTGTGAATATTACAAGCAAAAAAATCTCATTCATTTGTTGCAAAAGGCAGATATAACGTTTTTGACCCAGTTGCTATTGTACGTATGCAACACGTTCGAGAAGAAAAAAGTTAAAGGTTTCTTTTCTTTGCAAAACGCGGCAAATGCGGGATTGCCCCCAAGTGAATATGTATAATTTTTAACCCGAATAATCCCTTGGAACAGAGAGGGCATTGTTAGTCTTGCAAGTCCAGTTAGAAAAAATAACGAAACAATCAGTGATTTAAGTGAAATAATCATTTATGGTTATTGCGTTATTTTTCTTTAAACAATCCTCGCTGTCAGGGATCTTTCATTTTTTCAAATGAATTTAGGAAATTTACAGGTAATAAGACTTGGTTTGTGTCAAGCTTTAATGTTCAACAACTTCTTTGTTTCAACAGGCAGAAAATATTGTTGCAAGAGAAGATCAACGGATGAAATTTAAATGTTGCCCATAATTTGAGATCCCGGAAAAAAATAAAAACTCCAGCAATTTAATGAAGTCAAAGTATGTCTGCGAAGATCTAAACCCACAAAATTTTAAATAAAAAACAAGACTGGTCGTTCTGAACACAACAAGAAAGACATCAAATCGACAAAGCACATGCACCGTTTTATTGCCCCAATATTTGTGTCTTGTCAATTATTTCCTTATGGTTTCAGGTGTTTTTTGACAACTTCACAACAGCGGTGGATTTCCTTACTTTGACGTCCTATTTAGCAATTTTATCTATTACTTTCTATAAAAGCTTTGATCAAATCCACAAACATCATTGTTTGATTTTCACTTGGATGGCATTGCATCAATTTCAACTGCAATCAAAAGAACCAACGCAAGTTTGTTTGAAAGCAATTTATTGATTGGCTTTGATTTATTGTCGCAGTGTCCACCAATAGCAGTTCTATTGTTTGCTTAGCTGAAAACAATGGAAATAGAAATTGACCTGAGAGCGCTTGCAATTCCATCTTTACACTTCCAGCATCTTACTTGTACTTTTCTCCATTGTATCTGTAGTTAATTTGCGGTAATTCCATGATGGCGTCGCAATCGTTTACCAACAACTCTGGTTCTAGGAAAACACAACCATCTTCCAGGAGTTTTGCTGTTGCTCTGCAACCTTCGATATATGCTAAGTTTTCACCTGTATTCAACAAAACAGATTTGTGTAGCACAGAGTTTGAGGTTGCCAGATTCTAAGGAAATTTTGCAAATCTCATTTCAAAGCATTTGTCAGTTGGATATTTGTCGAAACTTTTCAGTGTTTGTGTGGACGATAGTTGAACTAGGAATCGTTTATTTGCCATAAACAATTTCTCGACAAATCTTGTTGACAGACTGCTCGCCTCATTTCGAACAAAAAGCTTCCACTCAAAGCTATTATTTGAAGCTTCCCCCTGTTTTAAGCAATTACAGGAGATCAGGTCTCACTGGAAAATATTTCAGTGAAATTGTTTTAGAAATGCCTGCTTTTTTCAATATTTGATATTGTTGCAACCTCTCCGGTGGCGTTGCGTTGATTGTGTGATTCACCACCAACGGGATGTGCGTGAAGAATAACACCATCATATATGTAGTGCGAGCAAGCAATAGTAAGATAGATTGCGACGCATGATCTCTATTGTTGCTTGCTGCCACGGTGCGAAGCTTTGCGCACATGCCGCTCGGGATTTCCGATCGCAACAATATTTTAGACGTTGACAAAAATAAAACTCGTACCAGGCAGTCGATCTTCCACATCAAGAGGGAGGACGAAGCGATAAGGGAAGGTTTTGAAGTCGCTGCGCAGGGCTGTGCCTTGTTCTCGTATCAGCTTTAAGTTGCTGAAAAGTAACGCTTTCAATGAAAGTCAACAGAACACGAAAAAATAACTGAAAGAATAAAAAAACTCAAAAACCATTTTCATTTTCGCTTTGCTGTTTGTTCAACTTGCAGCAAAGTCTAAGAACAATCACGCACTGGTTTTAAAGTGGTTTTGAACAAACAGCTGTGAAACAAAATTGCTAAAACGTGTTTCTATTTCATTTGATTGAATTTGCTTCAAAATGGAGGCGAACGACGGCTTACTTAAGGAACCATGTGACCCAACAACTTACACGGATTGCATGTGAAACGTTTTTTCTCCTCTCGCTGCAATCATATCAACGACCAGATATCTCACTCCTTTTTCTTCGACTTCATAACCGTTGATGTGATGGAAACAGAACATAGGATTTGCTCGATACTTCACCGGATGCGCGGTTCGTGTGTTTCGATCGATCACGTGGAACTGCGTGGTTGCCATGGAAAAAAGATGTTTGAAACGAAACTCAGACTTCTTTCACACAATTACGCTTTTCAAAGAATTCGCGTTTTACTGTTTGATGGAAGGTTGGGTGTTCGATCCACGGCCATAGACGTAGCCAGGGGGGACAAGGGGCCCCTAAATTTCTATCGTATCTTGTCGTTTTGTGCTTTGAGAAGCGGTGTCCCAAACCAAATATCTTGTTCGCTTGATTGCAAAATAATTGGCCCCCCAAACGTGTTGGGCTGGCTACGCTACTGTCCACGGCCACTGAGTAAATCGCCGTAGCGCTCCTTGGGCAAGAGCGTTCGCCTCAATCGCCCCAGCAAGAAGCAAACTTCAGGCTTTGGCCTGTCGCCATTTGTTGACAAATAAATCTGTTGCACTGCATGCGATCCAAGAAAAACATTCTACTGATATTGCAAAAAAGATGTTTGAAGCAATAGGCATGATTTTTTACCACTATCTGAAGCAAAATATTTTTCTTGTGTTTTATCATTGAGAAGTAGCTGGACAGACTTCAGAGAATAATTTTTGAAATATTTGTTTTGCATGAAGGCCAAACCACAAAAACTCAAATGAAACTGTAGCAGAAGTCTCCGCTTGTTTCTTCGGTTTGTGACAAATATCAATTTTAGTTCAAGGGAAGTTCTCCACTAAAGCGCAGAAAGCTTACGTTTAATGCAACTGCTGGTGAAACACGATACCACCAGGGGCGTAACGATGGGCAAGTGGGGCACAATCGCCCGGTGCCGAACCACTAATGGAGCGCCGAAAAGTCTCAACAATGTCACAAGTACTTTCTTCAATACAGTAAGAAAATCTGTTTCCGGAAGAGCTCAGGTTCGAACATGGGGGCGCCAAACTTGCCTCTTGCCCCGGGCGCCGTCTAACCTCCTTACGTTCTTGAATGCCACTGTACAATATACAGTCACTACATACACTCACAATACGCACTCACGTATGAATCTCTTGATGGATCGTTTTCCATGCAATCGATTGCGCCCTCCCACGTAAAGCTGGCCTTGATTGCTTTCCAGATATTCATTCGCATTCCTTGATCGTGAATAACGACGAAGTTTTTGGTGAGGACGAAACTGCGCAGAGAAAAACAAGAACCTGTCAGTGGTTTCTTCAATTTGGAAAACATACACAGATCGTATGTATAATGTCAGACGCTTTCTTCGAAGATATCAAAGAATATATTCCTGGTCCCAGCAGCATGGCTGTGAAAACAATGAATGCAGCAGTAGTGCAGATGAACGTGAAAACAATGAATGCAGTGAAAACAATGAATGCAGCAGTAGTGCAGATGAACGTCTACGAGATGATCTTTTCGAGAAGGCGAAAGTAAATTTTCTGGAAATCTTGGCACAGTGGCTAGCGCCAACCTGCACAATTTTCTATTTTTCGGCATAATTTTTCAAATCAGAGAACGACAGTTCGAGTTGGTGGTGATCTCTCTTTGCAACATCTTTGAAAAAGAGGCGGGATCGGCCAGCACTTGACTGTGTGCCGGCAAAGACCTTGTTTCTTTCGCACAACTGATGTTGCCAGCACATTGCACAGTTCCGACACTCGTCCATTCGTAGTTGCTTTTCCAATGTCGTATTTTTCCAGGGATCTGGCCATAAGTCATCATCAATGCCAACTCGTGCATTAAAGCTCCAAGACAACACACAGATGTTCATTCGCTGGGACAGACTTGAATGCAGCAGACAGACTGTCATAGAATGCTTGCTTGTCTTCGCCAGGATAGCAAGAGTTGGTGAATGAAGACTGATTTTGTTCAGATCTGCTTGGTTTGAACATCATAATTCGTCCTGGGATAGGGGTGCTGATGGGATAGGGGTGCTGATGTACCTGGGATAGGGGTGCTGATGTATTCAGCCACTTTGTTGGAGATTGCAAAACCAACCCTGCGGTTTTCAAGCTCCTGTCCTGACCAGCAGAACGAGTAGTTTTGTTGTTTTTGTAGATCCTGACCCAGAAAGTGCAAGGCAGCTATGCCAACCTCTTGGATTCCAGTTCCTGTCCCAGCACGGCCGTTTCCGTCAAACAAGAGATGTTAGACACGTTTTGGTCTGTCTGGTTCAGTAGAATATCTTGGTTGCCTGGTTTGAACATTGCAGGAACTTCGTAGCAGAGTAATTTGAATTCCTTTTGTCGTCGCAGGTAAAACATCCAAGTCTATTTTACGTATTTTGGGTCTAACCTCGTGTACCCACACGGGACAGGTGGTCGGGACAGCACTTTATTGGCCAGTGGGTGCCCAACGTAAGGCGGACGGCAAGTGACCAGTGAGACGCAAGTTCTCTCCCACCGTGTTTCACGCCCGTACGAGTGTGTTCTACGTCCTGCGAACTCGGCTTGTAAGCCGCAGACTGCCGCGAGCCGCGTTGTTTCACCAGGATTAGCACGAACAGCGTAGTCAATACAAGGTTCAGCTTTAGATTCTGCTTAAGTGGAAATACATCCCATTTTCCTGTTGGTTCAATATATGTAGACTAGTTGCCCTGCATGGATGAAGCGCTTAATTAAACTGTCCCTAAAAGGGGCGTTTGATTCAAATCTAGGCCTGTGCGGCGTCACCTTTCAGGGCCAGAATGTGAAAAACAGATTGGGGAAAAGCTTTCTAATGAAAAAATTGCAAACACAGCGTTTCTTTGTGAAGCTATTTACAAGAGTTCAAAAATATCAAAAATGAAAATGTAGCCCAATTATCAGAACAGGCTCCGTGGCCAGTTTGTTAAATGTTGAAAAACATAACTGTTCTGCGTGAACTGAAACATGAAGCAGCTGAAAATTGCACGTAACATTAACACGTTGCCTGCAATAATTGGCACATGGATGATATGCAGTAGTATTCATATAAAAGTTATAAATTCATTTTGAAAATATATGTTCTCCAGGTGCATATATTACATTGGCAAGGGTTGTAAAGTTGACTTACGGTAAAAAGCAGTAGCCTTTTTTATGATATCGCAAAAATACAAAAATCGTCTGTTTGCGAAACAAACTCTACGGCATTTAAAAAAATTCTATTCACAAAAAACACGCAAACACGTTTGTGCAAATAAAACACGAAATCAAGTTTATGAAAGTATAAATACTTCTTGAGATAATTGGACTTTGTTACGAGTAAACCAATCTCATAAAATATTAAAAGCTATAGCTATCTTTCAGTTTATATTTTGTTGTTTATATATGACGTAGAGAATCAAAATTTTCAAACGATCTTCGCAAGAATGTTGCTTTACATACGTTTTGAATAAGCTGTTGTGCTGCGTTTTGAATAAGCTGAAATGGGGAATGCGTAGGCTATGAAGTGATCAGAGTATAGGTAGGCTGCAGACAAGCATACTATTTGTAGCATCATTCACACGTTGAAAAGTTTGCATTAATAACAATTCCCTGTTAACCACTTGAAGCAATCAGTTAACCTGCCTTCCTTAAAACAGAAAGGGGGGAATGTATCGGTGTCGTTGATTTCACTCAGAATGGCAATGCACCAAGGCTTTGGCGCACAATGAGCGCTTGATTGCAACATTAACATTACAATAAACGACTTGTTTTATCATTTTAATTGGTCGAGAGTTTTGTAAGTATGTTTGAAAGCAGGGTCTCAATAGGGGAGTTGTTTCAAATACAATATTACCCAAGAAAACTATACAGCAGGCTTTTTTGAAGGAAAATGTTAGGAACCCGGTTTGGATCTGTAGGGACCCGATTTCTCTGATTCTAGGGACCCGATTTTCTCTGATTTTAGGGACCCGATGATAAT
>JGI24158J21664_10014186_pt1 | contig 10482 bp, 7 predicted proteins | sample Ectturendosymbi3_FD_21664 | JGI IMG/M metagenome (IMG submission 21664)
GTGATGAGCCCAAGGAACGCTGCTGATCTGGAATGGCCCCTGAGTGAAGGTATGCAAGTTAGTGCGCTGCCGCCTGTCTGAATAGCCATGATCATCTTGTTGAAGCGTCAAGCTGCTTCAATTGCCGCTTACGCACGTTTGTGGAACAAACAGTCACAATTGGTGAGCAAAAGGTCTGCCCGGAGTCGTTAAAATTATCTGCGACTCCGACTCCTCAGGTTGAAAATCCTTCCGACTCCGACTCCACAGCCCTGTTCGAAGCGCGGCCCGATTGCCCATTGAGAGAACGCGGAAAAGTTTATTGAAGATTTAAAAGGTACTTGATTATATGGAAGAGTTCAGAAAGAGCAGAGGAATTAAGTGTTGTATTAAACCATAACGTCATAAACTTGTATTTTACTGCAAATAAAAGCACTATGTATACGAGTTACTATGATAAAGTGTACTAGCTTCTATGATAGAGTTTTCACCTGTTTGCATAATTCGTCACTTTTTCTAATCTCCTTGAGGTGACGAATTAGGCAAATTCTACTGTAATCATGTAGGTTAACCGGATATAAAAGTAACGATAGTAATACGTTTTCCACATTCAGTAACTTTGGTCGGATATCTGTTGTTTTCAGATGCTGGCGTCCAAGTTTTACAAAAATCCCGAAATTATCACTTTAATAGAAGCTGTCGTTTACACGACTCCGAAGCAGCAAATGTTAAAAATGCATGATTTTCTTTATATATATATGCTCGTACTGTGCATGCGTGTAAATTTACAATCAGTCAATTGTCTAACTATAACTTAGCGCAGCGTATCTTAACCTTTTTCTACCTCAGCAGCCCTTTTGGTCATGCCTAAACAGTCCAGCACCCCCTACCACTGGCAAACACCTGTTACTATAAGGATAAAGACATACGTATTCCTTTTACCGCCACATACGTGACCTTCCTAGCACCCCCTGAAATTGATTTCAGTACCCCAGGTTAAGAAACCCTATCTTAGCGGATATTATCCGGATAGTAAAAATTATTGATATCCGAATTAACATGCCTACAGAGCAAATTTTCACAACTTCCTAATCAGAAACTGATGCTCTTAAAAAATCATATTGCATCCAGCTTGAGGAAATACTCGTGCTTGCAGTATTTTAGTGAACGTTGAACTCAAATCACAATCTTTCCAAAACCAACAACGACGCAATCTTTTTCAATGTTTTTATTTCGGACGGTGCAACGAGCTAATTTCTAATCATGGCAGGCTTTCCAAGGCGACAGTCACATGATCAAACAGAGCACCTAGATCAATAAACAGGCAATGGCTTGACTACGTCAAAAAACGCAAACGCAGGGAACAATCGGCAGGTTGTCGATATAAAAACTACACCAACAAATTTCCTGCTCGTTTCTCGTAAAAACTACAGTAGATGTATAGTTCTTGACAATGCTGCGGTTAATTTACAAATCATGCATTTTCTCGACAACACCCAATTTACTTGGCATCTCGTACTGCAATCTTTACGAATCTGCTGTGTTCATCCAGTAGAAGCCGAAGCGCCAAAACACCGAAGCTTGTCGAAAAAATAAGCTACAGTAGACTAAGAATTTTCACTACCAGCTGCTTTGCTCAAGACTTGACAGAACACCGTCTTTTCCCGGACGTAAAGCATGCAACCACCCTTTCAGCTTCGAAAAGCAAGTTGTATTCACGCCAGCACTAAGCTGCTTGACCGTCGTCAGCCGGTTTGGGGGGTTGTTCGTCCGGTTTCATTGCAGGGAAGAGAAGGACTTCCTGAACGTGGCACAACCGACGATGTTAGTGATTCAAAAGCAGTAGGCCAGACATAAACTACATTTGACACGTTTATCGAAAACTACACCCTGACGACAGAAGCACACAGTAGTCTGGGGAAGTTGTTTCCGCTTATCGCAAAAGTAGCAGGTTTCGTTTCGAAAACAAGCAAAGCGGGCAGCACTGACGCATGCGGTACTAAACATTTTATGTAAGGAAGCTTTCAAGGTCAATGACTGCCGCTATCTTTATGCAATAAAATCAAATGTAGGTGGAAACCAGTAGTTGAAGCTTGACCTTTGCTTGGCAAAAACACCACATCCAGTGGCGTAGCCAGACCAAAATTTGGGGGGCCAAATTGTTTGATTTTAGGCTAGCAACAGCATTTTGTTTGGGACACCGCCTCTCAAAGCACAAAATGACTAGATATTTTAAAAATTGGGGGGGCTATGGCCCCCCTGGCTACGCCCATGACCCCATCACAACTCCATCAAACTTAACTCCACAAGCTTTAGCATAATAGGGGTCTTAGCTCGTTGCCCACCTGCCATGCAAATGACTTTTTTTCGCAACAGCTCACTGTACGATGAAACACGGATCAGTAAACGCTGGTGGTCAAACTTTGTACCAGTTATGATTCCTCAGTAAACTGTTTACATGTCGAACACGCACACCCACATAACACACCAGATCGGCCATACCACACTGGTTGGCTTACTCAACTTGCTTTGTAAATTTATCACTGTTCGTCAGAAAATGCTGCAATTGAACGAACTGTCAAGATCACACAACGCAAATAGTCCAAGACCGCTGACGAGCATTTGACGTGCAGGTCAAATGTTGTTGTTGATCCACAAACTTACCTTTATGTTGTTTGAGTCCGTGAGGAACATGGTGAACCTGTCAATGCCCATGCCCCANCCACCAGTAGGTGGCAAACCGTACTCGAGCGCAGTGCAGAAGTTCTCGTCGACGCACTGAGCTTCGTCATCGCCAGCAGCTTTGTCCTTAAAAAAAGTGGTTTAACAGGAGCGTGGTGCGGAGTTACGGCTTCAGCTGCACTGTCACAAGAGAATGTTATGATATCTCAATATTCTTGTTCTTTAGACCTGTCGTCGTCAGGTTCAGGTAACACGTGGAAAAGGCACGTATGGCTAACGCTCACAACCACACCAGCGAAAAGATGATGTTCACAGCCACTGCTTATCCAGGCGCAACGCAATCTTGTGTGCCTCACCTGTATTACTGCAAATTCGCCAGCCATGAATTTGTAGGCTGGGCTTGATTAAGTGACTGCCTTGGCCGATTTTCGCCCAACCTGTGCTGTTCGTTGAAGCATTGTCATTTCAAATGCGTTATTTGTAGGCTGCTTGCGGAGAAAACATGACTTGACTTGAATCAGTAGTTTTTCGAACAGGACAAACTGCAGACGGTCTGCGGCGACTCAACCACAACCATTCTCGACCATATCGTGAAACAACTAACTGCAGTGTTCACGTATAACTAATCACGTGATCGCGAACCCGACCAACAACGCCAACCTGTGCTTGCTGAGCGAAGCGTTCACGCTGCACCATGGGATCGTTCAATTCTGTGTAAGCGTTGCAGACTTCCTTCTTGTTGACGAAAAGCTCGAACCTTTCAGTCAAACCTTGTGTCGAACGATGCCTGAAACAGAATCGCACAGATATCCTCCACAAAGTTGAACTGAGCTTTTAAATACCCAAAGTTGTTTATACGACCACATTTCAAGTGAACTACGCGTTTGCGACAGTTTTCTTTGTAAGCCTTCGGAAACAAGTGGTTAATACAAGCTTTTTTCAAGGATAATGTTACTCGGTATGGACATGTAGGGACCCGAAATATCTGATTCTAGGGAATCGATTTTCTCGGACTCTAGGGACCCGATGATAAATTTCTCTGATTCTAGGAACCCGATTTTCAATTCTCGGGACGCGAAAACACCTTAAAAAACCTGGATTAATGGTTTTGCAAAAGTGAAGAATAAAAACATGGTTTTTAAGCAGAACTAACATTTACCATCAAAAGTACCAAGATATACTGAAATTATCCGCAATTCTCGTCGCAATTATCCGGACATGAAAAAGGTTTTCCGCGTTCTTTTACACACACTGCTTGCAAACACTCACTTTCACGCTATATATGCAAAAGAACATCTGGTGACGCAGAGCATTTTCATCAATCGAGTTGTTTTTGCTGAATTGCATTCGAACACAAAACACTGACCCCCATTGCTCAACGCAATTGATACTCACCATTTTGCTAACGGGCTCATTATCTGCGGGTGTTCAATGATAAAGGTCGGGTTAACGCACTTCACTTCCAGGTAGTCTCCTACGAGCTGAAAATGAGGAAACAAAGGTAAGTTTCACGCCAGCATCAAAACTAAGAGCACAGTGAGAACAGGAAGTACCAGTCAAAACAAAGTGATGCGATGCTGCTAAGGTTGCTTTTGGGTCAAGAAAACGGTGAGGAAAGGTCCTGAAATAAACGATGTAAAAAGCACTTTCGCCGGCATATTGCGATAAAAATACGTGAGCAGCGCAGGCATGAACGTCATCACCTACGTTCCAGCTTTCTGAAGTTTGTGCCAAAATTCTTAACAACTGCAGATTTTATTTGCTATGCCGTGGGTATTGTTGGGTGTATAAGCAAAGCTTGGTATTAAAATATGCTCTTAAGGAAAGTAAACAAATTCGACTTAAGCTGGGTTAGTAAGCGTCATCGCAGGAGCTCCTAGAAGTTCGTGTATATCTATCGGCGCTAGAAGCAGGGTTGCGACAAAACTCACGACATGCCGATTTTAAGAGCTTCATATCCGCTTTCATTGGCGCCAAATTTTCGCGCAAAGGTAACACGCCGCCCGCGTGTCTGGTCATTCGTCAGATGTTTTTTTCCGCTTCATGTTAAGCAAACAAACACTTCAGTTTCGCAAAGCCAAACGTTTATCTAAAACAAAGGAAACGCAACAGTCTCACTTCCGCTACGCTATCGAAACCTGCTTTGCCCAACTGGTCAAACAACGGATGCTCCCCTTTCATTGTGAACCAGAAAAACACAAGAAAATTGCTGTGCGCGGTCAAGCATAACAACCCAAGGACAGCACCTTGTCCAAAAGTCGAGACGCCGTTCTGGGCGGCGAGCACTCGACGCCGAGTTTGACGCAGATGTCATCCAACTGTTTCCTCGCATCTGAAAAAAACAGCATTACTTTTGAATCTGGTCCCGTTCTCAGAGAGCGTGAGGCCTCGAACGAAGAACTGAGTACGAACTTCCACTGCGCAGACCGACTCGGCCAAAGGAACGTTTCAATGACTTCTGCGCCGCTGGGGATGCTATGCTTGGACTCTTGTCTTTTCCTTGCTTGCGCGGCTTCAGCCATGGAATGGGCATCGCTTTAGATGACCGTTACACTGCGTTGTTCGAAACAAGCTCCGAGAAACGAAGCACGCAAAAGGGTGCGCATCTCATATGTTTGACGAATTGCAATGTTGCCGCGTTGGACATGTAACAAACTTCGCTGCGGAAGGCAATCGTACTCGTTCTTTTTTTTGGCATAAGTTGCTCCTATGCTCATAAACACCTTATCACCGGAAAAGGATAGGATAAAATTACCTTTCAATTCTGACGAAACAACACTTGCTGTTTAGCACAAATAAACAATTCTGCGCTCAAGCGCATATTTCATAACAGAACAACAGTTGGTGCAGATTGCCGCAGAAGATATCAGGCGCGGGAATACAGTTGCTCAGCGCGCACTGAGAACTGTTGCTGAGCACGAGCTTTAAGCAATTATGCAACCGCTCTAGAGTCCGATAAAAATGAAGCAAGGCGAGTTGCGGCAATTGTATGATTTATGGTAAATGTTACAACACTGCCATTTTTAAATCTATTAATACAACACTAATTCACCTGGTGAGTTGTTCAAGTACATAGGACTGTAACTTGCACAAAGACATGACAACTTCCAGAAGTCCAAATAATAACAGCAAAAATGTAGGGTAAATACGAGCGTCGTGTCTCCGTAACTTGACGTGATGCAAGCAAAGTTATCAATTTCATGCAACTACAGGTTATACAAGCGGTGTCCGCAAGCCTGTTTGTTGAATCGAATTAAAAGGGCCGGTCTTATCAGCACTGCGCACATTGAGCGGAAAGGAATTCCCACGAGCAACAGCAGGTGTTGACAAAAAGTTCTGTAACCGTATGTTGGTACAAACGTTCCAGGTGGCAAGTTGTTTTGATTCGGATCTGTGTTAGATGGTACTCACAAGAAAAGACTGTTAAGTGCTTTGTAAACCAAAATCAAGAATGTAAGGCTTAGAGCGATCCGAAGCTATCGCAGTAGGACAGCAGCCATGTGCTATCCTTTGTACTTAGGACTTGCTCGTCGTGCTGCTGTGTTTTCACATCTTTGATTCCATAAATAGTTTGTTTCCACTTTGTATCTCACAACCACAATTAGTACAACATTAGTTACAGGTGCAATCTAACCTGATGGTCCCTACAAAGGAGATCCATTCCGCAACCAGATACGAGTTTCGAGCATAAGCCGTTAGTACGCTCATTACAAAGGGAATCTTTCGATAATGTTGAAAACTAAGTAGCTTCACGCTAAGCATCACAGGAATGTGTGGTCAGGAAAACGAAAATCAGCAACTGAACGAAAACCCACTGAAACAAAGGCGACTTTCAGTCTTTGTTCATGGACCGCAAAAATCGCTTTCAGAAACATTACGCTGTATCTCTGCCATTGCTACAGCTTGCTAGGCCTATGAGAAATACAAAGTTATTCACGTCACTGCAAAGTTTGTTGTAAGATGGGAAAATCTGTCAGGCCACGGTTTCACGTTAGTTCTTCATAAAACATTATGCAAAAAGAAGTGCGATAAACGAGTTGGACGCAGAACACCTTTGAGGTTTACGCCTCAGCATGATACTGTATGTGATTTCATGCAAATTTCAGCTTGTTCGCACTTTCTTCGTAATTACAAGTTCACAACCCATATTGCAAATCCAATTCTTTCTTTAAAGTTCGAATTCTTTGGACGCGTAGATTAAAGCCGGGATGGGGAAGGCTGCCACGTTTCAAGGTCGACTGCGTTCACGAGAGTTGAACAATCACAACTTTTTACTTCGCCTAAAAACTCGAATTTGCGAGTACTGCGTCCACCTGTACTGTTCAGAAACCTGGTCCACCTACGGCCGTCTTGAACATTGTCTGAATGCATTCCACCTCTTTGCGGACAAATTGTGAAAATTTGGCAGTTTTTAGAAGTGGTTTGGGCGCAAATATTTTCTTTAGCCTTTCGTGCTAATTTTTTAAAATATGGTTGACTTTGCGCCTAAATTGCATGTGGTAGCACATTCCGGAATATACTCAAAATGTCGCCATGAGCACTCTCACAAGCACGCTTCCCTTCCTCACAGTTGAAGTTAACCAGTTTAGCATTCCAAACAGAGAATGGAGGTAGTTAACGGCACATAATGATGATTGTTGTGTAATCAATCGATCGAACTTCTGACCTGCAGTTTATTTCCTAATAGCACCAACTGAAGCTCACATTGATTCACTGAGCAGTACAGTACAGTAAGTTGATGGTGGGTTGTTGGGCACTGTGAGATCAGTCCACTGGTTGACATCTATTGCTGTATATTTAGACCAGGTATTTGCGATGGCTTCGTGGAATTGTGTTATCGAAAACATTTGGTTATATAAATAACTCAAAACCACGTCAGGCATAAAGCATGAAGCTTTGGCCGTTTATGACAGTTCACATGGCCACTGCACTGATGACTTTATACCAACCTTGATTCCACCTTCGTTGTCACCATTTTATTTTAGGCGTCTCGTAGCACGATCATGTGCCCAGCACTTCTGTGATGGAGCTCTATGGACATCACTGACATTTACAACATGCTGATAACGCGCCGCCTCTTCTGGACAAGTAATGTGCAGAGGTAAGAAGACCAAACAATCACCTTTACAGCACTCTGGCAGATAGAAATTATTCCACCGGTCGCCCTAAACTCCAACAGATATTGAAACGCGACATGACACGATTCAACATCTCACCTAGTGGTGGACTTAGGGTTAGGGGGTCCGAGGCAAGACTGAAAAGGGAAGCCGTCTGATGACGTCATTATACTCAGCCAACTGTGATAAGACCTTTTGATCAAGCTTAGGAAGGGGATATGTGGGCCAACCCCAGGACACGTTCTACGGTATAACTGACTTAACAGAAAATGCAAAAGGTCAGGGATTGAGTTCCAGGGAGGGACATGTCCCCCACTTTGAACAAGGGGGTAAACAATATCTTTTGCCTCCCCATCACTTTGTGATAAAAATTGATGTACTGTAGTTGCACAAATTTCGTGGTTACATTACTGTTGAAAACCCAGCATAAACACGGGGAACAAATAAGAAAAATGGATATTATCCCCATGGGCGTAGCCAGGGGGGCACTTGGACCATGGTACCCAAAATACATCGTTTCCATAATTTGCCTCCATTTTGCCAATTTTGCAAAAAGTTCGTACTACGGTTGAGTGGGAACATGGTGACATCGTCGAAACGCAAACAATAATATCATATTTGTGCGATACACACAATAACATGCATATCACACAAAGTTTGTATATCCAAAGTTTTCTGGCAAACTCGGTCCCTGCAAAAGAGTATTCACGATATACAACTTTAAAAACACTGAAAGTTGGGAAAACAAAGCTAGCAACACATGAAATTTAAGCGATAGAAAGCTGGCATCACCCTGCACTTCTCTAGTTTTACAGTTGCTGTTGGGGGCCCCTTTAAAAGCAGAGTACTTACACATTACAGTGGCTGCTGGGGCCCCTTTGAAAGCAGAGTACTTACTTATGATCTGCTTCGGAGTATATTACATGAGTGGATAATAAGTTTTCACAAAAAATAACGAAACTCTACGCGCGGAACACTTTGAAGGGGGGCCCGGGGCAAGTGCCTCGCTCGGCTCCCCTTAAACACACCACTGATCTCACCAGACGAGTGGAAGTCAATTGCATGCAACCTCGGTAACTAACGTGCTGCTCTTTCGCACGTAATGAACAAATCCTGTCGGAGCCACATCACTTATGTCGCTCCCACCGCTGCTCTCGGTCGGTCAGTTCGGCCCATCGGTGCAAATCCATTGCATGGCACATTTATTCATTCTTTTGTGTCTACAAGGGTCCAGAGATTCCCTTGTGGTCAAAACGCTGTGCCTTGGCGTTTTTTTGGCAGAATGTTTCTATGCGTGGTTTGAGACTAGCGCAGTGGCGTGGTCGCACAATGTTGTTTATGACGTAGAAAAAAGCAGAATTATAAAAAAAAACAACCAAACCTTCCGTGTGGAGCTCAGTCGCTGCAGGAAGTTTCATCCCGATCTCTTTTTCAAGGTCCGGCAACATTTTAAATCTCGCAAACGGTGGAGAGTAGTCAACTTCATAAACTTCGCCATCTGGGCCCTCAGGATGGTAAGAGACTTTGTATGAGCCGGTGATGCTTTTCACCATCCCTGCGGGAAACGAACAAACAGACATTCATATATCAAAACGAATCTCACTGAAAAAATCTACTCAGGGCAAAAAGTACGGCGATTAAAATGCTGATGCAGAAGGTAGTTTTCCCATTCTTCTCAGGATCTTTTCGAAGGCCTGTCTTTACGTGTTAGTGTGCAGCAGACCTTAATTTGTTAAAAATTATTTGGTTGACAGCATTTATTAAAAAAATGAGTTGCCGTGCTTTCCAAGACTATTATCAACACACAATCTAAAATATTTCAGGCACAGAGTTCAACTTCGAAGTCTTTCTAAGTAACTGACCATGTCAACTGAACGGGCGACGACAAGAGTGACGTCATTTCATTTCATGTGTACCGCAACTCCTCCACCAATTTGTTTGCATTGCATTAGCGTGACTCTCTTCTTGAATCAAATTTTCTAAAGCGGTCTGAACTGCACTCTTCTTCCTGTAATCTAGACTGATTATGTTGTCATAATCTATTTCACGAAAGTACATTGCTCCTGCTGCAGAGCCGTGGTGAGGATAGGAATCCTCTGTCGCCTTACGTGGCTCACCTGACAGCGTAGTTCAGTGCAGCAGCAAAGTGCAACAAATTTAGATTTGATTTTTACTCACAGTTTCTTTGTTACTCAAACAAGCGGTCTATACAGCATCTTTCACAGTAGCCTACTTAAGTTTTTCATCGAATCGTTGTTTGAATACGTTGCATATATCAGCTGTGGGTGATACGAAAAAGCAGGTAATTCCGCGTGTTTTGACATGAAAGAGGGTATTTATACACTTTTCTGAGATGCATAAGTTGCTGTAAAGTTTGCCTGTGGTCTTCGCTTATTTTTGGAAGGCATTCAGAATAATTAAGCTTTTTTGTACCAGGTGCACAGCCCGAAGAATTATAGAAAATTTGCTTTGTTGTTCTGCACTATGGATAGTTCGATTCAAGCGGGACCGAGTCGGAGGCCAAAGAAACAGTCATATAAGAAGCAGAAATGATCAGTGGATGGGTCCTTTTTGGGGAGATTTGGAGTCGCGAACATATATGGAAACGGCAATTTGTGTAATGTGCTCAAAAGAAATCGCTGAAGAATCACTGAAACCGAACAAATTGTTGAGACACATGAATACTCACAAAGATGTGGCTTCA
>JGI24158J21664_10014187_pt1 | contig 10481 bp, 4 predicted proteins | sample Ectturendosymbi3_FD_21664 | JGI IMG/M metagenome (IMG submission 21664)
GAACGAGGAGAGGTTCTCAGCATCTCGCACTTCCTGCGGCAGGTCGTTTCAGAGGATTGCGGTTTCTACGGTGAACAACCTGTTGCCGTAAGTGGCTGTGCGGCAGGCTGGAACATAAAGAAGGTTTTGCTTTCAGAACGCAATGAGCGTGTGGGGCGGTAAGGACAGATCATATCAGGTTCGCGATTTTTTAGATGTAGCCTCGCAAGCAAATTCAGTAGAGTTGTTACCAGCATCGTCACCGCGATGTTAAAATAGATAATATGGAAATCAGGAGAAAAACCAAGTTTCTTGTAACTTTTAAATGTGGCTTTCCTTTCCCTCACAGTTAAATTTTGACAAAATGTTCTCGTCCGTGGCTTAACTGACAGGGGGCAGGGGTGCGAACCGCCGCCCCCTGACAAGCTAAAGATGAAACCCACCTAGCTTGCATTTCGGTATTTAATATTCTTTTGGTTTTCCGTAAGTTGTTGTTTTTTGCGTTTTTCAGAGTGTTTTCTGTTGATTTCGGGTTTTGGTATAGACCTAGTACAGATTCATTATATCATTTCTTAACTTTTTTCTGAGTGTTGGCTAGTGGGTTCCATGCGGTGGCTAGCGAGCACCTTCACCTAACGTTCTCCACCCCTGGCTCAAACCTCCAGTTACGCCACTGGTTGTGGTGAGAATGCTTTTCTAAGCGAATATTCAGACCATATTGCTATACCTCCATTAATATTACAAGGTGCTATTCTTTCTGCTACTCATGTTTTTCGTGGCAGTTACTACCATAGGTTTAAATTCGAGCAAATCAAGTCTCTACCACTCATACCCTTTACATGTTCACTATGCCTTGTCTCTGTGCGTCACATGCCCATTGTTTTTTGGTATAGGTGTAGATTACATGTAAAAGGTGCTTAAAAACACTTCCCTGAGGCAGGCCCGTCGCCAGGATTTAGCAGCAGAGGGAGCCAAAAACCAGAAGGGGGGCCACATTTTAAAATACTGTATTAGATGTATGCAACAACCAGGGGGCCAAACGTGAAATGGGGGGCCGGGCACCACTGGCCCCATGCTGGCGACGGCCCTGCCCTGAGGAAGTCACATGAATAGGTGGGCCGGGAAGAACGTCTGCAAATAAACGAAATAGAAGTCATCATCAGAAGGGAGACTTGGTTTGCTTGAATACTACAATTTGTTTGGGATAAACGGTGCATTTTGCATTTTGTACTATAATCATGCACCAACAGAGTTAGCTTTGTATAAAGCAACACATTCCCGTCCAGCCACTGAGCTTGCGATTAAACAGCAGGAAACAGCCGCTATACAGCCATTTTGGGCCGATATATATGAACGTCCCGTACGATGGCGTAATGTGCTGTACCCTTTTGCTTACCTGAATGCCATATCGATTCGGAAGGGTTGTATAGAAGCATGTGGAACGTGCAGTGGCTACGAAACAGGAGTGTTGACTGATCTTCAGGAATGCCACTGTTGCAAGCACGAAAAATTAGCAGGAGTAAACTTCCGTATTGTCTTACTTGCAGGCTTGAGAAAGAAATTCCCAAAACAACAAACCCGAACGATGTGACGATCTATAAACTTTTTGCGGGTGTTTTGTACAACGTCCGGATCAGCAGCCTTCGCCGAGATGGCAAGGGGGGAAAACGTCAGTCTCCACCATCGGCAATAATCCAAGCCAGAACTAGTGAGTGCATGTGCTCCTCCGCATAGGATGATAATTCGTGAAGTTCTAAAAGCTGAGCCAGTTCCCCGAACGGAGAGATCCCCGCGGCGGTGATGATTAGGCCATATGGCCACAATGTCCCATAAAAGGTTGGCAAAGCAAGATCTGCTGGCTACGCCCAAAGGACAACGCCCCAGGGTCCGACCAAGGACCGGGTGGCGTGATTGAATCTCCGGCTTGACTTGGTTGCCCTTTGATGTGGAGCTTGAAGAACTGTCAGAGCTGGACGAAAACCTCGAAGAATTTCGAGACCTAGGGCTGCTGCCCCCGCAACCTCCCGAGAAAAATTTGAAAATAGAAAACACAGTTTGAAAAATAGAAAATGAGTTCACTGGGAAGGAATGCCAAACCCATTCGTGGAGGGGTTATTTTCCAACTTTGGCAGTTTGTAACTCCAAGTTTTTCTTCAAAAAACGAGGTGCTCTGGGTACTAAAGGAGTGAAAGTGAAAATCATAATGCGGCACAGGATAGAAAAGTTTCACTTGAAATGCAAAACGTGGGGGAATATTTTCAGGTGGCATGAAAAACTCTGGCTACACCATGTAGCACTGGCATANGGCATTCACTGCAAATATTCATCGCTGCGACTAAAAACTGCTACGGCGCTGTGAACTTAGATAAACAAATTTATCTAGTATAAGTTTGTGGTTCGGCAATTGGTTGATTTTTTTATAAAAGACTCTGTCATATCATTTAATACCCAGTGATTTGGAAATGAGTTTATTCTGGAGAAATTATTATACTAAATTTAATTGGTAAATGTTGATGAAGTAAATGTGGCAACGTAATTCGAAAGCTCTTTATTTATCAAGAAGGAAAATCTTAAGCATGGCCAAAAATATCTGCGAGAACTTTCAGGTTTGTAAATGTATTTGTGGGTTTTCAACGATATGCTTTACTTGGAAACATGCTTTTCCCGGGCAGCTGTTAGGTACGTAGTTTCTAGTTAATTGTTTTGTCCGATTTCTTGTCCAACAATTGTTCTTTCCGCAGTACCACCGGAAGTGACGAATCTCAGGGTTGTCCAATCCCGTGATAATTTGACTGTGGTAGTTGTCACGTGGGATGGGCCTCCGAAGGAAGCGAACCGGAACAAATATGACAAAACCATCTTGTCCTACTACGTTGAAGGTGGGTTTTCCATGTTGCGGTGAAACACAATCGCAAAATACATTTCATAATGGCTTGAAACGAAGACGGTTAAAATGCACTTTGAACGCGAATGAAGAGGAACATGTTTCATACAGGTTTCTTTGGATTCTTTTGTATGGTCCAAAGTGTTTGCATTACACGTTTTTAAACATTTCTTGACCGAGGTTTTGCACTGTTTCGTTAAAATTTTTCCCTCGTGTTTCGCAGAGTCCACGATAAAATAATCGTCTTGCCACGCAACACACAAGTGTTGAATAAAAAATTGAGTGGTAAGTTACTGATCCTGAATTGTAAAGAACGGTTCAGGGCAAAGACAGCTAAAACGTTTTCACACATTATCGACTAAACCAGTGGTTCCCAAACTTTTTCGAGCCGTTACCCAAATCAAGGTGTAGATTATGTCTTATTACCCTCAATAAAATTTTTTCACATTTCAGGTCGAAAATTTATTTTGCAGTGATCGCTCATAAAACAGAACAATGTGGTTTTGGTTTTGCATTACCCCCGGAAAAATCGCATATTACCCCTGGAGGGTAATTTGCCCCCAGTTTGGGAACCACTGGACTAAACCAGTGATTTTCAACCTGGTTTCGCGTCTTCCGCTGGGGTCGTTTGCCTTTCTTCTAGGAGTCGCGAGACCTTCTGATAAAAGGAGTCGCGAGAGCTTCTGATAAAAATATTCATAATTACGCCTATATTTTATATTTCGTATATGGAATTGCTTTTTGTCGTAGCCAAAATAATGGGATCACCTGGCAAATGTGATAGCCTACTTTATCATTCAAAATTGTTTTAAGTGTGATTATGATCATTACAACGTTTTGAGTGTGATTATGACCATTACAGTACTGTTGCGTTCGGCAACGCACGAATAACGTTGTGACGTAAGAATGTGGTGTGTTTGTAAATTAGATATCTGTTGCGGTAGCTAACTTGGGAGTTATTCTAGTTTTCAATGAGTTGTCCTGTGGAATGATTTGTATACGGCACTGGTCTGATCACTGATGCCGCCATGTGCATGAATTTAATAAATGAGTCTTTGTTCAACATAGTGATATCGTACGTTAATTTTTAGTCATTGTGATATTCTATTGTGCAAACACAACTACATTACATATGCCTGGCCGGAGTTTTCGGAAGGGGGTTGTTAGGTTAAATTGGGTTGCAAAATGGGTCGCTGCACGAAAAAGGTTAAAAAAGACTGGACTAAACCATTCTTGCAAATGTCGTTTTGCCGGTATTCGCTGGAAGGAGGGGAACATTACTTCGTCAGGTACACAAAGTTCCTATTCAACATCATTTGAACTGACCTGCTGATATACGTTATGACTTCGACTGTCCGAAAACCTTTAATGTACAGAAAGTATGTCTTGTGAACAAATAATATATTTCCTGATCATTCAGAAAAACGTTTTTATTTTCATTAAACGAATTCCCAAATTCGTTTTTGCTATTGGACGAGACCCATGTGTTTACTCATGGCGCGAGTTTGTTCGTATAACTTGCTGATGATCCATTCCAGGCTTGACAGACGCGCAAAGGGCGAATTTTCCATTGAAATCTGTGGAGATCGTGCACAGTGGTTCGGTATTGGGAATAAACGGTCCGCAAAGCGAAGTGGTGCGCTTGTCCGACTTAATTCAAGGAGCGCCGTATCGCTTCGAAGTAGCGACTGAAAGCGGTGAAGTTGACAAGACAACCAGCAAGCCGGCGGTTCTTCTGAAGCGATTGGGTGAGCCCGCCTTTAGATGAAACGCCGGAAATGTATACTATGACCTTCGAACATGGGCGTCGGAAGGGGGGCAGGAGGGTCTTGATCCTCCCTGGATTTTGAAAATTTCAGCAACAAAAGGTTGTTTTCCTAGTTTAGAGTGGGAGAAAACAAATTTCACCACTTTTGGCCCCTCCTAGAAAAGTTTTGGAAAAATACCCTAGTGGCCCCCCTGGAAAAAATCCTTCCGACGCCTACGCCTTCGAAAATATAGAGCGTGGTTCTCTCTTCGCTACTTTTTCTGTAACTGTCCGGTGACTCAAGAAATGCACGTTTCAATACCAGCGTTTTCTCTCAGGGGTCTGTTTATCTGCGAAGGTCGTCTTATTGACAAGCTCGTAACCAGCTTAGGACACCAGGCAAGGCGAAGAGTTTTCTGAGAGGGGCCTAAATTTTTTGAGCAATGTCCAGTACTTTCAAACTATGTCCAACACATTTTTCCAGGGGGGGAGAAGCCGCCCCTGCTCACCCCTGGTTACGAGCCTGCTTACTGGGGTGATGTCTAGGGTTATTTATAACTTTCCCCAATTTAACGACTCCAAATGTAGTGTCTGACACAAAGATGTACTCTGGAATTAGTTAATTTGTTCTAACGGTACTAGAATAATCCACCTTATTGTAATGATATCATGTTTTTCTTTTTCTGAGTATATATAGTCTCACCACAAGAAAAGGATTTGTTTTAGTTCCGTTTTAATGTTTTCATAATGGTTCAACGATACGAAATGCACACAGTTATATTATGGTTAACCAAAAATTCAAAATTCCACAAGAAAGTTGTTCTATACAAAGACAGTATCTTTATTCGTTCTTGTATGTCAATATATTTCTTAGCATTACGACTGAGAACATTTGGCTTGTTATTTGCACCTGTCAGCATCTAGCCGACCAACTTGCTATTAGGCCTGACACACCTACTTTTGGGTCTGATTGAATTATTGTTGGCACCGAATTACTTATTGTTGCAGGCGACTGACTGATGTTGGGGAAAGTTGGTTCCACACTTTGTTCAATTTCTGATTCGCTAAAAAGTTAACCAGAGCTTCGCCGTCAATGGTCTTGTTCCCATAAGTCACTATACGTGCAATCGTTATAGTGCTGTGTTACTAACCACACTGTTTAGACCAGGGGTCACCAACGTGGTGCCCGCCAGCACCAGGTCGCCCGCAAGGACCATGTAGGTCGCCCACGGGCCTATTCTAAAAATTACATTAGCATGATCATTGTCTTTCACATTATGGAATATCACTACTAAAATAATTGAAGGTAAATTGAGCAAAATTTTTATTTCAAAGTTTGTATCAAACTAGTAGCCCTTCGCATTAATCGGTACACAAGAAGTAGTTCGCAGTTTCAAAAAGGTTGGTGACCCCTGGTTTAGACTGAGCCACGTCAAGCATCTAATGCCAGCCTTATGGACCGTATCAAGTTCAGAATAGTCGTCTGAGTCAGATGTAGTAAGGTCCGCACAGCATCTTCTCAAACAGTCTTTCTTTACAAGTGTAGTCTTTGCAGTTATGGATGTAGGCAGGTAGTGTAAATAACGGCCGGAATTAGTCTGACATTCAACATAAGCCGTTCTATTCCGTGTCTTCCATGCTTTTGTTATGTTGTCTTTAGTTGTGTGCAAAGCGAAGAGATCCAAGTCATTGCCAACCAGTTTTTAGAGTTTCCCGGATAGGTTTTCTTGTGTTGTGCAATGTCAGTCAACCGATCAGATGCCTCCATTTTATTATGCACGATACTTCTTGACCAATCAGAATGTTACATTTAGCGGTTTTCCAACGAACCTGTCAATCAAAGTTGTTTACTTGGAAGTTTCTTCCTGTTAAACAACCTATCAATAAAAGTTGTTTACTGGTTTTAATCTATTTATAGGCCACCTAATCTTATGCAAGTTTCAATTTGGCCTGTTGGTCACCGATCGCTTGACTAGTGGTCAATCATGATTGGCCTTTGGACCACTCGTGGTCAATGATCAGTTGGTTTCTGATGCTAGCTCTACCCAAAATTTAGGTATTGTCTTTCAATAGAACAATTACACACGCAATAACCATGATACACAATTGAAAGAAAAAATTCACAATCATACTAATAATTTTTATCTTGATTAAATATGATTAAAATAACAGTTACAAACACACATTTAAAACGCATCACGTAGCAGTCGTTTACGATCGGAATGCTGGATCTTCGAATTTGACATCAACGCCTGCGCCTGACAGACTTTCAGCGAGTCATGATTTTGTCGAACTGAACCATTTCGACGTTTGGCGAGATGGCAACAAACGCCAGTCTCTGAGGACCAAATCTTGCTACTTGCCAAGTAATGTGTAAACGCCCGACTCTCATCTAGGAACAATACGATTTAAAATGATTGGATTGCACAGTGCACAGCTGCCAATCAGTCGAATGCAAGAAAAAGACCCTTAGGGACCATCTCTGCTTAAAGGCTAGCGATTGAAGAGACACCCTCAAAAATCGGTGCTGCTTTTCTGTACACCTCTGGGTCTAATCCCACAAAGTACTTTGAACTTAAAAGTCGGTTTCCGAGAGGAGCATTCCTGCGAAGGGTAGCATCCTTTGCAATCAAAGATGTAGTTAGGATCATTTCTCTTGCACGCACAAGAAATTTATGTTATCTTTATTTTTGTTCCAGTTATTCCCGGTCCAGTAGTCACATCAAGCGCCACTGACAGCGAAAAAAATGTTTCCATATTCTGGCGGGACGCGGCTGGCTTGCGTAACGTATCCGGTTACAGGTTATCCGTGGAGCGAGTAGGGTTTACAGAAGCCGCCCGAAACTTCACCACTACCTCGATGAACATAACTGTTGCCGACCTCATTCCCGGAGCCCTCTACGCTGTCCGCATAGTAGCGCTTCGTGAAAGCAGCCAGTTTGGGAAAACTAGCGAGGAGACTCTCTACTTTGTGCGAACACGTAAGTGTAAATTGGCTTCAAGAGATTTGTTTGTATTTGTTTGACTTGCTGCATATCGGATTAACGTGTGGTTTTAAACGGTCGAAGTCATTCTACAGTTAAAGATATCGAGTCAGGGAGTGATTTTGAAAAAGCGGCTTGAAGCAAGTTTGGACCTTTATTCGAAGTCGATTTTTCGAAATACCTTCGACCAAAGTCGCTTGCGGTATCCACTGACTTTATTTCTTGAGTTATGAATGTGTTTTACGGTAAATTTTGTGGATCTTCTTGCTAATCACAGTTTAATTCATTTTGTTTAAATTTCTTTGTGATTTTGAACTTGTGTTTAATCGCAGTACCTCAACAGCCAAGAAATATCAGCGTCGAGAGCAGAACGGAAACCATCTTGAACATAAAATTCTTTTCGCCTGAAGCCGGAGAGTTTTCCCACTATTTCGTTTCCTTTAAACTTTCTGACAGTAAAGCTGATGAAAAGACGCTGCCAGTTTCGTCGCTTCCATCAAACTCAACGGAGACGACAGTAAGTTAGTTACTGTTCACAGCAGCTACTGCTTTTTAAGCCAAATATTGCACACTAAAGATCGCCTCAGAAACCTATACCGCTAGAAGCGGAACTAATCTTATCACATTTTTGAAAGAAAAGTGTTTGTATGCTCTGAAACTTGTCCTTGTACCAAAAGCGCCACAAATGTGAACTTGTTTGATACAGCGAAAAATTCCGCAATAGGAAAATGCCATTGGCGCGCTTGCAGCCTATATACTGTATTCACTGTTTCCTCGTGAACTCAGGTTGCTGTCGAGAATCTTCTTCCCGGTGCCCTGTACTTGATCAACGTGACCGTCATTAGCGACGCTCATTTGCCGAACCAGTCAAGTTCCAACACAAACAGCCTGCTGGCGAGAACAAGTAACTAAACGCTTGGTTTGCTGTGGAAGAAAATCTATTTGAATTTATCTTTTTTGTGACGCAAAAAAGCGGGCTACAGCTCTTTTTGTTAAAACAATGAGTTTTGCGACTTTTACCGCAAAGCGATGGGTGAAACTATAAAGAAAAGTTGTGAAAACACTATTTCAGCACGGCACGGAAATTTTTTCTGCCACAAATGGCTTTACGTCTTTTCCTCAATTTGTTGCAGCTCCCCCACCCCCTCAAAACATCAGTGGTTCATCAGTTAAAGGTACAATTTACGTGAAGTGGAACATGTCCAGTGTGATGTATCCCAATATACCTGCGCATTACATCATCGATTACTATTCCAAAGATTCAAGGTGTGTCTATATATCATGTCGCCTATCGATGTTTGCCCTCGCGCTTTGACAAAGGTAACATCGCTTCCATAACTATTTTATCGCACAAAGCCAACGAACTTGGAATGAATGAAATCTTGAATTCATTTCCAACAACACGCATTTGAAACAACGAAGTGAAGACGTATGCAGAACATGTTATTTCAGGTCCGCTAAGTCGTACGTTTAATAAAGAATGTTTTATTGCATGTGGGAACCATTCGCAGTAGNTTAAGGTCATTGAAGCTGGTNGTGCGCTGCTGTTGGTGCCATGTATTTTGTTCAACATGATGGCATCTGATTTCGNAGCAGTGCCCTGTTGACATGGAAAGCCCTGCTCGTGATTTGTCTGTGCTGTTCAACGTTTTCACAAAAGTAAACTTTACGACTCACTCTGAGCCATGGGTGTCAGAAGGGGGGCAGAGAGGGCTCGGACCCCCTGGATTTTAAAATTTGATATTTTGCTATTAACTTTTTGGTAAAAAATGTTTTCCACTTAGTTTCGGTGTTGAAATGAAATTTCACCGTTGGCCCCCCTGAATAAATCCTTTTGGCCAAAAATCCTTGCGACGCCCATGCAGTCTGATATGTTGCATTCGTTTCAGTAACGGTTCAACCAGTGTTTGCCGAATCAAAGGCCAGGAAAGACGAGAAACCACTTTGGGTGGGCTGCAACCTGGAACGGGTTACTATATTTCGATGAGAACTGTCGCCGGTAAAACTTGCTCCGGAGCGGCTAACGCCTCAGACGACGTTCAAGCAAGTTCACCAGTTGGACCCATACTTGTATTTACTCGTAAGTTACGTTGCAGCCAGGAAGTCTTTCACCAGGTCAACTCGTCTAAGTAGCTTTGTTTGTGTGACAATGTTTCGCTCTCGAGAAGCAGCAAAACTTAATCTTTTAGCTGTTTTCAAAGAGTCTATGATGACAAGAGACCATGGAATCTTTCAATATTTTTATGGTTTTTACGATGAAGACCTTTCAGCTGGCAATAGCCTGAGTTACAGTTGACTGTTCATTATTCATGGAACTTGAGTTGCGTATGAATTTTTCCCACAAAAGTTCCTTTTTCACTTATGAGACGGTAAACTGGTGGTCAGCAATAAATGACGTCACGTTATTTGACAAAACGTTTGTCCCATTTTTCACTTTCTTTTCGCCTTCTGATGACAGTCATAAATGGCGTTGCACAACTTGTAACTGCTTCTCAATCTCAGACCGTGACTTCTAGGTATGTCTGCGTGCGACAGACATGATTAGCTCTTGAGCACTAAAATAAACAATAGATTCTGAAAATGCGTCCGTTTTTTAATTCTGCAGTTGTTGTTTCAGAACCCAACTATCCGACCAACGCATACTGGAAGCAAATTACGCTGAGTCGTGTGAGGATAGGTTGGGAAGAGCCATCTTCGAATGCCGAGAAGTTCGACTATTACGTAATAGACGGCGAACGTTTGATGGATTCAAAATCGTCGGGAGATTTTTCGACAGAAATATTTTCCAAAGAAATTCCGAAGGGTTCGTGTTTGCTCATAACAAGCGTCGTTTGCTGCATGTGGTGGCAAAGGAGGAGTTGGAGTTTCGCAGTTTGCTGTTGTTTAT
>JGI24158J21664_10014188_pt1 | contig 10481 bp, 10 predicted proteins | sample Ectturendosymbi3_FD_21664 | JGI IMG/M metagenome (IMG submission 21664)
ACAACTCACCCCAGCTATACATTAAGTTTCACATGCTGAGAAGAGATTACAGCTTGCTGCAAATATTTTACCGCAATACACGGTTTGAGCATAAACTATAGTCTGAAAACTGGCGCGGCGAACATTACAAGCCATGTATTCGCTGACACATCCACAATTTCTGTCAGCACACTCCAGTTCGTTTTGCTAAACTTTATATGGATACTGACAGGACGAAACTGTTTTGCTTTTGAAAACGGCATGAAAGAAAACGGCATGAAGATCAATTTTCGTGAAGACAGTAAACCGCACAAAGACTAACAAGTCTGCAATAAAGCATTTGTTTTCCCAGAAAAGTGGCGAAGGAAATTCCTAAACAGATCCGATAATTTAAAACCATTACGCATGAAAGAAACTAGGCCTTCGAGCACTTGTAATAAATCACAAGAAAACAACCTGATTTCACTTCCCTGCGCAGGTAGCTCTTAAAAGCGGATTGTATAGGTTAACACCAAGCAAAATGGCAAATGACGTTCTAGGAGCCCAGGCGCATTTTTCAACAAACCAGAAATTATTTTCAAGCTCATCTGACAAAAAAAAACAAACTGTTGTATTTCGGAACGTATATATGCAGTTCACATTCAAACAAATATGTTTTCTGTGGGAGGCACGCACGCCGACTCCTGACAACACTGCCAAATACCTGCTGCAGATGCAACTGAGCTGTTGGGCAGCCCGCGATGACTCAGCACGTCTTATCGATGAATTCTCTCGTGGGACGCAGTTACAAAACTTGTTTATTCTCTCGTGGGACGCAGTTACGAAACTTGTGCATCAATCAAAATATCAGACTTGTTTACGCCAAAATGGCATAGGACACTAACCGTTGCACAACAGCATCGATTTTGTAACAAACGTTAGAAACCCACTGCCATCTTGGCCGTAACCCTCCCTTACTGAAAAACTATAAAACCTATGCATGTTTCGTCAGGACTTCTCGACAGAACGCTTCGAAAAAACCAGCTACTGAAGGGATCAGGTTAATCAGTGTGTTTTAAAATCTTTTTTAAATTAGTTGAAAACGACTGACTTGGCCACATGTGGCCAGTGTTTCCTGAGCAGGGAACAATGAATGTCACTATGAGAATAAAAAATGAGCTGTTCAATTTGGACGAACCTCAGAAAGAGTTCCTTGTGATTTGTAAATGGTGCACACGGCACCGATAGGAATGCAGATCATAGAGCTGAGGGCGATGAGCCAACCAATAGCATCGGCCCATTCAGGGTATTTGTAGGTGCCGTACGTCGCCGGTTTGTACTGGATGATGCTGCATATCAAGATCACCTGCAGGGAAGTGGTAATGCTTATTATCAATCATGAGGTCGAAGATTGTCAGCGATAATTTTAAAGCGGCAAATACCAAATCAATCAACTGATCGCAGGCCACACCCTCGCGACACTGCTGCTTAGGACTTCAACACCGAAAATGAAATTACAACGCTGTTACTTTTCAGTGTATGTTTCAAACATAAAATCGCAACACTGCTATTTCACCCATCGATTTCTTAAAACTCGAACTTATGCGACACAGTTGTGAAAAAACGATTTGCCGCAAAACAAATGCGACTTTAATTGAATGAAAACTTTGGCCAAATGTAACCATCCGCAAACACAACATACATGTGAAGCACGAATCAACTGAGCACATGCAGAACGACAAATAGCCACAGAGCTTCACCGCGACCAGTATTTGAATCAGCGGGGAACAACCGCACGGCGATGAATTGTAATCAACCATAATGTACGTGTTGCCTTCGGCAGAGGTACATCAATCGTACGTACCTCAAAGTCACAAAACAACTCAAAATCACCACATCAGTATCAGAATTCATTTAGCAACGACAAAAAAGAAATATCTAAAGAAAAAACAAAACAAAATGAACAGAAAGCAAAATTGGACAGTTATCGTCGTCATTTAAAGTTAAACCGCGTGCTCTTTGCAAAGCATACCAACACAGTGCCGTCAAAAAACTGGATCAAAACACAACCGGTAAGTTTACAATAGCAAATAGGGTATATGGAAATGAAGATGCTTGCATCAGTGTTTCACATTCCAAAACGGGAGGGCTTGACACTTACCCACTGAAATAAACTTACCCCAATCAATATCGGAGCAATGAAGAGCCAGCACAAGACAAAGAATCTGGGGGGACTTTGTCCAGTCATGTCCTTCACGTTCCTGGCCAGGCGAGCGCCCCCGTACAACCAGCACAAGGCGAGCATTTCGAAGAATGCCAGAAACATGAGCGAGACTATAGCGGTGTAACTGTCCATCAATGTGAAGACATATATTCCTCCCTGCGCAAAGGAGGAGAAAAATCTAGGAAAGAGTTTAGGGATAAGATCAAGGTTTCGAATTTGATTTGCAAAGAGATACCTGCAAGTCTTGAATCACATACTCTTGTATTAATTCGCGAAACTTATAATTAGAGTTTACAAAAACAGGGCCAGTGCCAGAAAACAAAGGTAAGCCGAAAAATGGAAATCTGTGCTAGCCCATTCACACAGTGGTTTTAAATCAAATAAAGTTTTGTCAATTAGTATGCAAGGAGCTGATTTCCAGCTGAGCAATATTCAACAGCTGGTCAAGTTGGAAGTTTCGACCTGATGATCAAGTTCCGAAACGGGACAGTTACGCAGTGGCGACAACTACACAGCGGGGATTTTTTCTTTTTTCACATAGATCGGATACGAACTTTATTGTTGTCACAATCATTACTTCTGCGTTTAATAAATAGTGAAAAAGATGGTCAAACATTGTACAAAATTCCAATATTTAGGAGAAAAGCACAAGCTGCTCTCAAACGATGACAGATGCGAAGCAACAAGTTGATGTTTATCAAGATGTTCACAGTGTGACGTAATTCCCACTGTTAAGCAACTGACAACCAGAAAATTTGTAACAATCGCAGTCAGCGAAACAGCTCCACGATCCATAAATACCTTCAACCAACCAACAGATTTAGCTAAATCGGTGCATCTAAATCTGCACAGATAACCAATCAACTAGAGCAGTCATGCGTAGGTATATAGCGCTGAAGAGTGTCGGTTGTGACGAAAAACGTGGTGTTCTGTGTCAGTAATCCTGGCAAAAGCTGGGTTACGGTGAGGCATAAAGACCCTGGCGTCGTTCAAAGCAAGGTGGTTTCAGGTCTGACTGTTTTTGTTATAATATTGGTTTGTGCTGACGACGGGTGGAAGCAAACTTGTGGTGGTGGTCTGAGTCCGACTTTTTGCGCAAATTTTCAGATTTGTCATTGCCGTTGCCTTGTAACTCACGATACCTTTTGCAGGAAACAAAATGCAAAAGCTGTTTCTAGTAAAGTTCAGGTGCCGCCGTTGTTGTGTCAGCGTCCCAATGGGGTTACTTTGTAATTCCTCATTTGGCCCCTGGGGCAATTTGAGTTTGCTCTAGGTGACCGTGATTAGGTATCCGGCACTTCCTCCGCAGAACACACTCTTGGTTAAGTATCATGTCACCAACGATCGCCGTGCCGCTTGAGCGAAGCGACGCAAAGCTTCTGATCGCTTCACTTGCGTTTCAAACATAATCTTAAAGCAAACACGAGGCAAGCAACCAAGGGTTGTGCTGGCCAAAATGCTTCGTCACAGCCCAGCTGCATACGTTTGCTTTACAACGGCGTTTTCGAACCAATTTGCGCTTTAATTTTCTTTGCGCTCTACAAAATACGCGCTATATGTTTCGTACAGTTCGCTCAAACCTGCATAAGGTTGGGAATTCCGACCAGAAAGGCGACGAAGCATACGACCAATGCGACCAGTTCTTTGCGTTTGAAAACACTCAGTCCGAGCTTTTCTTTGGCGTCCATCAAAGTTGTGTTGACAACTTCCACCATTGCGAACTGCAAATATAACAAGTTGCAACTTGAAATAACGTTATGTTGTTCGAAAACTTCGTGTCGTTTGTTTTACGTACGGCGATTTATCTAGTTCCTGACCGAACAGCATGTTTCCTGCACAGACGCTTCGGTGGCAAAAACCACCTTCGTATCGGACTTGAAATTCCATGCAAAGAGGACCAAAGGCTTGGCAGTGTCAAGCAGTGTTCCCGCTAAGTCGAAAAAAACGGCACTTTCGGGACTTTTTTGGACGACAGCCGACAAAAATTTTGAAAATCGGCACTTGCATTTTATGGACGCGATTTCCTTCACTTGAGAAAATTTCACAAAACACGATTTTCAATACTTTTTCAAAGATCTCAAAGATCTACGGGACATAATTTCACGATTGAAGCCGTTCTCAGGTCACGGCATAGAAAGTTCAGTTCAAACGCATTTTGGAAATTCTCAAACATCTCAAACTTAAACGAAAGTTCAAACGCATTTTGGAAATTCTCCGCTTGCAAAGTTTATAAAGAAGTTCTGGGAGCAGTTTCTCGGTTTTTGCGTCCAAAATCAAAGCTGTTTGCCGTGAAGTTCAGATGCATTGTTTGTGTTATCCGCTTCCAAAGTTTACAAAAATGTTTTGGGCGCATTTTCACGATTTTTGCGTGCAAAAACGAAGCTGTTTGCAGTGAAGTCCAGAAGTATTTTGGAGGTTTTCACCTTGCAAGTTAAAAAAAAAGATCTGGGCGCATTTTCAAGATATTTGCGTCCAAAAACGAAGGTATTTTCCGTGAAGTTCAGACGCCTTTTGGAAGTTTTCTGCCTGCAAGTTTCACAGAAAAAGTTCTGGGGGCAATTTCACGATTTGGGAGTCCAAAAACGAAGCTGCTTGCTGTAAAGTTCAGACGCATTTTGAAAGTCCTCTGCCTTGCAAGATTTATGAAAAAAGTTCTGGGTGCATTTTCTCGATTTTTGCGTCCTAAAACGAAGCTGTTTGCCATGAAGTTCAGACGCTTTCTGGAAGTTCTCTGCACGCAACTTTCACGGATGAAGTTCTGGGCCCAATTTCACGATTTGTGCGTCTAAAAACGAAGCTGTTTGAGGTGAAGTTCAGACGCATTCCGGAAGTTGTCCGCTTGCAAGTTTTACAGAAAAAGTTCTGGGCACAATTTCTCGATTTATGCGTCCAAACACGAAGCTGTTTGCCGTGAAGTTCAGATGCATTTTGGAAGTTGTCGCTTTGCGAGGGTTATGAAAAAAGTTCTGGGTGCATTTTCACGACTTTTGCGTCTAGAAACGAAGCTGTTTGTCGTGAAGTTCAGAGGCATTTCCAAAGTTCTCTGCCTGCAAGATTTACAGAAAAACTTCTGGGCGCAATTCCACGATTTATGTGTTCAAAAATGAAGCGGTTGACTTTAAAGTTCAAGCGCATTTTGGAAGTTTTTGCCTTGCACGTTTGTAAAAAGTTCTGGGCACAATTACATGATTTATGCGTCCAAAAACGAAGTTGTTTGCCGTGGAATTCAGACGCATTTTGGAAGTTCTTGTTTTGCAAGGTTTATGAAAAAAGTTCTGGGCGCATTATCATGATTTGTTCGTCCAAAAATGAAACTGTTTGCCGTGAATTCAGACGCATTTCGGAAGTTTTCTGCCTCCACGGTTTACAGAGAAAGTTCTGGACAAATATTCACGATTTATGTGTCCAGAAACGACGCTGTTTGCTGTGAAGTTCACACACATTTGGAAGTTATCTGTCTGCAATTTTTACAGGAAGTTCTGGGCGCAATTTCACAATTTATGCGTCCAAAAACGAAGCTGTTGACTGTGTAATTCAGACGCATTTGGGAAGGTTTCCGCTTGCAAGATTGGTAAAAAAGTTGTGGGCGCATTTTCACGATTTGTGTGTCGCGCAAACAAACATTCTTGACTTCAACATTTTTTAAAAATGCTTTGGCCATGTTCTATAATTTTACACGCCCATAAATCTTTGCTGGGTTGTTCGGGCACATTGTGAAGTTCTTGACTTTCACATTTTATAAGAATGCTTTGAATCTGAACACATTTGGACTACGAGTGCACCACAAATTGTGACGTGCGAGTGTGACTTTATGCGAAGCAATTTCAAAAAAGTCTTGGACTGGCACCTCAGACATGTTTTGTAATATCTGAACTTCGAAAGAATGAACAGATTTTGTGAAATTTCACCTGAGGTAAGATGCCTGGCAAAATTAAGCTAAGCCGTTCACAGAGACCTTTAACCCAACTTCTTGTGTTTTGATTATAATGCACATTTGAAAGGCAGTAAAACTTGTTTTTTTGTCCGGCTTACCATGACAGTTATCAAGTTCTAGGTTCAGCTCATGTCTCATCACGCGGCTAGTAAATGGCTGAGGTCACAAAGTTTGACGGTAAAATTTCACAATCATTTGTGATGTATCAAGTATGAAAGTAAACAAGCCTGCAAGAGGCAGGAAGAAGCAATGATCATTGATAATTATAATTAATATATATGCTTGGCGAGACATAGGTACGACGGACTTATTTCGAACAAACAGTTAACTTGCACATGCAGTAAGTTCCTAATGATGTCAGTGCTAGTTTGCGAAATTAGGCTAAAAAAACTGGTAAAACCAATGTGTGCAGTTACGACAAATACAGCTAAAATTTTAGTGAGAAAATAGGCCTAAAATGGTTGTGCAGAGTGCATTTCTATATCTGGATATCGTTGTCCGTCTGTGGCGGTGCTGTTGCTTTCTCAAATAAACCTTTCAGGCAGTGGACTAGACGTAATAACTTAACTCATCCAACGTGGATGATTTGCAAGTGAGTTGTGGCTTTGTAGGCAACGGTTGTTGGAGAGAATGTAAACAAGACGTTTACTAATCGTTGGTGCCCCTACACCACAGGAAAAACAGTCTGTAGCTTGCCCCACAGTCGACACCTGAAGTTAACCAACCTTGTCATAGTTAAAAACGACGTTTTGGACAGATTTTGTGATTTTTGTTTATCATAAAATGGCAAAACCTGTTAACTGTTGTCGTTACTTTCAGATGTTTCACGAAAGGGCCTTATTTCTTGATTGTTCTGGTTTCAATGAATGCTTTGAACATATTTTGCCGATCTTTGCGCATTGTTGGATGCTGCAGGTCGTATATTTGGGGGCGTTAATAAGTTTTCATTCTGATTGAAATGTTTTTTTTAAGGTATTTGGGCACCCATCAATGCTCTCCGCCGATAACGAAAGGCTAATGAAATTATGCTCGGGCACATTTTTATAAGTTCATGACTGCAGTAGTCTACAGTATGTTATTTTGCACAATTTTCGCTTTCGGTGACCTCTGCCTTTTGCACATTTGGACTCATAAAAGGCAGGCTATATATGAGAGTACATGCAGGCTACGTGATTTGTCAAAATGATATATTCAGTAACAGTTCTGTGGTCGGGCACATTCTTGTCTTCACTGCTTTGATGTTGTAAAGTTGTTACAACACCCTTTGAAGAGTTACACACAAGAGGGTTATGATAGCCCTAAAAAAGTAGCTGAGTTTATGTCTGCAACATGCAGGGGATCCAAAATTCATTTCTTTGCAGTTCTAAAAATTTTATGCAGTATTGAATGATCTACGTCAACAGTGGGCAATTAGCGGCTCACGGGCCACATGTGGCCCGTCACAGTGTTTTCAAGGGCCCGCGGAAGCAATTAGGAAAAAATTTTAATCAGAAAATTCCTCCCACTTAAAATAAATATCAGTGCTTAGGCTAACTTGAACTGAGGCTTGCTTCTATTTCCATCAGAAGGTACAACTCTCTGCTGAACGCGACCTTCTCAAAGTGGCCCCAAGTTAAAGTAATTGTCCACCCCTGATCTAGGTTATGCATACAGCAAAACAAGTATTTAAGAAGTCTTTAGAGAAGGTCTGTTTGAATGTCGATTTAATTAGCTTTGATCAACGCTACTACATAAGAAGCTACTGTATATTTAATTTTTTACCATTACCTCTGCTGCATTACTTAGATCATACAGGCACAGCGACGTGGCTGAATTGCAGTGTGGCATTTTGGTCAAAAGAAAAACAATTCCTGCACATGGTGGATGGCGTTTGCGCAGTGTTCAAAAACACTTTGAACTTCACAACATTCATGAAGAGAAATCGCACATAGAGGCTAGTTGTTTTCATAGAATCTTACAACAATTTTGATACAACCTAGAATTAAATTATTTGTACAAGAAGCTCTTTTTCTAACTTTATAGATTCTACAGCACGCATGAGCACTAAAAATCGAAGCCACCTGAAAATTTTTACGTTAAGCAACAAAACAACGAAGGTTTCTTGGTGGTTGGGTCGCTGTCCAATTCTGACAAACACTTTCAATTAATTTTTGGAATTTTTTACAACTTTGCATGCAGATGTAAAAAATTATTTTAAGTACAGGTGCGGGCGACTGGGCGTTAACCGTTAAAGACGTGGTAGTTGTTTCTATTCTCGTGGTATAGCTAGTGTGTTAGGAATGTTTGTTGCTGAGGCTATTTCAGATATAGTACTAACCAACACACTGTTAACTCAGTCATACTTCAGGCAGTACACTACAAACCGTTTTCATATTTAGGACGCAGGGTTTAGCTGCTAGCTTGAAATCAATCTGGGAAAAAGAGACAAAGTAAAATTCCTTTGTTGCTTGAAAATCGCTTTTATGCTCTTTTCCGGAAATCCGTCAAATGATATTTTTGGTGGAGTCATCAGTACATATTTTGTGTACACAGCTGTATTACATTTGCTTTATTTAAGTTTTAGATGGTGGTTGTTGGGGTAAAATGGGTTGCTGTGATGGTCGCAGTACAAAAAAGGTTGAAAACCACTGGTTTAGTGCGACAGTAAGCAACGCAGAACAAAGACAAGAACAGTCATTCAGGACCGTACGCAGGTTGAGAGAAAAGGTCCACATTTGGCTAGGAAGTTTGCATGCAACTGATTTCATGTTTTGCCTCTGTGATGACTCTTTGTATGTTCGCTTATCAGAAAATTCTGTGTGTGTACGTGTTGGAAAAAGTGAAGACCATTTTATACTTTTTTTTTGGTCATTCACCAACAGTGGTTGATAAAAAGTATTTTCGTTGAAAATGGACGCTTTTTAGGAAAATCTACAAAAGGGCGCCTAAGTTTCTTTTGATCTTGACGGCACTTTTTGGACACCAGCCGACTTACAAAAGTCTTAGAGGGAACACTGGTATCAAGCACAAAATCTCGGGCCATACAGGAACCTACACACAACGTCTGCATTACTGGCGAAACCAGTGATTACAGCGCGTTCTCCGAACGAATTTTTATCTGGAATCGACGCATCCCGCATCTTATTTAAGCGTCTCAGGAAGAAAGCGGTGTGTGAAACAAAACAGCGGGACGGTCAACGTCACAATGGCCAGTTGTGATTCCCGCCGAGAAATGTTTGTAACACGTTTGCAACTGCGACGCTGTTCAATCGCCCATATCAAGGTGGTCTAATGTTTCGTCGATCACCTACAGTTTCAAATTGTTCCTTTGGCTGGACATAATAGTGCTGCTCAAGCATATTCACAAAAACTCCAACTCGTTCATGAGCTTTACTTCGAAAAGCATCGGGGTGTTCACGCACGATTGAAAAAAAAGGAAATTTGTGTTGGTAATAACGCTTTTATCCAGTAGGAAAACTCAATAAATAACTTTGCGAACTTCACGTTTGTTCTTATTACAATTTTATCGCGTCCGCTCTTTCATCATCGCGCTTTGTGACGTACACGACAATAACTGTAACAGCAGCACTTCCAGCAACTGTTATTGCTCCACTTGGTAAGTTGAGAACAACATTACAGTACTTGCTGTTCATGCTCCGCATTATACGTTAACCACAGTCGTGGGTTGGGCTGTTGGTCACGTGACTCACGTCTACCACACGACAAGCAAGGGCGTTGCCAAGGGTTATTGGAGGTCATCTCAGTTTTCAAATAATGACAAAATACCTGCCGAGCGGAGTTGTTTTATTTCTTTTCAAACCTCACTCTCAAGATCAATATCGCAAAAGTTGGCAATAATGCACAAGAAATGGGGAAAACATTTGCATTTGAATGTTTTGCAGTGTCATTTTAAAAACACAATTTCGTGCAGTGACACTCCAACTTCGGGAATATGGAGTTTTTTAGGTTTTGTGGGGGAACTGACTCACATCGAACTCAAACTACGTCCGCCTGTAGTCAGGATGCCGGTGTACGAATCGAAGAGAAATCGAACTAATCACAATGACAAGGCAGGGGCGCAACTAGGGGACCGTTTAGTCGGCATGCAAAGTCACTTTAACATTTGTGACGGTCTGGCATTTGACAACAGCATTGTGCGCATAGAATTTAAAGAATGTAGCCGGTTACGTCACAGAGCGGCTCGGCTAATTCTTGACAAACACGAACACATACACCAGGATCGACTCCAGGTCAACAGCGTCACTCGGGCTCGTCATGGTAATGGTAAAGGTTTATTGTTTCATATGACTCAGCCAACAAGCAGAAGCACCATAAAAGCCATCGCATGCAGTAAACCAACCATTAACGAAAATTAGAGCANATGAA
>JGI24158J21664_10014191_pt1 | contig 10480 bp, 5 predicted proteins | sample Ectturendosymbi3_FD_21664 | JGI IMG/M metagenome (IMG submission 21664)
GCTTATTTGTTAATCTATCAAACCTTGGAATAATGATTCTGTTCCTTAACTCGTCCAAGTTCAACAGCAAATTTGATACCGAAAGTGATCAGACCTCCACTTGTGCTTGACAGAGACGCCAATGGAGGCGAGTGTTGCGGACGTGTGCACGTTCGAAGGCGCAATGCGAGTCGAGAGCGCCACAAGAGAAAGCTATGAACGTCACCGTGCCGATGATGACGTACGTCAAGTAAAATTTTCGGTTTTTTATTTTTTTATCAAGTAAAATTTTCGGTTTTTTATTTTTTATAGTAAAGTAATTTATCTTATCAGCTGATTGTTTGGTGATGATAGGCGGCCATGGCTGTGTGAAAGGAGTGTCGAGAGAAGATGTAAACGAATGTTTTGCAGAAAATCAGGTCAATACCATGAAACGCTCCATGCCTGAACGCGAAATTGCGGTTGTTCTTTTTCACCATTTTCTGTCAAGTTTTGTGTCGATACCTGCTTAACGTATGTAGCTTTACTTTTGGGCAAAAGTTTATGGTGACATGGCCATCCTCTGATGACGCTGAAAGCATTTGTTATTTAAAACACTTATGCTTATTTCCGACGTGACTGCAAACCCTCGAGTTAAATTGTGTGTCAGGGCTTGCGCGGTCGTGGCTGATTAACGTTTCGCTGATGCGTCGTGTGAGGAACACAATCATACTTTTCAGCAACAGAACATACTTCACTTTTGCAACACTCTAACTGTGCAGTTGAAGCTGTTTGTATGCTTTTTCAGATTTATACGATAGAAGAACACACGCCTAAAGGCAAAGTGCTCATTCTCAGCAACACGAAAGGCTTCNCTTGGGGAAAAAATCACGATCGGCTTGGAGGAAAAAGAGACGAGAACCTGATGAAGGACATGTGGGAACAAATGCAATGCCAAGTTGTGATCGTACGCAACAAGAAAGCACCGGTGAGGAGTGTGATGCTTACTTATTCCGATGCTTAGCGAAGAGTCGGATCAGATCGAGTTTCCAGAATTGTTGCTCGCATTTGGTTCTGAGTGTGTTGGGAGTTGGGACTGATTGTGTTTGTTGTGTTGCGCTGCCTTTCATTAACTGACAACGAGTTTCGCCGTAATACGCTGCTTCTGTTGCCAAACAGGAGATGCTGACAACTCTGCACCAGTTTTCAAAAGACCACGGTCATGCACACAGCAGCTTTTGTGTGGTGATTGTCATGACCCATGGATCGTGGGGTGAGCGAATTTGCACTGCTTTTTTTGTTACCACTATGCTTTTCGTTCATCCTGGGTCAACCGGGGCCTGGAAATTTGTAGATTGTACGCCTCGACCCACGCGAACCCATACAGTTCCACACCGGTTGTAAGAAAAAACTTGTACGTCCACATGAATCAATACAGCAACTGTTTTGTGTTTGGTGCGTATTGCAAACAGTGGATGCCTTGATATCGTAATGTAAAGCATCTTCTATACAGTGGAAGGGGAAGGGAGCGTGATGTTCGGCGTAGATGGAAAATATATCAGACCTGAGCATGTGCTTTCTTGCTTCGACAACCGTAACTGTCCGCTTCTTGCTGGGAAACCGAAACTCTTCTTTTTCCAAGCTTGCCGTGGAGGTGAGTTCGTTGCTTTGTTTTTCCGCTATCGTCAGGCATTGGCAAGTTACGACTGTCCCGTTGTATACTCTGTTTTTGTCGTAGGTGAAGTAAATTGTTCCGTTTTATAGATGAATTGGAGCTAGTCTCAGTGCATGCGCCGATCGTTAGTATTGTTTGAGACAAACGCACCGGCCAGTGTTCCCTCTTAAGAAATTTTTAGCGAGCATGAAGATTTTAAGGCTGAGTTAGCGGAGTTCTAAATGAATTGCAAACTTCGTGAATTTTGTTAGAGTAAGTATCGTCAACGAGTTTCGGCGAAATACCTGGCTGTCCGTAAAAGTGTTGTCACATCAGTATAACTGCTACTTGCCCCTAACGTTATTGTGCAAACATCTGTTGAAATTAAGTAAGATTGTACCCGAACGAAGGCGTCACGTGACTGAGTTGGAAACGTGCATCGATTTGTCGACGAAGTAACAAGTAGCGTCGAAGATCAAGTTAAAACTGACACTTAATCTATTCGGGTGGTATTGCCGTCAATTAACGACGCAAGGTATTGCGTCTGGTTTCTACCTGTTTCGTTGGTTGATCCGAATATGTTGCATTAGATACTACGCTGCTTTTCAACCAAACTTTGCGTTTGATTTGCAGTTCAAGCAGATCGAGGTGTGATGGTGGACGATAAACTGAGTGGTAAGCAGGAGCCTTTCCTTGNACGTACCCACAGTGTTTGATACGAAGACTTCTGCTTCGTGCTTCATAGTGACAAATACATCTGCTAGCCTTATGATGCGGTCTTTTCTATTATTTTAATTTCAGTCTTTTAGACTCGTCCTTTAACATTGCATCTGGTCAGCACGAACCGCACGAAGTGAAACGTGTATGTTTAGTGTCATTCAAAGCTGTGCATTAGTAAACCTCTTATAATGTGAACCTACCTTTGTCGCATTAAGTGTTTTGTCCAGCTGCGCTGCCCAAGTCCCTATCACTGAATGTTCACGAACGCTAGGCTTTTCGACTTTTCATGTATGCGTTGGTTTCTCTGTAGCGGTTTTGTAAAAAAGAACTCTCACTTGTTCTCATATTCTGGTGGTTGTGCTATTTACTTCAGAAAAATGTTAAAATACGTGGTAATTGCTATTGGTCGCCTCACTAGCTATATTTGATGGCCTTTCGCAGTCAAGGCACATCTGTGCCATCGTGCTTGTCACTGAAAACGTTTTATAATTTGGGGGAATATTTTCTTCTCTGCTTAGAAACCATTAGTAGTCTTCTGCCTCGCGACCAGACGGACGCTGACGGACAGCAACACCTGCCGACGCGGACAGACATGCTTGTGGCCTACGCGACACTTGAAAGTATGTCGAATGTATCACATTGAACAAAAGTAGGAACACATCTGTGATTGAATGTGTGAGTATAATTGCAGACAGTTTTGAAAATGTCGCTGTCTTCAAAAAAGAAACGACGGTCTGGGAGTGAAAATAAAGCGTCTTTCCGGTTTTGAAATTCCGCCGTCTGTGTTACTGCGCGCGTTTGTGTGTTAGCGCGTGTGTGCTGCAATATGTGACACGCTATTTGTGCGAGTCTTGGTCCTTCCACAAGGCGCTCTCCAGACAAACACCCTTGTATTGCCAATAGATCGCAATCGCATGTACCTAGTGAGTGTTTCCACTTTTAAAAGATTGTGTTCAGCGAGACATCTCTCAGCAAATGTTGTGTTTTTCAGGAAACAAAGCCTTTCGAGACATGACGAAGGGTTCCTGGTTCATCAACGCAATTGCGAATATCTTCATGCGAAGTGCCAAGAATACTCACGTGGTCGACATGCTAACGAAGGCGAGTAGATCTCTCTCAGATTCCTTGTTTGAGTGAGACAATATGTGATTTAAATCTTCGTTTAAATTTATCTGAAGTGAACATGAATCTCTTGCCAATACTTGCTTGTTTTTGTGAGGCAGATATTGTGTATAGTGAGAAGGCAAGCTTGTGGAGCGTACGGTTTGCAGTTCTTCTGGTGAAAGTACCGACGTGCAGCATAATATGATGATTTTTGTAATTATTGTTAGTAAAAGTTTAGTTCTTGCAAGATGTTTCTTACAGTACACAGACGCACTCAAAGTCATTGTATATCTAAACTGTTCCATTCTCTTACTTCTGGGGCTGGCTTGACTCTGGCAAATATACTTTGTTTGATTTTCGAGCATTAGATTGCCTTCTTTTGTGAACCGTTTCGTTTTTTATTCGTTTGACAAGTTACGTTTGTTACCTACGCTGTCTGTTGCTCATGGCGACAAAGCTGACTGGTGAAATATCAATCTAAGTCAAAGCAGCGCGGGGTTGTTGCCAGAGCAAGCTGTCAGGTTGAATCCCCAGTCCCCAGCAGTCTCAATAGTGCTTCGCTTTACCCTTTAGCGCTGGAGCAATTGCCGATCGGTACGAGCCGATGATAATTAGTTTGAAGTGCTTTGCTGGTCTAACCGATCTTTCTGTTTTCGTTTTGTGTCCAGGTGAAGCGTGGACTGATCAGCCGAACATCAAACACGCCCGGAGACTCCGGATCGCACATGTGCAAGGAGATGGCTGATGTCCAGGATTTATTCACGCGATCACTTTATCTGTTTCCCGGATTGCCATAGGTCGTCTGACGCGAGCGCCATGCGCATCGCGGCAACTGCAAGGTTATGCACCCTTCGACTCGGCACGGAAGGTCTTCAGTGAGGAGCTTTTGTTCGCAGTCTTTAGTTACACCTCCAATCCATGACTGCTTACCGTCCTGTCAGTCTTCCGCTATTTTTCCGTGTACGAATGATTCGAAGCAGTCGGCTAATTAATGCATTTCTTGAAGTTTTAGCTTATTTTACCGTTTCACTATGTTTCGTACTAAATTGTTAGTGAGTTTCTCATGCGCTTGACCGATGCAATGCTACCGCATGAGCAATGCTGATTTAATTCGCGCGTGCTATTTACGTTTGATGACGCGATGCCGACGTCATACCATCTTCTTTCGTCTTCTTTCTTCCAACCTAAATTTTCTTCCAACTGCCGACCACTTGGGTCAGCGCACACTCAAGAGCAACGGAGGTTGAAACATCTCAAGCTCTCGCTTCCGTAACGACCTTTGTGCCTGCGTTGAATGACAACGGGTTGCGCTGAAACAGTAGCTGGTGTTCGTAAATTTTAACTGGGAGCGGGGCATGGTTTTGAGACAAAACTTTTCATACTGCTTGACTACACGCAGCAGCTGCTGATATAAGGCAAGCGCAGCTCTCTCTCGCTTTATAAAAACCGACACAGTTCAGAGTATAGAGTGCGCAAAATTGCCTATTGGTGCCAGCATCTAATCGCTCTGTATGTGATGTTTTTGATACAAGTTGTTTCGCACATTGTTACGTGACGGTGGGATACTGACACCGTTTGGATGGAGTTGCCTTATTTTCTAGCAAGTGAGAACGCTTTTTTCTTCATGCAAATCGTGTCTGTTGCACAAGCGGCTCAGGCGAGCTTCGTCTGCTGGCCAGAGTGCTGAACTGCGTAGGAAATTGCCGGCCCACTCGGTCACAAAGCACAGGTTCAGTTTCTTCTATATCCGCTGCAGCTGATCGACTTTACTCTTCGTCACACTGGCGAAGTTGCGGTCGGCATGCCTGCTGTTGCAACCTCTCGGTTCGCGTTGCGTTGAATGTGCAATTTACCACGAACGGGATGTGCGCGAAGAATAACACCCATTTACATGTGGCGCGAACAAGCAACAATATAGTGAGCACGACGTGTGATCTCTGTTGTTGCTTGCTGCCACAGTGCGAAGCTTTGCACACTTGCCGTTCGGGCTTTCCGATCGCAACAGTGCTTGCGGCCTGGTTACATGAAGTGAATCAGCTATTGCATTGTAACAGGAATGGTTGGCTCAATTAGGATTGGTTGGTGAATATCATAATAGCACTTGCGCATGTCCTATTTCATTCCTGGGTTGGTTTCTAGTACATTTGGGAAGTTCATTGTCGTGGAGCTTCGCCGAGCTTTGAACCGGCTGACGTTTTGTAACAATCAGACCAACCACCTTTCAGATCGAAGCAAGAGTGACATTATTGCACGGTCTCAGCACCAGATCAAGCTACCAGAAAACTGCGCTGCACCCTGTTTTCAATTTTGAATGAAATTCTATCGTGTTTAGGGATGTCCTGTTCGCATTATTGTGTGTATTGTACGCGAATCACATTAGAAATAAAATCATTTTATGTCAAATGCTGAGCGTAGCCAATGGTGCGGAAAAAGATTCTGTGATGGATACGAGTTCAACGCTTTGAGACTTCGCTGCACAAAGTTAGGTTGGCTGCGCCGTGTCTTGTGCCTTCGGATTTGAAAACACCGCTTCTATAAAATTCCAAATTTGTTTTCTTCTATGAGCTGGAAGCCGTTATTAAGTGAAGCTGCGTTAGAATTGGAACTTTCAACACGTATCATCGCAAGTGCAGCAAAATGACCAGACCGCTTTCCATGATTAACTATTCTAACACCACGCGCTACCATGGCTTGGCTACTTATGGTTCACCTGACTTGACATGAGTTTTGGCGCCTCACGGAGTCGACGTGCAATTGACTGCAAACCGATACTGACCCATATACGTTGCAGCACAACCACCAAGATATGGAAACTGCATTCCTACGTTTCTGTTCCTTGCTGGTACTAAAAGCAAATATATAGTTACTTGGTAGAACGATTGTGCAATAAAGCTTCTAGTCAATGTTTTTGACTGTGAAAAAACTAATTCTGAAGATTTTTGAACAACAGAAATGTAGTTCACTCCAAAGAACATGTTTTCGCTTAACAAGAAGCGTATCAGATTTTTGTCGGAACTGCATGAAATATTCAAAAGAGCGGCAGGTTGCCGACCACGTAATGTTTTCTATGTACAAATAGTACCAAGAACTAGTAGTGATACAGCATATAGCACTTTTGTTTTTTACATAGCATTATTTTTGATAATATCTCAAAGATAAGACCAGATAAAATCGTTTTCAAAAATTTTAAGAGACACATTGTCGTAAGCCTGACATTTTTCCCGTGTCGTAATGAGAACGAATACTTTCACGAAGAGGTGATTGCCGAGTCCCACAAAGTGGAAAAAATACAGAATTTGCCTAATTCGTCACTTCCAGGGGATTAGAAAAAAGTGAATTATGCAAACAGGTGAAACTCTAGCAGCTCGTATACTTTATCGAAGAAACTCGTATACATAGGCTAGTGCTTTTATTTGCAGTAAAATACAACTTTATGACGTTATGGTTGTTTACTAAATTATACTCTATAATTACTCTATCTAGACTCCTGCATTTAATCAAGCACCTTTGAAATCTTTAATAAACTTGAAAGACTTTCTGCGTTCTCTCAATCGAGAGTCGGGTCGCGCTTCGCACCTCGTGCATAAATTCGAGAAACGTGTGCAACAATTCTCATACAAAGATTCTTATTTTGTTTGAATTCCCACACGTGTTAACTGCTTAAACATCACAACCGAAACTGCAAATGACGGATTTGCCGAACAAAACGCTTCTCAGGGATAGAAAGAGGTGACGAATGAAGCGAATTAGACGAACAGAAATGTACACAAAAGATAGGAATTCTGCCGGGACCGAGGGAAAAGTGGCGAAATGACGAATTAGACAAATTCTACTGTACATTGAAAGTCACTGAAGAAGTTCCATGTCAATTTTGACTATTTGTAGGAATTAAAACAAAGCTTTACATTCCTTGCAAATCCATTCAACGTTAATGCAGTTGGTGATGGCTGTCCGGTTCGCCAACCGGTTGTAGAAATGAAACTGACCGAAATGCAAGAAGATCTGGCACTAAAAAAATCAGTCAATGCCACTCTACGTAAATAACCATAACTTACAAGACCAGTGTGTATGACTCATTCGTCTTGTTTAGCACGATATATTGCTGTGAATGTTTATCCTCTGTAATGAAGTTCGCAAAATCAAAACAACGTGCAACCCTANCAAACCAAATACTTGGNTGAATGAATTCACACAGCTTTGAAAATCGTATTGTCCAAATTTTTTTTNAGCCTATCAGCCTAGCAAATCAAACAACANCCTAATACTGATAAATAATGCGTTTATTGTGNTTCATTTACTGTAGGTCAATATATGTAAAACTTGCCTTCTTTACTCTATGTATTTCACCACAAACTGGCTTGGTGACTCGCTGGTGTTTTGTTTTCTGCAAATTATTCTTTCATTCAACAAGTTTGCCCACCCCTGTATCATAGTACCATTATACTATTTAGTTTTTGTGTTAACTTCTTTAATTACTTTATATGTACAGTATATATAGATTTTAAATCTGAAATCAATTTTAGCTTAACAATTCATTGTATTTCTTTGAAAACCTTTTAAAAGAACAAATTAATATGAAACACATCTTCAAACTTTATTAAACATAGACATTGCAGCACATTACACGTGAGACATACACAGTTGGTCACAGGTTCTTACACTGTTTATCTTGGCCAATATTAGGCCAAAAAACTGAGCCAAGGAAAGACTGAGCGTCATCAGTACCTCTCGGTAAGGTAAAGAATTAAAAAATGTAAGCCGACGTTGATTATAAGCCGCACGAAATGAAAACAAAACTTTACAAATCGAATAACTACGGTAATCAAGCTTTTAATGTGTAAGCCTAAAAATATTTCCCCTACCCTGTTTCAGCTTTTCGTCAAATCTGATCAAAGTGCTATGTTTGCGATGTGTCTGTGAATAATCAAACGTTGTATATACAGTAGTTTAAGTACAAGTGAATCAAATTATAATGACCTTTGGTTGACGTTTAAACTCCGCGTGGAAGTTAACCACTTGTAATCATGAACCGCAAATGAACGCGTAAAAACAAGTAGGCCTAACGCTTTTCGCGGTTGTTTCTGGCGCACCAGCTTGCTGTATCCCACCTAATGGTGATGCAAGCCTCATTTCAAAACCATCGCAGAATTTCATTTGATACCTCTGGCATGCTACAAACATAACTTATCCTTGTCTCCAGTGTCAGCCGTAGCTATAAATGATTAACGTAAATTTTTGCTTTTGTACGGTTTTAAAACTGAATGCGTGAACCTGGCGGCAATATACATTTTATATGCCTTGAAGCCCAACTGTGGCTAAGAAGCAATCCATTTCAGTGTTGCCACTCTGTTGTAATTAAAAAGTACTAAATTTCATGATAACGCACACTAGATTCACTAAAGTACATAGATTACAAATACGTGACAGATTTGTTAGATTACATGAAAATTGTTGTTGTACTTGAGAACAGGCGGGTGCAGTGGCGATTCTAGAACTTAAAAAGTAGGAGGGCCACAGCGGGGCCAAGAAAAATGTAGTGGGGCCAACATAAAATGTCTATCTCGCATGGTGATTTTTCGGTGTTTTGAAGATTAAGTTGCTATGATTTACCCTATCAAACCCAGCATAGGCTTATGAATATCGCTAAAAATGAAGTAGCGTTTTTATTCTCTAGAGGCATCTAAACACCACTGTAGATGCAATCACACACGTGTACTGCTATGTCGAATATTCAATGTTAACCATGAAACTTCCACAGCACTGCACATGTGAAACGAAACACCATTTTCCGTACACAATTGTGCCGGCCCCACATGGACGAAAACAGCTCAACAAAAGTGAATACAGTTCACATGAAACCAAAACGGTTCCAACCACGAATTCCATCTTGACACAAAGACAAGTAGGCTGCTGATAGCCAACAAGTTTCGTCAAAATATTCTCACTACAAAACACAAAAAATAAGCCATCTGCCAACAGATTGGTGGCTACTAACTAATCCGTTTTTGTTCTAGCTTATGGACATTTTGTGATTGTAGTGTAACCAAGGACGGCTTTAGAGCGCGGGGCCCTAGGCCATTTTAGTTTTGGGGGCCTCACGCGGGTGTGGCCTATTTGACCGTTTGTCTGAAAACATCAAAGTATGCCTCTCTCATGTGAAGCGCCCCCTCAAAGATACATCTTTTGTGGTGCCGATATTGGTTCTACGATTGCCTTAGATCTTCAACAGAAAGTAAAGCCTTTTATAAGCTGATGATACACAGCATGAAGACAAGTTTTGCACAGCAAAGTATTTTTGCAACACTCTCAGTTAATCATATGAAGTAAACCCAATGTAGACACGTGTTTCCAAGTAAAACTCACGAGAAACTGTTCTAGCTGATTTAACTAAGACGTAGAGTTTCAACAAGCAATTTATTGCGGACAATCTACAAGTTGGTAACAACCAAACGTAGCATCCAATCCTGACAACATTGCTTTTCATCGGTGTTTTGCAGTGTCTGGAAGTGTTGCGTCATTGCGAACTTTTTTTCACTGGAAGATTGAACATCAAGTAAGTAGGCTACTCCACCGTCTTTTTCATTATTTTCTTGTAACCATAGGCGTAGCCAGAAAGGGCCAAGGGGACCATGCCCTCCTCAAATTTCTAGCACGTCTTGTGAAATTTGTGCTTTGACAGGCAGTGTTCCGAAGAAAGTACTGTTCCTCGCTTACATTTAAAACATTTGCCCCAAAATTTTGGGCTGGTTACGCTACTGCTTCTAACCACTTTCATACAGACGACCTGCGTCTCTCACGCACCCAGCCACGTTCGTCAGTATCAAGCCTTTCACACAGCACTTTCTTACTTGATGTTCAATCTTTCACTGACAAAAAGCTCGCAACGACGCAAGAGCGCCAGACACTGCAGAACTCCAATGAAAAGGAGTATTGTCATTCTTATATTGCGTAGCAAGCAATATTATCGTGTTGCTACTGTACTGATAAGAGTCTAGAATAGACGTTTGCATTTTTGCTCGTTTCAAAGTAAATTGTGTAGTTACC
>JGI24158J21664_10014192_pt1 | contig 10479 bp, 4 predicted proteins | sample Ectturendosymbi3_FD_21664 | JGI IMG/M metagenome (IMG submission 21664)
AAAATCTAATTAAAAATTTACAACTCCAGCTGCCCACTTTACATTGGAAAGGAAAAGGTCACAGTAGGAACAACTAACCAAAACAAACTACCAAGTGCACAGTGACGTAACAAACAAACAAAATAATAGTCTAGTAGGTTACACAGGATGCGTAAGTGGTAGGGTTGCCAGGTTGGCCCTTTTGGGGCCAAATTTCAGATATTTGGCCCCCAATAACACGTGTTGTCCCCAAAATTTTCCTTCGGCCCTTTGGTTCTTTTTTGGCCCTTTTCCAGGACAGACTGGCCCCTTGCAAGAATTAGATCTAACCACCCTGAGTCCTGCCTGAGAAACCATATTTTTTAACTTTTTTGACTAATTAATTGCAGATTTTCACCAAATTCCTATATTTTGAAGGTTTTTGATTACAAAATTTTGGTAGGATCCTTAGAGTTTCTGATTACCGGTGAAAGTAAGTTCACCAGAATACCTGTTACTTGCCGCAGCCAGATGTAGACGCAGCAGTGAGAACTGCTACGTTATCTAACTTACGCTTTTTCAGGTGTTGCACGTGTTTGTTGGTTTTATGCAGATTGTTGCATTGGCACTTATCGAAGGATGGTAAATTTATCTCAGTTTATGGCTACACATGGAAATTAAGTTGTTCTCTTACGATCTTTCATCACGTACTTCTACTTGTGTTGCTGATGTGCTACAATTGTGATTGAGGAACATTGCCATTTAATAAGTTGCTAAGTTAATTTGACTTTGTAACTGCTGATAACTTTGGAAAAAATGGTTGGCCATTTTTTTGATCCCTTGTCTTAGAATTTGGCTCTTTTTTTGGCTATTTCTGGACTAGATTTGGCCTTTTGGCAAAAAGTAGATCTGGCAACCCTGGTAAGTAGTAAAGGCTAACGTGCTTGCAAGAATTCATTGACACAGCCACGCGGTGGGTCTACGGATGGTCGCGACTGGTCACGGGCCATAAAGAAGCCGAAGTAGTTGAAGTAAAACCATCCCAAAACCTTCCGTTATATAGCAAGACTGCGTTAAACCCATACAAAATTCGACAACAAAAGCCAAATCAATGAGTAACAACGACAACAAGAGGGAAGCGGAGCAACAAATCGCACGTCTTTCCAGCCGCCAAGGCACGTTCAGGAGATCTCAACGCAGATGGAAACCATGAAGTCCCTCCTGTCAGAGCTCAACACTGACGCTCTGCGAAGAGTCTTGATAACGATGTTGTGGTTAGACAGTCCTCGGAGCGTGTCGCTGGGTCGTGCATTTGGGCTATGAAGAGGAGTGGTGACAGCACACATTCTTGTCAAAGTCCAACATCCACGGTGAACAGTTGTGATTTAACCCTGCCGACATGAACACAAACATCTGAGTAGGAATACAGTGACTTGACGGCCAGCAACATTCAGCTGTCAACATAGCACTTTGATACCAGCACTTGTAACGCTGTAAGTTGCTTCCGTTGCTGATACAGCATCTTCCATTTCCTGATTCCACCAGGGAATTACTTTTTACCACTTGTCGTCATACCAAGTCGTTTCTGTCCACAAACCCGAACAGCTGATGAAATGACAACTATTTTGAACAGCAACCATTCCTCTTCTGGGTCTTCTGTGCATTCCTAGAGCTCTCGACACAAGGACAGGATGAAATACTGTCTGCAAAAAACTTTCTTGTATCCTAATCCACCAGACCTCCCACAAGATTCGGTAGAGCCTCCTAGTTCTGCACGTTCGTGTATTCCATGTTGGCTTTGCCATTCGAAAGTTGCAAATCACTCAGTAGTAATCATTAGACAGTTCTATATTTCTTTTGACACGTACACACGCAAGACTGGTCGGAACAAGTCAGCTGAAACGATACAGAAATCAATGTGACCAATGGCCCAACGAATCGCTCCTCCAGATATATTTGTGAAAATCTCTGTGTTGGAAGACAGTGGCCATGCTACACAGTTTGTTGTTGCAGCACAGTTGCCACATGAGCGTTGCGTTGTCATTTAGATTAGCATCACCATATTGATCGACAGGCCCGGAGAGAGGGAGCGGACAGCAAGTGTAAGGGTATACGGGACCCGGGCTAGTTTGTGGGACGGCACAGTGAGAAGCTGAAAAACGATATGACTTCAATTTAACGTTCAACATGTCAATTACTTTTCTGGCTTCCTCGTCATTATTGAAGAAACGAAATTGTCTGTGTCGGGCTCTTGTATGTTACAATCTCGACTATGTTTGCATCACTGATAACTTGCAGGACTGGATTTTAACGCACGGAGAGCTCTACACTACCCATCATTATGAGGCTCACAATTCACTGCAAAAATCCCGACATCTACAACCAATCGTACCTCCGTCAGAGCCTTCGTTGGCTAAAATGTTTTTCAGGGCCGTCTCAAGAACATTATGGGCTCCTGGGCGTGAAATAACCAAATGTATAGTGATGGTGACCACTTGATTTCTGGGCACATGTGATTGGTCGATACTGCGCATAATGCAGCACTGAAATCACTGTTGCGCGTGCAGAGCCGGAGCGTTGGATTAGAGCAGGAATCGGAGTGGCTGTTGCTTGCATGGACCGCGGAGTAGTCTGTGGAGTCTTTTGGAGCACTGGAATGTTTCTCTTCACTTGACATGGTGTGAACAGGTACGTAGTTAATGCGCACTAATGAACAAGGATGCATAAGCCTTATGCTGCAAAAATGCAAACCAATGTCGAAAAAAGGTTTATCGAAAGACATCGTTTCACAGCCAAGAATCGACACTAGTATTTAATCAGAAGATATATTTTGCCTGCTGAGCAGGCATCATCAGCTTTAATTTGAAATACTTGCAGTCCGCTCCGAACCAAGGGAATTTGCTTCATTCGCGTTACGTTTTGCACTGTTTGAAGCACAGTGGCCCCCAACTCACAACATTTGTAGAAAAGCCACTCAGTATTGCCTGTAACCAATGACCATCTTGGTTGTAGGTTACCTATGCAATCCCTGCGGCAATTGCCAATCGTACCAAAACTTTACGATTTCTGTAGGCCAAAGGAGCCGTAAAATTATTTAGAAGTTTGTTCAGAGAGGCTTAATTTTTACACGGAATACAATCCAATGACTACGATTGTCTGTGATCCTTGATTACAACAGCAATACTAAAACCTGTTTCTAGCAAAATGCTTATTGAACACAACTTTGACAGAAAACAGAATCACAGATGAACACGCCACTGTATAATCGCGAGTTTTGCCTAATAGTTGGATTATTGCAGCTCAAACTTCAACACGTGCACTCAAAACCACAGTAGTTGATCAGCCCGTTGCATTTGCGCATCAAAACCAGGATAGCTGATTAGCCATCATTGAAGAACTATTGTAAAACGACTTCTTCAAGAATTTGATGATAAAATTATCGTTGTTTACAGCAGGGTTGCAGCGTTAGAGGTAAACTGTCCGACTCCAAATCCGACCTTTCCAAACTTTCCGACTCCCGATTTCGACTTCTCAGCATTAGGTGAATGAAGTTTGGCTGTCAACAATTTTGTAGCAACTATAGGAATCAATAGAAATCGTGGTACACAGCAAGAATTCTCTGTTTCAACAAAAGTTTAAAAAGAAATTATACCATTTCAAAAAGAATTCCCAACTTAGGAGTGTGATGTAAACAATGATCCAATTGGACTGTCGGAGTCGGACAAAAAATCCGACTCCGACACCGACTTCGACTCCAAGTGTTGTTAGGAATGATACTCCAACTCCACATAAAAACTTCCGACTCTTTGCGACTCCGACACCGACTCCACAACCCTGGTATCCACCACCGACAAACATCTTTTCTTATAAATATTTGTTCACTGCGTGAAATCATGGGGTGAACGGGTTGGAATTGTTTGTGAAAATACATCCTCCAGCGTGAATCTTTTGAAAAAATTTCCAAATAAGCAACTGTATAAATTTCGCAAAACAGTTCAAATGTGCAAATTTTGCAAAAAAGTTGAAATGCTTTCTTAAAAATGCTTCGTGAAGACAATCGTGTATAACTGTTGGAATACTGGCACGCTGTACTTGTGGTTCAATATGTGCTTCTGTACAAATTTGCTGTTTTCTTTGTAAATTGTTTGGAAATGTGCCTTATTATTGTATGTAATATGTACTTAACCAACAGTCTACCATACATGTTTCTGCAACAATACTGCCACTCTTTGGATTTTTTCCCATAATCTTGGGATTTCAGTCCCCAGCTTGGGATCTAGGGAAATACTTTTGTAATCGCACGATACCTTGGGATTTTTGATGTAATGCGTTAAATAAGAATAAATTGCACTTATTCCTACTGCTGTCAACAAGAACCATCAGAATTTTTTTTCAGAAACGCACCATGAACGTAACTTGTATCAATGGCGCATCCATGCTTGGCGGTAGTTTGGGGCAACTGACCCCCTCAAAACCTCGGTGGCGCCTCGTTCTATGGCGCCCCTTTGATATAAATTCGCCCCTTTTTGGTGTTTATCTGAGCAGAAACAGAGATATAAAAATACTCTAGTAAATTGAGCATTTTGAAAAATGCAAGTACAGTATATATTTTTTATTATTTTTTAATATCTTGAGAATTTTTTAGAACTTTGGGATGTTCGTAAGTGAGCTTTGGGATTTCGCTTAATTCTCAGTGTCAGCTCTGGTCTGTAAATTGAAGAGTAATGTTACTGAAGCTCGTAGAATATATGTGCAACACATAGTAGTGTTGCTGAAGTACGTAAAAGACATGAGTGCAACCAAGTCGAGTTGTAAAAACATGCAAATTATGGCCTCTTCTATGCTTTTGAAATAAAAAAAAAATTATAGGACTCCTTGCGTTCCATTTACAGTCAAAAAGACAGTCATTGGTTGCAGGCAACATTTGTTGGTGTGTCGAGTGACGCTAGGTCGTTAGCAGAGCATTTCAATATCTATCTGTCACATGTTGGTCTGCATTTTCATAGCATAAGCCTTACACATCCTTGTTCATGAGCGCGCAGCATGAAGGCAGTGCCGCAATTGCGCACCTTTTCACACCATGCCAAGTGAAGAGAAACGTTTCAGCGCTCCAAAACACTCCATACTCCAGCATGCGGTCTGTTGCATGCAAGCAACAGTCCTTTCAGCACACGGATTCCTACTCTACTCCAAAGCTCTCACTCTGCACGTAACAGTGATTTTAGTGCTGCATTGTGTGATGTATCGATCAATCACCATCAGTTCAATTAATTATTTCCTTTACATTTGGATATTTCGTCTCCGAGGCGAAAAAGTGTGCAGGAAACTCTTCGCCAGTTGTAGTGCAGCAGCAGGTCCGCAAGGGTTGAACCGACAACCAAACATATTTTTGAAACTTTCGTGAGGAGGCAATTGCGCGATTGCTGCCCCGTAGTTGCGGGCCTGTACAGCAGTAGTATATATTTATAGTAAGTCACCTAACGTGCAGATTAGCATGAGGCGCGTATGCTAAATTGAAATGTTGTTTTTTTAAGTGTTGTGTCAAATTCCGAGTATTTTCAAAGTAAAAATTCAAATAGAATAACGATACTTGATAATTCCAAAACGAGGTTATTCCATAATAATTGACAACTAACAAAATGAAAACCGAATATACTCGAGACGCGGAAAATATCGAATATATCCTCACCTTCCGCATTGATAATATATTCTCCTGGGTATACAAAACCCAGTCTCAATAACACTAGCATTGCTAACAGCAACTATGCTGGCGCATGGCTCTATAGCTGCTGCTCTACAACTACTAGACCAGGAGTTCTCAACCTTCCATGGTCAGTGCCTCCCAACCGAAACCTTCAAAACCAAAGACCAACTTAATAGCGCCACTCAGTGCAGTTTATTTCAGTGCTGCCAGTTTGGCTTTTTTGAGGCCAAATTTATAATTTCTAGCGTTTTGTTAGCTTTTTCGGCTTTTGGATTTTTCTTTTTGAAAGAAAAAAGCACACACTCTAATTCCACTGTACCACTTCGACGGTCCGTACTGAGAGAAAGAAGTACAAATATTCTGAAATAAATATTTTGTGTTTTGAACAATTTTTTATGATAAATATATTGTATTGGGAAACATTCAACGACGTTTAATGAAGGGGTATTGAAGTCGAAGGGACCAAAACATCGTCTGGGTTAAGAAAAGAAAGTGATAACGCATAGACTCTCCTTTTCAGGTGTAGTGATTGTTACATGTCTGTGTATACATCAGACTCCATGTAACCCCTTTCCTACACAATTGTGTCCCTTCACGTGGTGCCACTGCTTCGCAAAAGTTGCCGTTCAAACCGCGCGCGCTGTTTGTCCAACGGTATGATTTGTGCAGCTACTAGCATGAAATGCGCAAAAGCAGTTAATACCATTGGGAATTGGTCGCTGCGCGCGTGATGTTGGACTGCGTTAGGACTTCAGGCAAAGGAGACCATTCGCAAAATACGCGACAGTCCCCCAATGAGGCATACATACAAATGTGGAAACTCACTTTGCGCCCGCTGCACAATTGAGGAGATCGAATTGAGGAGGCCTGCACTGTGCAGAGTGCTTCCACTCTGGGAGACTTGAAAGCCACGTGTAAACGGCAATCTTGTCAATTATTCATTATTTCAATTATAGGTCAGTAAGAGTATGACGAACAACATCGAAAACAGGCTTCGTCTGGTCTAGAGCAGCTAGTTCCAACAGAAAAGCCTCACTGGGCACTTTCTCAATAAGGGTAGCACATTGAATGACTTACTTTATTCTCAACTAAAACTAAATTTGACTTCAGCTAATGAAGTGTTCAAATCCCATCTGCCATGAAAACATTGTTTGACACCTCTAATCACTCCGCAGGTGTTACGCAAGTCTGGTGCCAATGGTGCCACAAGATCAAAAACCATTTAATGCCATGGCAATGGAACAACAGGGATGGAAATAAGTTTAGGATCAATGGAATACTAAGATTAGAATCAGTTTAGTACCAATGGGTTAACATGGTAAAAATAAGTTTTATACCGAGACATCATTAGACACATAGAAATCTTCCATGGCAGTGCGCAGTACAGACGTGATAAAGTGGCACTGGGGACTATCGCATCAAAAATTTCAGATTTGAGATTATCAAAATAAGGACTGGTTGTCATCATGTTGTACATCAACGAAAACCTTCGAGTGGCCCAACTATGACCGGAGCGCTGCGGGTTGGTCACAGCCAGGCCCGTAACCAGCTTGGGACACCAGGGGGGGGCGAAGGGTTTTCTGAAAGGGGGAAACATTTTTTAAACTATGTCCAATAGCTTTAAAATATGTCCAACACATTTTTCCAGGGAGGGCGAAAAATTTTCTAAGGGTGGTTTCTCCCTCCCTGCGCCCACCCTGGTTACGAGCCTGGTCGCAGCTGGTCTAGGGTTTGCCTATCCGATGAGTAGCCTTACACAAATCGCAGTGAACACTGCAATGCCAGCAGAACAGCCTCATAAAATTGCTAAACTCTAGCCTTCGCTCTAAGAGCTCAATGCTAGGACAAATATTCACACAACCAAGGGCGCAAACAAATGCGTCGGGTTTATTCCACAGTATAACCACGAGATGGCGGTGCGGCAGTGCATTGAAACGCCAGGCCCATGAACACAGCATCAGTTGCACACAACAAACCTTCAGCACTGACTGCATAAACTGCCTAGCTTTATTCAAATAGAAGATGCCTACTTCAGCATAATAAATACTGCAATTATCTAGTAGTTTCGGTTTGCCCAGCTCGTAGCAAAACTGACCTATTCAGCAGACAACACTATTGTCAAACAACAGAAACGATGCACTGCTGTTCTATCGACTATCAGAGACTCACCAGTGTACAACGGGATCCGTAACTATAGGTGTAGCAGAAGGCAAAGTTTTGGGGGTGCGAAAGATTTTTGCCCGAATTCTCCCAAACTTGCCCGAAAAAAAATACAAAAAAGTGACATCCAAATGTCATTTTGGGCGGCTCTTCATGTCATTTTGGGCACGATTTTTTGCAGTCAAAGCATGTTGGGAGTTTGTGAAGGTTTTGAGAGATTTTTCCCGGATTTTACCGGATTTTTCCCGGATTTTACGGGATTTTGCCCAGATTTTCACCAAATCAAAACTTTTGGGGTGCGCTTTCACCCCCGCCTCCTACACTAACGTCCGTAATAGTAAAACTCTTAAGGACCGTGAGAGCCATTGACAAGGATCGAGGCAATTTCGGCCATAACTCGCCGACCGATCGCGCTGAAGAGTCAATGAAGATATCATAAGATGCGGTACTTTGTGATAAACAAACAAACAGGTACCTTTGCATTTAAAATTTTGCCTAGCAGTGTGACGTAGCTATGGAGTATTGTGACGTCACTATTACGTATGAAATTATGTTACAGTCATCTTACGTTACGATCAAATATTTGTGGTAAACATTTGTTTACATTCTGGTATTTTGCATCACGTACAAGTCAAATTGCATGTAACGTTCCATGTGCTTGTAGACAAGTTACCTTTGATGTACTGTACCTGTATCCTGCTATTTTTATTCGTGGTGATCCATGAAATACAAACCCTCTGACCTTTTGCAACTGAATTTCCGAAAATAAAGTTAGTTGCTGCAAAAGTGACTTGTAAGTTATTAGCAATTTATTAGTCAATGAGATTTGGCAAAGAAGTTATTTTTAATGAAGATTCTCTGAAACGCAATCAACAAATTAAGATGGAAACATACTTCACATAAAGACGTCACACTCACAGTTATATTAACTCTCAGCCGTTTCGCAGCTCATGGAAAAAGGTGTCAAAGAATAGATGGTTTATTTATTCATTTTACGACAATCTTGCCACAGGCGGTAGCCTTTTTATTTTACTTCGCCTTAACCCATTAGGCCAAAGGAAGCTTCCGATAGTGATTTCACTATCGAGGATGTTATGCTTTGGCCGGGTATGCGCTTCTCCTTGCGCTCTCAATGTAAGTGCTGCTCTGCAGGGCGCTTACACCCGCACTGCATTGCGTGTGGGTGCGGGGTGGACGCGGGTTGAGAAATTCTTTGTGCGGGTAACTGAGTGTTGAGCCAAAGCACATGAACTTAATCAGCTCAAAAATCGCAAAACACGTGGATGTACAGTGCTAGAGTTTTTTACCAGCGTGGGCTTAGGACAGTAGGCCTGCAGCAATTATTACGGTATGATGTACCAACCCATTGTTGCGAAACATTAGCTCAGACTCTTGCCATGTGGTGGGCAAGTGAACATTTTCCAATGCTACCGTTGTACATGAGGAATAATTCAGTCTAGCAGCACTTCTAAATGGATAAGACAACGCTTCACGCACAGCTAGTCACAACTGGACTGAAACGTGTTTTTTATCACCTCAAATCTGTTGACTGCGAAAGATCAGATCTGCGGAAAAGTTTTGGTTTGGCTGTCAATGAAAAAGAATGAGTAGCTTGATTTTGCTGCTTGTTAGACTTGTCTTCAGGCGTCATGAGTAGAGCAAGTTTTTCAACTTTTTTATAGCTTCCAACAGCTTCTGAAACACTCAAAGTTTATCTAGTACGATGAGCTTTTTGCAGGAATTTTATGTTGCAACTTTTTCCTTTTTTAATGCAACTTTTATCAAGTAGGCCAATTGCGCAAAATGTAAAAGTGTGATTTAAAAAACATGCTTGAGAACTATTTTAGTATAGTTCTGTTCTCTTTGATAACCGATTCGAACCGAATAATGACCTTAAAGCAATTGTAGAAATGAATCGGCCAAACAAACATCAGTCCAGAACTGTAAGTCAAATTGTTGAATTGCCAAGCAACTTGACGCCCTGTGGAGCGAAGTTTTAGCACGCTACGCAAACTGTTGGCAAATGATCGACATTTCTCGGCAGATCATATTTGGAAATATTTGGCATTACATACAAATAAGCTTGAGAAAATCACTGTCGTTTAAAATGCTTGTGCATAAATACAACTTTTTACTGCAACTTTTGTTAAAAATATATGCGCATTTCTCACGATGTTATTGCAACAAAAACTTGCCCTAGTTATGAGTTTTTAGTAGTTTTCGGACAGGTGTGGTTTGAGATCGAAAAATGCGGGGCGGGCGCGAGTTGGGATGGTCTGCGGGGTGGGGCGATGCGGGTTAACGCGAACTGCAGAAACTGGTGAAACAAGGGTTAGGACGGATTATTTAAATTTCGATGTTTCCCTATGCATACAAATTAAAAAGAAAATATCAATTAGAAGGCATTGGGATTGTATTTTTGTGGAATTTTAGATCCCGCTGCAGTTCAAGTTTGCACAAAATTTCCCAGTTTAATAACAAATATACTCCTATAATTAGTGAGAGATAGCATCGACGGAGTATGTTACCAGCGTTATGAAAAACGTCCTGAGCAAGAAAAAGGTCGTCCAAATGTTAATGTTTGCGCTGCAGAAGGAAGTTGAAAGAGGAACTACAATAGTTAAATCATTATTCGATTATTGTTTCAATTCAAATGA
>JGI24158J21664_10014193_pt1 | contig 10478 bp, 9 predicted proteins | sample Ectturendosymbi3_FD_21664 | JGI IMG/M metagenome (IMG submission 21664)
TGGTTGGGCGCGCCAAGGCGATTTACTCTCCCTAATTATGCCCTCCGCAAACAACTTCTTTACCTCTGATTCAATGTAAGCAGTGTCCGCTGCACTATAACAACGAGACGTCAGGCATACAGGACGCCAGGTCTGACGTAAGACAATTGAACAGTGGAGGACATTCCACAGTTGCTGCTGCAACCGCACAGGCTTCCTTGCGCTGGGAAGATACCTCCAGTTCCGGTTTCGTACCGTCGTATACGAACACAACACGTTCATGTTGTCGTTGGAAATCTCGGCCGAGTAACACGTCGCTGCACAAATTCTTCATTACTCCCATGGTCACATTTGGGTACCGAATACCGTTCAACGTTAGTTCGACGACACAGCGGCCAAACACAGATTCTTGCAATGAACCCTCAGTCATCGACACATTTTGAGTCAAGGTTCGAATGGACAGATGTGCAGTTTTTTCGTTCACGTAACTCAGTGAACTTCCAGGGTCCATCAATGCAGACAGTTGGTTTCCTTGCACAAAAACGTCCACAACTGCGAAACCCAAACATTCGGGGCTTGTTGAATCGCACACAAAGCAGGAGTAATGCAAGACAATGTGTTGCTCGATGCTTCCTTCGCCGGACTTCTACACACCTGCACATAATGACCAACTTTCTGGCACCTGTAGCATGTAGCTGAGCGTGCAGGACACCTTTTATGAATGTGCGGTTTCTTACTACCACATAACAAGGACGACTCGATTTTATGCACCGCAGATGCAGAAATTGTTTGGTCACTTGCACGCTTTGCTTCACCTTGTGTGACTGCTGCCGCCGACGTGCAAGGGCCTGAACANATGTACGATTCAGAGTTTTTCTGCGCAATCTNTAAGGANCGAGCCTTTTGAAAGGCAGCGTCAATCGTCAGCGTACTNTCCTCTAAGAGCCGCTGGCGTANGGGATGCGACAAAATGCCGTTAATTAACACATCCCTAATGAAGTCATCACGGTGTTCGGTCTTTGAGACAGCACGAAAATTGCAATCCTTACTCAACCGCCGGAGTTCTAGCAAATATTCGTCCATGCTTTAGCCTGGTTTCTGTCTGGNAGTAGCAAGCCGGTACCACGCAAACACTTCATTAGCAGTCTTGATAAACACGCCGTCTAGCGCTATTATGGCACTGTCGTAGGTCTCGCATTCATCAATATACTCGTACAGTTTATACGACAAAAAATTCGTCAGTACTTGAAGCTTGTCAAGTCTCGCGCCTTCAGTCTCGTAGGCCGTTACGTAGTTTTGAAAGGTCTTCTTCCTATGTTTCCACTCTTTCTCTGACACCTGGCTGTTGATCTCGATATCAAATACCCTCGGCTTTAGTGGTTTAAGCGCAGCGCGCGAGACCTCTCCTTCCTGGTCCATTTTTGTTGTTTTAATTGTTATGAGCACAGCACAGCCAGTTTATTAACGTGGCTTAAAACAACTAAAAGGTCAGTACCTTCAAATAGAAAAAAATAAGACACATTACACTGGCATCCAAGCTGCGACCGACCGCCAGACCAACCAACGCATAATGCGACACCGGCGGATAACCAATCACACGAAGCACTGCGGCAACCAAGCAAGCGCCATGCAATGATTACGTACGCGCGACCACTGAACACAAGAAACGGGATAATAACCACAGGCACATTCCACGGCATGCTTTATATTTTTGTTCAGATAAACTGCCACAAACGGAGGTGAAGCAAGCCTAGCCCGCACCTGGGCCCGGTGTGTGCGCAATTATTTGAAATTTCGTGCATCAGTGCAAAACAAAAAAATCGGCATCCAGTCAACTTGAAAACGCACATCTTTGTAGCAACAATACCAATGTTGAATTTCGAACTCTACAAACAGCATTTAATTTGAGATCAACTCCAGTCTTCTTTGACGCTTATTAGTCTAACTTTTGTTGTTCTAAGAAAATAAGAATCCTGGAAAAACAGTGTGTTGAATATTGTTAGAAAAGAAAAAATGTGACACGCAACCTTCTAAGGTTTTCATGAAGTGGACCTCTGAAAGATCATCGTGAAAATTATAATTTTTTGTTAACTGTTTGGCGGACGAGTGGCACTTAACATCACTGTATTTTGCAGAGATTGGGAGAACAGGGCTACAGAATTAATCTGCTCGTTGTATAAGACTAATGCTAAAGCCGCGAAACGTCTGGTCGCAGAGAACCAGGAGGTTGGTGAAAAAATGTTTCACTTGGGTTTTTACAAAACATCTTTCTTTAACGTAATATACAATGTACAACAAGTAATTGTTTCCTGTACGAAATATACACTGTAACCAGCGAAGGGATGATAAACTTTGTTTTCAAGCAGAAAAATCAGCATGAGAAAAATTAAAAGTACTAAATCAGTCTTATAAATTTGCAAAATGAACTAATCGCTGCATGGTATTTTTAAAGGTGCGCATTAAGTTATTTAATCTATGAGCGTTTGCCTAAAAAGCTCGTACAAAATTGAAATTTCTTTCACTGCAGTTAAACGTTGTTGTTGTTTTCATAGTCTCTGAGTTAGATAACATTCCAACAGCAAAATTTCTTTGAAATACTAAGCATCAGCTTGGTCAGACGCTCCCACAACATTTTGCACCACGCTTCTACGAATGTTACATTCCTTTGCTCATGAAATGCTCAAAAGTTTGAAGTGCTCTTTAGTGAAACTCAAGCATGATAATTGAAATAAAATGCAGTCTAAAAAAGACCAACAAAAATGTGTAGATTTTTTTTGACCTACTTTAAACAATTTTTTCAAGCTGCGATTCCGGACAACTTTTGTACGTTCTTGTTTCAGGAAAGCAAGTTTGCCGTTTTGAATGCAGTTTTCAAATGAAAAGTTTTGCTTGATTGTTTCAAGCTAAATTTCAAATCAAAATATGTTTGAATGGTTATCCAACAAATTTTGGTCATACAACAAGTTTTGAACCCCACCGCTTATTCCTAGGCAACGAACAGCAAAGACCTTACCAGCTACTTGCAGTATCTTCAAACAAAAACAGAGGTTCAGCAAAAGAATCCAGGGAAGAAAATGCCTTAAAACTAGGAAGATTAAACGTCTTCGCTTACCTAAATGTTTCGAAGTCCATTTCTTCACCAAAATGAACCGTGCTGGTATTGCCAGGTACTTCGCCAAGTACTTCATGCCGAAATGGTTGTGGACGAAGCGTCCCTGAATGCACTGAACAAGTTTAAAGAACTTTTTTTCTCCTTAAATTTATCTCATATCCATCATTAAAAAATGAGGGTACCGGCGATTAAATATCTTAAGGACGCCTAAGTGCGGAAAACATTTTAAAATTTGCTCTGTCAATTCACATATAAGCCTTTGTAATATTTTTTATTGATTTCATGTAGTCACAAATTAAACAAAGTTGTTTCAATCTCTATTGCTTATTTTTATGAATCCTCTCTTGACTGTAAAGCACGTAGGTTCCGTGTCATCCCTCTTTAGGTACGTTTGATTTAACTATGAAGTTTTGGCAAGGAACAACTGAATTATAACGAATAACGAAACATGAGTTGGCATCGAAATGCAAACATTTTCAGGGGTTTTCTGTATTCCCATATGACGAAGAAATACTCAGCTAAACTGATTTTAGCTTCCTGTATGTAAGTGTAAGCGGACAAGTGCAGCCAAGTATTATGCAGCAGAAATAAGTAAAACATCAGCAACCTTCCTTTGTTCCAGCATCTGGGGGATTTTTCGTGCCTACATTTAGCATTTGAAGGACGGAAAGAAGAGTTCATGGCTTCTACACCGGTTCAAAGAAGTCTCGATTCCATATGGTATGGCAAGACCGTTGCACATCTGCCTTGGTATAAGGTAAACTGCATTCCTAGGATAATTTGAGATTCGCTGTGTTTGGTGACATAGCATCGAAACATAGGTGTTTATCAGTGGATACAATGAGGGAGATTTGTGTTAATTTCAATTAGGACTTAAAAGAATCCTTTCTTTGTGCAGTGAATCCCAAAATTCCATGGATGTTCTTCTCCTTCAAAAGAAAACACGTTAATTAATTGAAAGACTTTAAGACTTTTTCGCGGTTTAATCAATGTATTTATGAAGGCGTGTGGGAGGTAATGACCATTATAACAATGAAGTGGGCCCAAATTAACAAAAAAAGTATTGCGTATTCTTTTCATGTTCAAAGCCGCTGGTTGTTTCAAAGAATTTAAAGCTTAATTGTAGTTTACCCTAGAAATATTTAATTTTACTGAGTTCGGGTTCATTTTCCTGTTAATACATCTGCAAAAACACGTTTTTAGAACCAGATGTAAGGTTTATTGCACAAACGCAGATCCAATATATGCTGCCACTTTCAGGGTTGTTATCTGCCTCATGGTAATGGTAGCTTGATTCTGTGAATGAAAAAAATATTTTTTTTTGTAAATCAAACATTCGCGTATGGACTTATCACCGGATTAAATCATGAAGAGGAAAACTTGTCGGAAAATTCTGAACATTCTGAAATTACTGATTGCTACTTACCGCAACAATGCTGATAACCAGCGAATATTGTAGTTCATTCGCAGAGTACCTTAGTTTTTGTGACGCGTTCCGTTATGTGAAAGTAATTTCTTTTACGTACAACTAAAATTGGGTTATGTAATTAAGAGTGCTGCAAACAAACCAAGTTTTCGTGATTCCAGAAATAGAATGTGGACCCTTAAGCAAGACCATGTTTGAATAAGATAAACACACGGCTGTGTGTCAATAACCTCTGCGTTCAGTTGTTGATGATGTTTTCATGAGAAACCTATGTGGAATATGAAAATTTGCAAGCTTTCAACGAAACAGCGTAAGGAGTTAAACCGAAACAATGACGTTGTTCTATTAAAAATATCAATACAAATTAGAACAGAAATTTCAGTCAAAGGAACACTTACACACATTTACATTTGCTCACAGTCATGACAACTGCATTCGAAGCGTAGCTATACCTTATGACTCATCAAAATCTGCGTTTTTTATGTTGTTGTTTCAAACCTCTCCTGTTAATACAAACACAAGACTTACAGTATTCCCTGAGAGTGGTCACTCCTTCAACAAAATTTAGCAAAGAATTTCCATGAAAATGCTGATGTTAGGCAAAGGCAATTGCTGAATGAGTAACGAGTAAGCTTCTCTGGAAGAAATCATCTTTGATTTTTGCTGAAACCTCGCAGTAACAATATAGAAAAGTAACAAAGCCTCGGATTCCATTGTCATAATATCTTTCCTTCATTATTCACCTTGCAGCAGGCCTGCACAACTCGGAAAGCTCGAAGGGCCAAATTATCAACATAAATTTGCCGTGGGCGGCAAAAGTCTATTTCATTTCAATATAGAGATTTCGTTGTAGTATGGAAGAAATTCTGGAACGACAATTACTTATTCAATGTCTAGCTTTAGCAACATTTTCTACAGTTGGGAAAGATCTCACGGGCCGTGCTTTGTGCAGGTCTGACAAAGGCTCTGGCGCGTTTGTCTATAATCCCTTCAAAGATCTTTTGAAATAGAAAAGAATCGGTTGTTCGCCTTTCCCTCACAAGAATACAAAGAGCAAACCTGATAGTGAACTACGTTTTGAATTTAATGTGGCTTGTTTGCTTAACATTCACACGAGCTTAAAATGCCTTACCTCTATGTTGTGGGCATAATAATCCAAATTTAAATTCGACTTTCCAAATATACTTCTCGATAATTTCACCAAATATGCTTCGATGGTTTTATTGGCTTGGCAAAATTTAAAAAATTGTCAACCAGAAAGAGCGAGTTTCCTATTCAAGGCTTCTTTGATTCTAGACAATAATTTATAATCATTAATTAACTTTCAAACAGGAATTCAAATGTTTTTATATGTAAAGAAATTCAAACATGTGGACAAAGAAGGATGACACAGATGAATATTTGCGTACACTCTACAAAAAATAATCACTTGCTTGAAACATGTCAAAAATAATAAAATCAAAAGACTGACTTCCAAAAGTTTGGTAATGTGTTTCATTTCAGTGGCTCTTTTGTTCCTGTTTCTTGCTTGAGTTTTTCAAAGCGTGGAAATATGTTGCTGATAGCAACACGCATATCTGTTCACTCCTATATGAGAGGCAGTGCATACGACTCCTTTCCTCCACATCATTATCGTTTTACCTCAGAACTATTTACTAAGAATGATGATATGGGAAATCCACTTTTGTATGTACTGCGCTCAGATTATCCTAAAATTGCCCAGAAATATAATCACAACGAAACAAAGCAATGCCATTATCTACTTCATTCGAGGAAAAACTACATCAAATTTGCAGATAAGAAAAATAGATTGCAGGTAATATTTACGCGAATAATGCCCATTGCAGAAGAAAACAAAAAAGCCGCAGGAGAGTAATAAACAAATTAATTTCCTGTCATTAAGACGAACGCTTCTCCCATCACCTAGAAGGATGTATCCGCCACCTGGGGGTACGTACACCCTGGTTGGGAACGGCTTAGTTTATTAATAAGGAAACTGATCTGTTTTCTGCAATTAGTGTGAAAATAGAATTGAACCGAAATGCTGGATAGAAAACACTTTTCTCAAACTACAGTTCAATGCAAGCGTTTATTATACAGTATTTAGTGATACTTAATCTAAACTGAGCTGGAGTAACTGGTTATGGAAGCTACTAGCCAATATAGAAAAACTGCCAGTTAGCATGGAATTAAATAAACACATTTTCAGAATGTGATGCAGCACTAGTCACTAGTGCATATCGACTTTTACCTGCGTTTTTGACACTTCTCCATCTGCAGGGTCTTTTGGCATTTATCTTTCCATTATCGATACCGTGCTTGGGTATAATGGACAAAGAAAACGACCGTTCATCAAGCGAAAAGGTAAAATTGAGCAATGTTCTGAGATAGTCTCAACTTATTTAATGATTTAAGATTGGTTCACGATCAAGTGACATCTTATGGACCTGTGGCTCAGAGTATTTGCAGTTCAATTATTTTTTTATTTTTTCGACGGTGGAAAACTGGATTCTATGAAAATAATTACACTTTCGATGGAAAAATACATTGGTCCTTTGGAAGGCAGGACACTTGTAATTTTATCTTTTCTAAGAATGAACAGGGATTGATTCAATATTCACTATATGTATGCATCCGAAATGAAATATAAATTTGAATTGACTTTGATGTTGCTTTAGGCGTACAAACCAAAGTTTTCGAGGTCTCCTGACGGACGGAATTGTGGAATTTCAGGTAAATTTCTAACTGACTGAGAGACTCTCAATGCTATTCACAGTGTGGAATTAGCGGAATAATGCTGCAGTACCATTTTCGCTGTCGGTTGTGTATTTGTTTTCCATTTCTTTTGTGATTTGCTTCAGCTAATAATTAAAACTGAGTACCAAAAACCTAACAGTGCTTACGAGCCTTCAATTGGCTCAAAAAACTTAGGGCGGTACTTCCATTTGTTTTGAGTAACGTGCTGTTACCCAAGTGTGAAATCAACGGGCATGGGAAATTTGGTTTTTGTTTTGTCAGTTTTTGAAAACCAAGGTATCTCGCAGTCACCTTCCGACAGTGTTGCTTGGAGGGATTTGTCAAAAACTAAACCTACATTGGTTAGAAGAACAACACAAAAAATTTCCGATGCGTGGAGAAGCATTTCCGGTTTTTTCAGCAGCCCAAGGATCACTTACATCACTCACACTGTAAGTAAGAAAAACATTTATTTCAACTCTACTGAAAAGATATCAAGCAACAAGCATATATTTAAAACGAGAAAATTTTTATTTTTTGGAGTATTATTATTCAGCGCAAATATTATATCGTAAATTGGTGGCCATTTTTGAATTTCCGTGCCACTCTTGACTTAATCAGTGCAGTCCCCAATACTGACATGTTCATTCATTCTTTTAAGGAAAGCTAGATAGAAAACGTTTGACTCATCTGTCAAAATTGTCTTACTTGCAGCGTAGAATGTTTTTCAAAAATACTACTTAACGAAAAGGCGTCTTGAGCGAAAAATATCATTTACAGAAAAGTGTTTGAAGAACATGGGCCTGATGGTCATTAAAATCGGTTTCTGATGTTTTAAACTGACAACTTGCAGGTAGCTTTAGAAAATCACCGACGTGTTATGCATCTTTAAGTCGTTCTGAAACAGTACATCGTCGCCCGTTGTTTAAGTTTTTTGCCTTCGGTAATAAACTAAAATATGTTAAATTTTCATGGGTATTAAAGCAGCATTGCTGGGTAGCTTGATTGCTGCTACCTCAGTTGCACCTGTCCCTCGTTGTTTATTGGTAACGTGGCCACCACGTAATCCGTTTGCTATTTGTAGAGAGTCTAAGAGGCTAGTCTTCAGGTAGTGTAAGGCCTTTGGAAACTTGCGCGACCAATCCTTCGAATATTTCATATCCTTGCCGGTCTATCTACTAATGTTAATTTCTGCGAGCAGCGACATGGCTGTGCTCTCGTAAGCGTCCGTAATCGCTATGAATTAAGCTAATACATTTGTTTTCTTGTTGTGTGTTAGGTTTGGTAGTTAAAGTGTTGTTCCAGTCAGGCTGTCATTAGGCTAATGTAGATCAGACACGGCTTCACTCTTTCATAAGGAATAGATCATCTGGGCGATCCGAAATTTCGTGAAAAACTCACGAAAGGCTTTCGGGTTATTTTGAGCTAAACACATTTGTAGTCTGCAAAGGTAACATTCATTGCCTGCTTCTTTATCCTTACGATCGATTTGAAATAGTGCGTGTGGAGGTGTCAAATAAACTGTGCTTAATATTATGAAAGCATGTATTGTAGGTACACCTGCTTCTGGCAATTTGTGTACTGAGCACGGCCTTGACCCAGATGAATTTGAGGCGTCTGCGAATCAACCAATTTGAAGTCCAGTTTATGCTTTGGTATATGGTGGGAAACCTGTGCGAAGAGATACGTCAGGTTAGTGACTTTGCATGACTCCAAATTAAACGTTTTCAGCAGATGCATGAAAGCAATGTAATCATTTTCAGAAAGTACCCAAATTCTGTCCATTTTGTTTTAACTTTCGTCCCACTGTAACAAACCAGCTCTAAGTATTCTGAATACCGTTTAGAAATGTCTCCACTTAAAACTATTCGTTATTTAATGTTTGAGCACAAAACTATTAAAAAGTAAAAAGTCACTTTGCGATCATCTGAGCAATTTGTGTATTATTAACACAAATAAAGACTTTCTTTTATGCAACAATGTAGCTTTGATAATGCGACACATTTGTTGCTTTTACCATCGTGAGTTTGGCATAAACTTTTGATACAAATTAAAATAAATTACATGTGCATTGTGAAATTTCCATCATCGCATTGAATAAAACTTTAATTTATAAGCAGTAAACATAAATAAGAAAAATAGGTGACACTATGAATACTATTTTCAGCATTGTCATTCTTGAAATACTTGCTTTATCTATAGTCATGCAGACACCCAACTAAACTATTCTGCTGAAAATGCTAAAAGTCATACGTTTAGAAAGAGGATAATTCCGAATTAAAATTTTCTCGGTTTTCTTAAACAATAAGGCAAACTGTTGAGATGAGAGATAGAAATTACGCTTGCTGTAATTCACGGCGAACTCCATTTTAGTTGCAACCCCAGATCAAAAATTATCCCTGGGCGAAGTTTCGATGTGAGCCGGCCAGCATAGGGAATATCTTCGAAAATACGAGGCTCATGTGTGGAAATGCCCCCGGAGCGGCGGCCGAAAGGTTACCTTTTCTGGACTGGGCCCTAAAGTGGCAGACGTCGATGTTAGTTTACCCCTCATTTCTGGCCCATTGTCGAAAACCAACTTAAGACCGAATGTTGATATTGTGCCGACTGTGGCAATTCTCCGATAGCAGGCGCTGCACCTGTCATTCAATCCTGGCTTTGCTCTGACCCATAAATGGCAACCTGTCTTAGCTGTCACCATGTGCTCCACCTCCTGCAGGTTTGAAATTTGGTTGTCGACCATGCGCAAACTGTTTCATATTCCTGACAATCATGAGATCACGAGAGGGTATAGACGTGGATTTCATAGCGTACACACATTGCTTTTGAGTTAACGAACTGTGGAAAAATGTTTTTTCCCGTACTACACGTGGTGCATCAATTTCAAGAGGTTTTAACATCTTTGCAGATATATAGGCGTGATAACTTTTATGTGAGCGCATGACAACCAGCTTAACATTACATGCCACTAGTTAAACGGGTCAGTTTTTGAAAACAACCACACTGAATTACTGCTTCACATTTTTTATTAATAATAAGATTCTTTAAAGCAGCCGTAACGAACTGAACACCTCCAACGAACCAACGATTATCATTTGTCGAACAATTCAGTATCGCTATCAGCGATAATAACGCTCTCTGAGTCACTGCTGGTGGTTGAGGTGTCTTCAGAAGGTGTTGGTTCAGCCGACATTGACGAGACAATCTCAGCAAAGCTCGTTTCAC
>JGI24158J21664_10014194_pt1 | contig 10477 bp, 8 predicted proteins | sample Ectturendosymbi3_FD_21664 | JGI IMG/M metagenome (IMG submission 21664)
AATTAAATCTGTGCAGAGATAGCTATATATGCGCAGAGATAGCACTTTTTGTGCTAAATCTGTCAGATATAATATTTTTACAAACGGCGCCCCATATACATCAGAAGCGTGTAAATATAGTATAACAAGCGCAATCGTAATGGCGGCCGCGATGAATTCTTGCTCAAGTGCAATATTGGACAGTGAGAGGTTTACTAGCGCTTTTGCAAGAAAAGTTTATGAACAATGGTGGCATTGATCCAAAGTAGGAGCTTGAAACTTTACTATCAAAACTTTTAAAACTTGTCAATTCAATGAAAGCAGACTTTTTATATGTCGGCTTAAATCTGGACACAATTGTTCAGGAGAAAACGTCGGAAACGTGCACGTTTAACGGATGATGCTTTATAAACAAGAAGCATTCAAAATATTTAAATGTTAAAAGTCGGTTGTTTTCCCCAGCCCTAATAAAATTTCTGGCTACCTGCCTGGTTGCCCTGCTAGTATTTACCAAAAGATCTTGTGCTTTGTTTTTGATTTGATCTATGAGTGATGAATTATTAGTAGCGGTATATTTTATTTATCGAAACTGACCAAATTTGAATTGATTCTCACAATTTTTTAGCATAATTGTGTCTCTTAAGCTCTCAGAATGAATGTCTTTTCATATTAAATGCAGTGCTAATGCTAGATATTTGGCCATAGCACCATTGTATACTGGTATACACTACGAGTTGGTATACCACCACGATGGGCGTAGCCAGCAATTCCGTAATGTGCCCCCAATTTGGCCAATTTTACAAAAAGGTTGTACTACGGTTGAATGAACATGGTGACGTCATCGAAACGCTTACAATAAGGTTTTCCCCCCCAAAGTTTTTAACAAACTCGGTCCCTGGTCGCAGATGTAATTAAATACTATGACGAATTGATACAGAACTAGCCAGTCACGCCAATCAATGCGAACAATATCGGGAATCGCCTCTGCCTGCAACGTTTGGTTTCTGTCATAAAATTTATTGCTGAGCGAGGACTGGCGTTTGGAGATGATGAAAACGTTGGATCGCCCAGAAAGGTTTTCCAAAAAATTTTCAAGACTCTTTTCAAGCAAATCTTAAAAAAAGAAGATGCAATGCCTCTGGCCATTGGTTTGCCAACAGTTTCACAAATCGCTCGTTAATCCTTATCAAACACCATGTTGCATCATAAAGTTTTGCTACAGTTGAGTAAAGAAACGTGACGTCACAAGATTACGTCATAAACATGTATGATATGTGGAAATACTAGTGACTTCATCGATCATCCCCTACCTAAAAATTATGTGGGGCCTTCCACCACGCCTGGGTCCCAGGCCCCTCACAATCTAAATCCGGCGCTGAGCTGAGGTGTAAAACTTATTTTGCAGAATATTCTCAACAAAGTCGTTCATTTTAATATTCACACTGAATTTTCCTCTGACTAATCCTCAAAAGCTGACTTTTCAACCCTGCGGTGATTTATGACTGTCTTGTCATAAGCGAAACACGCGCTAACTCTAAACCTAAATAGATTCAGACAAATAGACAATGAGCAATATGATTCTCACAAAGATCCCTGCACAGTCTACGTTAGGATTTTATATCATCATCACCTTAATGCAACTTAATCCTTCGATTATCATGTCGACTGTCAAATTCATCAACGAAATCATCTAAATCTGTTTTTCAGCTTGTATCTTTCGACTGAAAGTACATCAATGTTACCCAGTGTTTCACTGGTCATGGAATTTCTGGGAAAATTTTCGCTAATTTCAATTTTGAAAAACTGCTTTCACAAATCTTTTGCCACTGGGACAAGCAACAATCTGACAGTAACATAATCCAGTTCCATCACACTGAAATGCACGAAAGATCCATCTTCCCACCTCTGTGACTGTTTCTTAGTTTCGAATTGAATCTTTCAACACCACGAGCACGGTCAGACTAAGTTTCACGCAGGATCCGAGCAACCACTGGTTTGTTGTCGTCATAAACAACTCTATACTTACCCGAACGCCTACAACAGCAACACAGCTTGCCATGCATTTGGGAAATATTGAATGCAGGCTAGAGGGTTTCTAAATTATCGTTTAAAATTTATCTGGCCAAAGGCTATCTACTATATATGTCAACCAAACGAATTGAAATGGGAAATTATGAAAAAAACTGGGGGGTCAAAGAGGAGGCCAACCAAAAATCTGGGATGCCATGGCCAGACCAGGGTCTTCCAAGAACGAGTTTCCAAGAATCTCAATATGACCGTTGGTCAAGCCGCATGCCGATTATTATGTCGATATCCTCAAAGTACGTTGACTGCTTCCTGTGTTTGCGGAATCGTACCGATTGTTACGTGTGAATCAGGCGAAAGAACTTGTGGCTGTGCGTGTTTGAAATGCACTTAATCACAACTAAAATAAGGTTGTACTGCAGATAAGAGCTACGTAGGATTAGCGGCATTATATCCTACAAGAAAAGCATAGTTGCTTCTTCTGACCAGTACTGTAGTTTTGTTAGCGTTTCTATTACGCAAAGTTCGTTGGTATTTTCAGATGTTATTTTTAATCAGATTTCTATTGAGTACTTACGCAAGTTTGTACTGCTCCCACGTTAAGCAGATCAGAGAAGATCTTAATGAGCTTGAAGTGCAAGCAAAAGTCACTTTGTCAACTGGCAACCACAGAACTCTACCCCAAAGAGAAAAAGAAAAGGTAACAGCAAGAAAATGACAAAAGCGCGTTTGGGTCTGACTCTGATGCCTTAAAATTAGTGGTTTTTATTTTATCCAACCACGCGAAGTCTTCTTTCTTAGTTTCATGGTCACTAACTGCTCGGGAGAAAGGTGTTTTTCAAGATTCAGAAGAATTAAAAATGAATTAAAGGGTCGCAATGTTCCAGGAAAGGTTGCCCACACTAAGCATTGGGTACATTAAAAGCAGGGGTGTAGTGGAGCGAGTACGCATGGGAACGGCGTTCCCACACATTTTTCAAGTTTTGCTTCAAAATGAGTTTGAAGCTGCTTTAAAATGGCTGTTTTTTCAGTGCGTTCCCACACCTTTTTTGTTGCAGAAAAATCGAGTGGTTTATTGTAAGATCGGATTGCACTCTTCGCATGACTTGATAATTATTCTTTATTGCAGCAGTTTACATCATTTTGGCTAGCTATTTGTTGTTGCTTATCGTTTTGACCATTCATTTCAACAAACGTATAGCCAGTGAATGAAAGATTTGACAGTTAAAGCATCATAATAAATCTTTGTATTACGTCACAAACAGCTTGACGCGCAGTCTCGCGCCACTCTATCTTTTTGGTAAACCTCGGTTATAATGCATGTATCCTTGTGCAAAACTGTTTTGGCTTCATATCAGCTGTGAATCGCATTGCGGTGAATATACTGTACAGTATAATCGCCTGCTTAACTCGAACCAGAAAACACAAAAATGGTAACCATTAATATTTGAACGCAGCTCTGTGCCAGTTAAGGCTTAGAGCCTGAAAAGAAACCCTGTTCCATTTCGATTTATGGTTCGCCAACAGGGACACCGGAACAGTGATAGGGCAGCGGGGGCAGTAAAAGAGTTGAAGGCAATGAAATTTATAAGAAACAAAAAAAATCGTTACTAATGTTTCTTTCTGTTCAGCAGCGATGTTGACCTCAAAAATAATAACAGGAATTTTAGAAAATCATTCTGAAGTTTCTGGGTGCACGAATAGCTGGAATAAATTTGTTTCAAGTTGATCTTGATCAACCATAAAAATGCGTGTGATACTTTTATGAAAAAGCACTTCCTCCTTCGTTGCCGCCCTTACGAAAGGGCACAGGGGCAATGTCCCCGTCATGCCTTTGCTCTCCGGTGTCCCTGTTCGCCAAAACCGACTGGTAACTGGTTTTTCGGATACGGTTCGGTTCGACTCCTCCCTGGTTATGTGTACGATGATAGCGCTTATAGGATTACATCTTCTAACAAAACCTGCACACCCCGACCCCGTCTACAACCGCTGCATCTCCCGGAGGCATTCCTTCCTGGTTTCACGTGTCCGCTATACTTTGTAGTTGTTTTCGTTTCAGAAACTGTAAACTTCGTAACTCTGGTCTCCCTTTGTTTGGTATATCAATTACTTTTTTTTTCTTTCTTTTGTTATGAATATTTGATTATAAATAGCAGTCACATACTAATGGTTATATAGACGTAATGGCCACCAAAGTAATTTTCACAACTTTAGGGACATCTTGACAAGATAATCTTAAGGGCAATTTTCCGTATCCTAGCCCCACGTTCATTTTTTGATGATGCTCTTGTGTATTTATAATGTTTATACTGGCGGCTAAACTTGGATACAATACTCCCTTTATGTTCANCCTTCAAGAACTACACTACTGTGAACCAGTTCGAGGTTAAAAACCTTGTCTAGGTCTTATAGAGACTGCCTGGTGCTCGTTCAGAACTTTAGAGTGCTATTTCACAAGCGATTCGGACTGTCAGAAAATACCGGTTTTGAAACAAAAGACACTGCCTTGTAGCCTTGCACCTAGCATCATATCGTCGTAGCGTATAATCGTACGTGGTTGCTATAGCCTTTTACGGCCCGAAATATAGGTTAACCGAGTGCAGCGACCAACTGTTTGCAAGCTCTTTTAATCCTTCTTATCCATCGAAATGAAATAAATGAAGTGTGACCACAGACTGTGTGATATAAACCGATCCAACGTAAATGCATTTTTTCATCTGGGAACGATGCTACTCACAGTCACCCATCACTGCACTGCTTGGCCGGTGAAAGCAGTTTCTAAAACTACAATAACTGTTAGAAAACGTCACCGACTTCCAAGAATGTGCGAGCTGTCACGAACTAGAAACATCACGTTAAAACGCATGCTGTGTCGAAATTACGGCACAGCCGTAATTCTAGTGTTAAAAGATTTTGTCTATTACTGTTTAGTTATTTAACTTTTGTCTTTTGTAGTTTGTTTCTGAACTTGCGTTTCTCAATTTACCTTTCGCTAACATGCAGTATGATTTTTACGTTGAATAAATCAACTTACACATAACTGAGTTGCCCAAAAATTACAATCATTTTCTTATACTATGGGCTGTTGGTTTCAGCTTTTTGTTTTTGGTTATCAGCTTATTTCCTGTTTTGATGTGCATTATCAAACTTATTAGTCCAATAGAAAATCACTTCAAGACATTAAAAAGAAAGCGGCAAGGTTGTTTTGTACACACGAAACTATAAAGTGGTTATTGTGTGTCAAGGAAGCAGACACAGATGGCACCGGAACTACGGTTGATGTGGAATTGTTCAGGAAAGTTGTCTTGTGTGAGTGGCAGTGATTTATTGCTTTTGGCATGTTACAGCTGTATTTCCAACACAAACTTGTTACTGACCCATGTTGTGGACTGATCAGATACAATTGTTGTATTCTAAATACCTACGATCAGTGGCGTAAGTGACGGGAGGGTAGGGGTGCGCGTCGCCCCCCTGGAAAGCTAAATGTAAAAAATGGACCCCCTCCGAGATTTCATGAACTGCAGAACATGAAAGTGCTTCTAAATTTTTGGAGATCCGTTGGGCTTGACATTTTAAATACTGAAATAGTACAGTGAGTAGCAAACCAATAATCATCAAATGGATCGTGAATTCGAAGTTGTTGCAGTGCAGCGGCGTGCATTGTACAACACATCATCTTACACGTGCATACTGTGTGTGATGTAATAATCAGTGATGGAGTCTCGAGACTTGGTCTCGTCTCGAGACCCATTTTTGCGAGTGTCGGTCTCGAAGGCTACAGGTCTCGAGACTGAAATTTTTGAATATTGCGAAGAAATGGTTTATTAAATTTGCTATAATTCAACGATTTTTTGTTTGTTGTATTTGCAGGTAAGAAACAACAAAAACACGTCGGAAAAATGCCAGAAATTTCAAAAAATGCAAGTCAGAAATGATGATGACATTAAAAAAAAATTTTGACAAAATGCATAAATTTTGAAGTCTCGAGTCTCGGTCTCGTCTCGTCTCGAAATTTTAACCAGGTCTTGGTCTCTGTCTCGAAGGTTACGGTCTCGACTACATCACTAGTAACAATCGCCCGTAGTTGCGAAACATTGCAGCCATTTGCGGCCTTCCACTTGCTTTGGATTGCGTGATGGAGTTGTGAATAAGTTTATGTCTGAAAGCTGTCATGTAGCCTACATTTCCATGAAATTTGGCAGTGACCTTGATATGAGAATGCTGAGAAAGTTGTGCAGTGACACTACAACTTTCCTTTTTGTTTTGCAAAGCCAATTAACAAATCTGTCTGCAATTCATCGCTGGATGTTGAACCAACGGTGTTGATTTTAGCATCTCGGCTGAAGGCGACAACTTCGTTTTTCTGGCCATCCCAGCGGGTGCCGCGGCTTTCGCCTGCGCAGCGCACTTCATACCTACTTGAAGTGAAGTATGCGATTAAGCTCATAGTATGGGTCGCGACCCAAACAAGAGTTGCGATTTCGCAGAGTCAGAAAATAAGTTGCGCCGAGACGATCAAAAATCTAAGCTTGCAATTTGAGTTGCAATTTTTCAAACTTGTGCTTGTCTGTTTGCAGTGTAGCGTAGGCACATGAGAAAAGAGTAGAATGCTGACATCGAAAACGAACTTAACTACCTACTGCCAAAAATCATCCATACAGTCAACATTTTTGTCATGTTAACATACGCTGCTTGAGGCTTGGGTCGCAAGATGTTCACCAAACTCAGATTTCAGTAACGCTCGAAAAAGTTTTGGAACCGCTGGTTACTAGCAATATGCAATTATTGTCAGGAGTCGTCTGATAAACACCCACATCCGGATTCATATTATCATTTCTCAACTTTTTCTGAGTATTGCGAACGCTCTGTGGCAGTTTGGCACTAACGTTACCAATCAATAAAAATTTTGGTGTGTATCCCATCTCTTTACAGTGATTTTTGTAATGTTGATTATGCAGTACAGATTGCAGTGTTGACAACAAAATACGAATATGTACAATATAAATATACGAAATAGGAATAAATATGAAATCTGGTGCTCAAAAACGTAAAGAGAAAGCACAACAGCAATTTCAAAGATCTGCTGCAAAGTCCAGAGAGCCGACAGATTTTTTTGCTGCTTCCATCACTCCTACTAACAACAATTTAGCTGAAAAAGCCTGTAATGCTTTACTAGTAATTATCCAACTTCAAAGACAAAGTTTTCTTGCCTTTGCTGCAGCAAATTTATTGAATATTTCGTCAAAAAATGATATAATTTAAAAGGCCACATGTATTAGCCTAGGAAATATCTAACGCCATATACGCTGCGGAGATGTTCTAGGTCAGCAATTTTGGGATCTGAATTTCGACAATGAAATGTCCACGGAGATGTTCAGTTTATGGGTCAACTCAAATAAAAAACACATGTAGCAGTAAGTGAAAAGTTTACGTTTATGACTAGTATGCTCAAAGCAGTTGCGCAGTATCAATCAATAGTTTGAAAAAGTAGTCAGTATTTGGTTGCATTACTCCTTCACCCGCCATGTTGAGGATATCCGCAAGCGAAATGCGTAATTAAATTGATTTTATAATTAATGCCAACCGTCAAATCGTGCTTTACATTAAATGAATACAAACGGTTGTCCGCCTCATCCTAAAAATATCTCACAAAAAACATTTGATACGTCGATCAAAACAATTTACATGCTTTTGTACGCCACTGAGCATCCCTATCCGATATTTTTAGCCATTTGCTTCATTCAGAACCTGATGTTAAAATGTCCTCATTTCTTCCCACTACCGGATTAATATTTGATGAGAAGTGAAAGCAGGCATAGCTGGTGCGCTGCTTCAGTGTTTGGCATTCCCTGTGTTCATGGGTGTCCGCAGGGGGGACAAACTGGGAAATTGCCACAACCCGCAAATTGGAACTAAGAACCAAAAATTTCTAGAAAACCTGAAGTCAGCGGCTTAATTGAGTTAATTCTTGCAATCACGGTTTTATTTTCCGATATGACACTCCCACTGCGCAAGAGCCGGGTTCACTGTTGTGGTGTCGTGCAATTTTGAGCTACATTGCCTGCAGAGGCATGTTGCGAAACTTGGGTGGGGATAGTTCTAAAATTAGCCTTCATTGCGTAGCAGTAACATGGCAACAAAGGTTCACTTCAAGTTGCGGTAGTAGGTGACTGGCCGCATGTGACTGTTGAAGACATCTGTGGCACGTAATGCAGCGAGACAGTGACTGCTGATTGCAGTAAGTCACGCACTTTACTTTTATACGATGTGAAAAGAAACCTTGCTGCCAACGAAGCGCATTTTTGGAACTGTTGCCGTAACATGGGTCATTTTCTTTGTAGTGTAGAAAGGGTAAAGCGTTATGTGAACGGCCATCGGCACTGTATCGTCAGCAGCCTGAAATAGGCAAGCAGATGCCGACTTTGCCGATCAATGGGAAAAGTTCTGTGAACGCCTATGCCTGTGTTGTTTGTTTATAATGTAACATCTACTTTGTACAGTGGCGATTCTATGTAAAGGACTTTTAGCTTTGAGCTGTTCTTGTTTCTTACAGGGTGTTGCTCTAGTCTTACCGACCGCAAACCATGTGTGTCGGACCGAGGCCGCCTTGATAAAGCGTGTTTATCACGGTGGCCCCAGTAGGACTGCACGAGTCCTACTGGGGCCGCTACGATGCATTCGTTACGCTACGATGCATTCGTATCGGCGTTCCGTCAGCGATAGGTGTTTTCTTTGCAACAAATTTCGAAGAAATCTATTTCCGAAACGGTGTTGACTCCATACGCCACCTGTGAACGAAGATCACCAGAAGTAAAAGCAATATCGCCTTGCCTGAAAGCGAAGCCAAACTCTTAAAATATTCCCAGTTTGTGGAGTAGAACAATACCGAACTACGATTTTTAGGAAGTATAGGCTGAGACGTGAAATGTCATCCATTTTTGTAAACTGATTGAATTAAAGTTTTGGATACTTTGTACTGTACGTATGCTTCGGAAATGACAAATAAACTTTACATCAGCCAAGTATATAGATATTTCGCTTACAAGTATACTAATAAGCATTTCTTTCTATTACTGCGGTGAAGGCAGATCTAATTATTAAAGACAAAACCACTACAAAAATGGCAGATTTTCTTATAATTTTGAGCAATTTTTCCACTTTGTTACTGCACATTTTACGCACTTATGATCAAGCCTGTAACCAAGGGGAGATTCTCCCCCCTGGAAAATGCATAGGACATATTTAAAATTATTGGACATAGTTTAAAAAATTTGGGCCCCTCTCAGAAAACTCTTCGCCCCCCTTGGTGTCCCAAGCTGGTTACGGGCTTTTTGGAGTAAGTTTTACCTCAAAAGGTAAATTGATGTTTTTCCTCCAATAATTGCATTATACAGCATTTCGTCTACAACCATGGGATAAACTTTGGCACGGTCTTTTCAAGGAAGACTTGACACAAGAATCTATAGGTGCGAATGCGGTGTGAAAGTTAGTTTTTTGCTGTTTTCAAAACTGCTGGGCGATTTGCAACGTCATAACCAATAACCATGCGATAGTTTTACGTTCCATCTTTATGGCGTTACGTCATGAACGCCAAAATACTGTAAGTGCTATTGTATTGAACGGAATGCACGAGTGAAAATGCTGAAAGGTGATCGCCGATGTCTCGTACTGCGTTACGCTTTACTAAAAAAGATATGTGTAGTTGATCATAATAGCTGAAAATTTCAAATAAAACTATATTTAAGAACGCCACAAGGTTGGTGCTATACCAAAAAACTAAGGAAGCGCCGTTTCATTTTCAAATGAAAGGGGACAACGTTCACCCACCACTAAATTTACGTGGACTCGTAACTTCTGCGTTAACGCTAAGATAAAGATATTGTGCCGCTGAACCTATAAGTGTTTAAGATTTGTGATGCGGATCTCTACAGAATATTCCGCGTTGCAAGTGTTTTCAATCACTTGATCATTTTGTACATGGAGCTTGCCGGTGTGATGGGCCGATACAAGCAGAAACTGAAAAAAAACAATTTCGAATTTTTTCATCTTGTTTCTGGGGTTGCATTGGCAAAATTCCGCATAGAAATGATGAACCACGTAACTAACAGCATTATAATGCGACCGAAAACATCAAATGCGACTGAAGATATCAAAATGTAATCACCACGGATGGTGCATTGAGTCCGGAAAGAAGCACGTTGGTGTGCTGCAAAGTAAGATTCAATAAACTCCATAGAGCTAAACTCCAACATTTGAGTTATCCGCCGAAGTTTATCAACTTTGTTGTCTTTCCGTTATTTTCCGTAAGCTTTAAAAATAGAATATGGCACATCTTCAGCATTGGTACAGTTATATTGTTGATAAAGCATATAATGGTTAACTTTTTTGTCAATGCTTTTGCAGCATAGCGTCATACGCAAATCATTTAAAGATGATGGTTGCGCAACGCGGCTATACAAAGCAGAACGTGATA
>JGI24158J21664_10014199_pt1 | contig 10476 bp, 8 predicted proteins | sample Ectturendosymbi3_FD_21664 | JGI IMG/M metagenome (IMG submission 21664)
TCACTGCCTACCACTTGCCCCTGTATCAATGTGTAGTTATTGCCTTCCGAATCCTCATCCTTTCTGTAAGATTCATTTTCCCTCAGTTGTGCAGTATGAGTATTACCTTGTGCATTGGTTAAATATCTTCTTAATCGCATGGCCTATGATGAGAGTACAGCGTGGTTAGCATTAGGGTTAGGGGTTTGTGTTAGGGTTAGTGTTAGGGGTTAGCATTATGGGTTAGCATTAGGGGTTAACATCAGGGGTTAGCATAAGGGGTTAGCATTAGGGATTAGTGTTATGGTTTGGGGTTAGGGTTAGGGATTAGTGTTTGGGTTAGGGTTTATGGTTATGGGTTAGCGTTAGGGTTTGGAGTTAGGGTTAGGGCTTAGCTTTAGGGTTTATCATTTGTTTGTACTTCGTTTCTGCCAAGCTTTGGACTGTGGGCACAATTATGACTATAGCTCCAGCTAAGCCGTTGCCATCGGCATTTTGGCAGCAAAAGAGACACTGCCCTTCTTGTGGCGTGCATGATGCAATTCAAATAAAAGGGTCAGTTTGTCATGCAAGCGGCGTGCTGCTCATAGCCATAGCGTAGTGATTATGCTTCAAGTCTGGTATGACATTGTTTTTCGGTTCGACTCTCACCTTGGCAACTTTCCCTTTCTTCTTTTTTACATTTTTCATAACTTTCCAAACTTTTCCGTTAGGTGTTAGGTTTGCTTAGGCTTCAGTTAGCATTTGCGTTGCGATTAGTGTTCGGGTTTAGGGTTATGGTTAGCCTTTGCGTTAGGGGTTAGCATTGGGTTAGGGGTTATCATTAGTGGGAAGGTTAACATTAGGGTTATGTGTTAGGGTTAGGGGTTAGCATTAGAGGTTAGGGTCAATGGGTTAGCATTAGGGTTAGGGTTAGTTTGGGGTTCATCTTTGGTGTTTACTTCGTTTCTGCCAAGCTTGTTGCTGCTGGCATCTTGGCTGCAAAATAGACACTGCTTTTTTTCATTTTCATAATTTCGTATGGCTTACATTTACAATCAATGGCGGCTTACATTTTTTTCTTTAGCTTATCAAAATGTCTAGATGACGCCCAGTCTTTCCTTGGCTGTGTTTTGTTGACTAAACCCTATCCGTGTTTTCTCTCTTCAGCATGTGCACATTCGCCACAAGGGAGATATATGATGAACAGAAGGCAGTTTTAGTGAATCATTATTACCAAGTTTGCTAATCAAACACAAAGCATACGATGCCATACACAAAAGTATCTCAGAGGCTCAGGTAACCTATGGGGAGGTGCGGTTTACAATTGAGTAAATATGCCACGGTACACTTGTTCATGAGTGCTGTATGGCTTGTAACAGACCATAGGGTTGGTATGGCTTGTGACAATCCATATGGTTGATGTTGCGTGTAACCAAACATATTCTTCATGATATTGTTATCCTAATAGTTCTAACTGCCTGTGTTACTAATCAGTTTTAACAGTTCTGTGTTACACGTAAGAAAACCAAAGTGGCTTTATGTCAAAATATTACGACGCTGCACATCTGAAATAAAGGAAAGTAGAGTTGCGTTCATAACCAACAAAGAACAACGCATCATGCAATGCAACAAATAACGAATGGAAACCATCATGTCGTACAAGATTTCTACCAACTGAGAATGGCAGTCGAGGAACCAATATAAGTTTAGCGCTTACACGCATAGCTAAAGTAAAGGCGATAACTCAAGTAATTAAAGGGAATTGTAAACACAATCAGTAAGGCCGCAATTAAAAGGAGCCATGCGTTCACAATACAACAGCCACTATATGTCTTCAACAAACTCTGTGCTGAGTAAGTGCCAAGTGGTGCTTACACTTGGGCAAATTAAGTTATCCTTAGGAAATCAAGTGTTTGTTCATGTCCGAATGATCTTGTAAACATGCCATGCCTATGTTTTTTAACTGAGATTTTGAAGTGACACAGAACTGGTTTTTACCTAGCCATGTATCTTATCTTGCTGCTTAATGCATTCAAGTGTTAGCCTATTTAGCATTTTGATTATGTCTTTTGTCCACAGTCTCTGTTTTTTATGAAGTGGCCATTCGTTTAGAAGTATGTGTCTTGCTATGGCAGGGGTAACCAACCAGTCAGAAACCAAGAGGCACATCACTTACTGTGTTACAGCAAAGAGCCATAGAGCCATATACACATGGGCGTACTTGAACATAACCCCATTTCTTCCTCACACACATATTTGTTTAGCTGGATTTATTGTCCATATAACACACCACCAACAAGACAATCACAGAACTTTACAAGGCATTTATTTTTATGCATGTTATTTAGTGGGACTTAGCTGATATATAATTACGTAAGAGCCGCATGAAACTGGGCAAAGAGCTGCATGTGGCTCGCGAGCCATAGGTTAGCCACCTCAGTGCTATTATATTCAGTGTCAGCACAAAATCAACTTGTATTTGAATGCATTTTGATTTGTTACAATAAACAGCAAGTTCTGCTTTTGAAGTGTTCAAAAATTAGCAGTGGCTACAGAACCATCGATGGATCTTTAAATTTGAAACCTTATTCGACCATCTATTGTAAAGTGAGAGTAACACACAAGGAGAAAGTAGTAAACTTTGTAGAAACGTAGTAAACACAAAAGGTAAACCTAACCTTTACCCTAACCGTAGCCCTAATGTAACGCTAAGCTAACACTAACCTAACCCTAAGCTAGTACAGTAGGCTATCACTACGTTAACACTAATCTAATGCTAACCTAACGCTAACCCCTGAAAGAGAAGTTTGCAAAGTTTTTAAAAAGGTAAGGAAACACTTGTCCCATGAAATGAAACGTGCAAGCAGTCACTATTACGAAAACATGAAGCGCCAAGTCCAGAGGCTAGCCCCAAACCATGGACATGGTAGACTTGGAACCTATCCAGTTGGCTACCAGATCGATGGCGGTTGAATGACGAACTGACCATTTTATTCGAACTGCGTCATGCCAGGCGGTATGGTTGAATAAGTTTTGAAACAGGAAGATCCATGGGTGGTTCCGTAGCCACTTCCTTCAAAATTTGAGTGATGATGCTAAAGTAACTGTTGATTTTTCAGGTACTTTTATTTAGGTGTTTTTGAAAAATAAAAATATTTTGGCATTTTTCTATCATAAGTGACAAATTCTAAAAATAGTTTTGAATTAATTGCTTTTGGTGGAGGTGCTGTGAGTGCACAAGGTGTGTTTTTATGTGAATTTGAGTTGTGAGCATGCAAATTGTTTAATAAATTTGGCTTTGTCAAGTGAAGGGTGGCCTTTTTTAATTGAGTGTTTGTTTTCTTTCAGCAATTGTGTTGGCCATTTTTGGCCTTTTTTTATTGAAGGTTTGGCTTTTTTTGAAAAAATAAATCTAGCAACCCTGTAACCAAGCAGTAAAGACCAATATGTCAAAAATATAGAATTTGTGTTTATAAAAGTAAAGACATGTGCCATTGTATTGTAAACACACCATAATGAAAAACTTACTGGGCCACACAAAACCTTCGACTAGGCCACATGTGCCCCGCAGACCGCAGGTTGGACATAGCCGGTTTAGGGTGTAAGTTTAATACGTTTCTACCAAGCCTACTGCAGTCTACTGCACACTCGTCGTGCATCATTGTCACGTTACAAGTGGATGATGAATAAGTTTTCAAATATGAAGGTCCACTGGTGGACCTGCAGCCACTGCCATTACAAATATACTTTGCTGAAGTTGTGAAGATGCCAAGTTGCTGATATGATATAGATGGCTAGATATTCTTGCAACAGCCAAGGTTGTGTCCCAGGTGATATTTTAGTGTACCAACCACAAGCATTGAAAACTAACTCCTTTTTGCAGACATTCAATTTCTGTCGAAATTATTTGTTTGCAAGCTATATCTGTGTTCTCCCTATTTATTAATTGTAACTAGATCTGCCGATATGGAGAATGATGGTTACTTAACAAAACTGATAAAATTTTTATGTAGATCTCTTGCAAGTTTTTTTTGGCTCATTATGCTGCATCTTGCACTTAACTATTGAAGTAAAACTATTTTATGGTGTTATACTTTTTATCTGAATTGTTTGACTCAGTGAAACATGTCCAGAAGAAAACCAACTTTACAGCTTGGAAGTAAAACAGCACGAAACAATGGACAACCAGGTCAGCGTTTCTATATTTTTCATTATGTTGGTCCATGCTATGTCTGTTTAAAAGGTTTTAATGTATCTTTCTACCTACCAGGCCTGTGTGTGGCAGAATCCCTACATGATGTTTAAGGTCAAGAGTGCAAAAAGCAGTCACCCCATTATTGACACTGGGTGGTCAAAATGTAAAATCTGTAAATCACTACGAATATCTAGGAAAAATTGCAAGTATTGGTAGTCATCAGGTTCAATGTAACATTCTTACCTGTGAGGCAATATTAAGAACAAATGTATACCTGTTTCTTGAAAGATGCAGAAAGACTAACAACATATGGTTGCGGGCTTTGATACAGTCAGATGGTTTATATTCGTCCTTATCAGTGTTCCCTCTAAGCTGAAAAAATTGGCACTTTTTTGGACGCGAGCCAACAAAAATTTTGAAAATCAGCGCATGCAAATTTGGCCGCAATTTTTTCCACAGGAGAAAATTTCTCAAAACAAAATTTCATTATTTTTGCAGAAGTGTGTGCTGCATATTTTCACAATTTAAGCCTTTCTCAGATCACAGCATGGATATACAGCAGTGAGCGGTGAAAAAACGTTTAGACACAGTTTAGAAATTCTCCGCTTGCAAGTTTATGAAAAAGTTCTGGGCGCATTTTTACAATTTATGCGTCCAAAAATAATGCTGTTTGTTGTTAAGTTCAGACGCATTTTGGAAGTTTTCGCCTGATGAGGTTTATGAAGAAAATTTTGGGCGCATTTTCACAATTTATGTGTCCAAAAATGAAGCTGTTTCCTGCGAAGTTCAGACCCATTTCAAAGGTTTTCACCTTGCGAGGTATATAACAAAAGTTCTGGACACATTATCACGATTTTTGCGTCCACAAACGAAGCTGTTTGCCATGAAGTTCACACGGTTTTTGGAAGTTTTCTCCATGCAAGCTTTCTAAAAAAGTTATGGGCGCATTTTCACGATTTATGCATCCAAAAATGAAGCTGTTTGCTGTTGAGTTCAGACACATTTTGGAAGTTTTCTGGCTGCAAGGTTTGCAGAAAACGTTATGGCAGCATTTTCGCAGTTTATGCATCCAAAAATGAAGTTGTTTCCTGCGAAGTTCAGACGCATTTTGGAGGTTTTCACCGTGCGAGGTTTATAACGAAAGTTCTGGGTGCATTTTCACCATTTTTGCGTCCACAAACGAAGCTGTTTGCCCTGAAGTTCAGACTTGTTTTGATCGTTTTCTCCATGCAAGCTTTATGAAAAAGCTATGGGAGAATTTTCTCTATTTTTGCGTCAAAAAATGAAGCTGTTTGCCGTAAAGTTCAGAGAGATTTTGGAAGTTTTCTCTGTGCAAGCTTTACAAAAAGTTCATAGCGCATTGTCTCGATTTTTGCATCCAAAAATGAAGCTGTTTGCTGTTGAGTTCAGACGCATTTTGGAAGTTTTCTCCTTATGGGGTTTATGAAAAAAGTTCTTGGCACATTATCACGATTGTTGCATCCAAAAACGAAGCTGTTTTCTGTGAAGTGCAGACGGAATTTGGAAGTTCTCTGCCTGCAAGGTTTACAGAAAACCTTCATAGCACAATTCCACGATTTACGCGTCCAAAAACGGAGCTGTTTGCTGTTAAGTTGAAACGTATTTTGGAATTTTTTGCTTTGCGAGGCTTATGAAGAAAGTTTTGGGTACATTTTCACGAGTTATGTGTCCAAAAATGAAGCTGTTTCCTGCGAAGTTCAGATGCATTTTGGAAGATTTCACCTTGTGAGGTTTGTAAAAAATGTTTCGGGCGCATTATCACGATTTATGTGTCCAAAAACGAAGCTGTTTGCCACGAAGTTCAAACGCATTTTGGAAGTTTTCTTTGTGCAAGCTTTATGAAGGTAGCTATGGGTGCATTTTCACGATTTATGTGTCCAATAATGAAGCTGTTTGCTGTTGAGTTTCAGTCACATTTTGGAAGTTCTCCGCATTCAAGGTTTACAAAAAAATTTCTGGGCGCATTTTCACGATTTTTGCGTCCAAAAACGAAGCTGTTTGCTGTTGAGTTCAGGTGCATTTTAGAAGTTCTCTGCCTGCAAGGTTTACAGAATAAGTTATGGGCGCATTTTCTTGATTTATGTGTCTAAAAATGAAGCTGATTCTTGCGAAGTTCAGACGCATTTCGGAAGTTTTCATCTTGCGAGGTATATAACAAAAATTCTGTATGGATTATCACTACTTTTGCGTCCAAAAACAATGCTGTTTGCCTTGGAGTTCAGATGCATTTTCGAAGTTCTTGGCCTGCAAGTTTTGCAGAAAAGGTTCTGGGCACATATTCACGATTTTTGAGTCCAAAACGAAGCTTTTTGCTGTGATGTTCAGACGGATTTTGGAAGTTTTCTCCATGCAAGCTTTATGAAAAAGTTTTTGGTGCAATTTCACGATTAATGCGTCCAAAAATGTAACTGTTTGCCATGATGTTCAGACGCATTTTGGAACTTCTCCACTTGCAAGGTTTATAAAAAAGGTTATGGGTGAACTTTCACAATTTATGCGTCTAAAAACCAAGCTGTTTTCTGTGAAGTTGAGACGCATTTTGAAAGTTTTCTCCATGCAAGCTTTATAAAACATTTCTGGGCGCATTTTCACGTTTTTTGCATCCACAAACGAAGCTGTTTGCCATGAAAGTCAGACGCATTTTGGAAGTTCTCCGCCTCCAACGTTTACGGAGAAAGTTCTGTACGAATTTTCACAATTTATGCGCCCCCAAACAAAGGTGTTTGCTTTGAAGTTCAAACACATTTTGGAAATTCTCTGCTTGTAAGGTTTACAGAAAAAGTTATGGGCGCATTATCACGATTTATGCGTCCAAAAACGAAGCCGTTTGCTGCGAAGTCAGACGCACTTTGGAAGTTCTCCACCTGCAAGGTTTGCAGAAAAAAGTTCTGGGTCCATTTTCACGATTTGTGTGTCTAACAAACAAACATCTTGACTTCAACATTTTGTAAAAAAACTTTGGCCACGTTTTACAACTTTACACGCTCATAAGTTTTTGCTGTGTTGTTCGGACACCTTGTGACGTTCTTGAGTTCCACATTTTATATGAACACATTTGAACTACGACTGCAGCCACAAATTGTGACATGCGCGTGTGACCTTACATGAAGCAATTTCAAAAAAGTCTTGGTCTGGCACCTCAAGACATGTTTTGCAATATCTGAACTTCGAAAGAATGAACATATTTTGTGAAATTTGACCTAAGATAAATTGCGTGGCTAAATTAAGCTAAGTCGTTCATAGAGGCCTTTTTCCTAACTTCTACTTGTGTTTTGAGTGCAATGCACCTTTGACAGACAGTAAAACTTGTTTTCTGTCCGGCTTAACACGACTGTTATCAAGTTCCAGGTTCAGATCATATCTCATCACGCGGCTGGTAAATGGCTGGGGCCACATAGTTTGACAATAAAATTTCATGATCATTTGTGATGTATCAAGTGTGAAAGTAAACAAGCCTACAAGAGGCGGGAAGAAGTAATGATCATTGATAATTATATTTAGACTGTCTAAGCCTGGCGAGATATAGGTACGACGCATTTATTTCGAATAACAGTTAACTTGCACACGCAGTAAATTCCTAGCAAAGTTAGTGCTTGTTTGTGAAATTAGGCTAAAAAGACTATTTGTCGATCAAGTCAGTGTAAACAGTTAAAAGGCTGGGAGAAGAGATTTCTGTCAATCAATTTTGGCGTATCGGTTAGAACCAATGTGTGCAGTTAAGATAAATATGCCTAGAATGTTTAAGTGAGAAAATAGGCCTAACAGTTGTGCAGAGTGCTTTTCTGTATCTGGGTATTGTTTTCCATCTGGCAGTGCTGTTGCTTTTTCAAATAAACTTTTCAAGCAGTGGGCTGGACGTAACTTATCCAATGTGAATGATTTGCAAGTGCATTGTGGCTTGATGTAGGTGAGAGTTGTTGGAGACAATGTAAACAAGATCATGTTCACCAATCGTTGGTGACCCTACACCACAAGAAAAAACAAACTGTAGCTTGCCTGACAGTCGACACCTGAAGTTAACCTTGTCGCAGTTGGAAAAGACGTTTTGGACACATTTTGTTGTTTGTGTTAATCACAAAATGGCAAAACCTGTTGACTGTTGTCATTACTTTGATAGACGTTTTATAAAAGGGCCTAATTTCTTGATTGTTCTGTTTTTTCAAAATGTTTTGATCATATTATGCCGATCGTTGTGCATTGTTTGTTACTGCAGGCCTTATGTTTGGGCGCATTGTAAGTCTTTATTCTGACCGAAATGTTTTTTTTGATATTTGAGCACTCATCAGTGATCTCCGCCTATAACGAAAGGCTAATGAAATTAGGCTTGGATGTATTTTTATAAATTCATGACTGCAGTAGTTTGCAGTATGCTATTTGTGCACTTTTCGCTGGCGGCGACATCCGCCTTTTGTACATTTGGACTCACGAAAGGTATGTGAGAGTATATGCAGGCTACGTGATTTGTCAAAATGATAAACAGTTCTGTGGGCGGGTACATTTTTATTTTCACTGCTATGATGTTGTAAGGTCGTTCCCTTTGAACTACGCACAAGAGTTTGTGATAGACCTACAAAAATAGCTGAGGTTATGTCTACAACATGCTGGGGATCCAAAATTGATTTTTTTGCAGTTCTAACAATTTTATGTAGTATTGAATGATCTAGGTTATGCATACAGCAAATCAACTATGTTAGAAGTCTTTAGGGAAGGTCTGTTTGAATATCGATATTATTTAGCTTTGATCAACGCTACTACAGAAAAGTTACTGAATATTTAATGTTTAACCATTACCTCTGTCGCATTAATTAAGATTATGCAGAGAAACAGCAACGTGGCTGAATTGCAGTGCAGTGTTTTGGCCAAAAGAGAAACAATTCCTGCACGTGGTAGATGGTGTTTGCGCAATGTTCAAAAACATGTTGAACTTCACGAAATTTGTCAAAGTTTATCAAGAGAAATCGCGCGTAGAGGTGGGTTTTTTCACAGGATGTTATAGCAATTTTGACATAACCTAGAATTAAATTATTTGTAAAAAAACTTTTTTTAACTTTTTAGATTCTATGTCACACATGAGCACTAAAAATCTAAACCAACTGAAAATTTTTGCATTAAGTAATGAAACAACAAAGGCTTGTTGGCAGTTGGGATCACTGTCTAAATCTTACAAACACTTTCAATTAATTTTTGAGATTTTTTACTACTTTGCATGCAGATGTAAAGAAATATTTAAGTATACGTGTGGGCGACTGGGCGTTAGTCGTTAATTACGTAGTAGTTGTTTTTAGTCTCGTGACATAGCTAGTGGGTTAGGAATGTTTGTTTCTTAGGCTATTTCATAGCTAACCAACACACTGTTAAGTCAGTCATACTTCAGACAGTATGCTACAAACCATTTCCAGATTTTGGATGCAGGGTTTAGCTGCTAGACGCGAAATCAGTCTGAAAGAAAAGAGGCAGACTAAGTAAAATTCCTTTGTTGTTTGAAAACCACTTTTATGCTCTTCTGTAAATCTGTCAAATGATATTTCAGTGCGGTCGTAAATACTCATGCATCGCAAATCGACTGTTATGGAAAGCAGTTGGATGTCAGCCTCACCAGTCTTTGTTCAAGTCCCTACACCTTATTGATGTTAGTTTGAAAGCTTTCAAGTGTGAAATTGCACTTTTTTGAAGGTCAGCAAGTATTGTCGAATTAAGCTGTGGAAGGGGGCAATATCCTGGTTTTAGAGTTTTGGTTGCAATTGGGGCAACTTCTGCAGCCAGCAGTGCTGGAGGTGAGAGAGGCTTGTTTTTGATGAACATCATAAAAACAAACAGAAGTATGTAAATTTTATGCAGGACAGCTCGACGCTTCACACATCTACAGTCGACTAAATACATGAAATTCTATTTTCGTTTAAGAACAGATAAAACGTGGATACTGGGTAAATTGATGCACTGTAGCAGCAATAAACAGCCAGTTGAAAATCTGACAAGCTTATGGAGCTTCATAATGAAAATAATGGCCAAAGAAAATGATATGAATGACATGCAGCTTTCCTATAACACTGGGTTTCTTCCAAGAACCGTTGCACTTTGGACTTAAAACGCATGTCAGCCACAAACGAAGATTTTGACACAGAAGAACGTTATATTTCATTGTTGTTTATTACATGTGATTTATGATGTTTTAACAAAACAAGTTCTAGCTTTGCAGCTAGCTGTTTGAGGAAATCTCCAACCTGGTCTTCCATCCCTTTGCAACGATTCAGGCTTGCACTTATCATTTAGCAATAATAGCAAAGCCACCGCAGTGACCA
>JGI24158J21664_10014200_pt1 | contig 10475 bp, 5 predicted proteins | sample Ectturendosymbi3_FD_21664 | JGI IMG/M metagenome (IMG submission 21664)
GTTTTTAAATTAATATATAAAGATTCTAAAAAGATGCGTTTATGGTAATTATTTACACATTGTCTTGTACGTCATACTACTCATTGCTTCTTGTTATTGGTATGCTACATGTTTTGTGGTTGAAAAAATTGCCCTGAAGAAGCCCACTTGAATAGGTGGGCGAAACGTTGGCTGATAATAAAATATAATCACCAGAAGAGCTTATTAATCTGTTTGTTTGAAGTGTCTTTTCTCTATTTCTGCTTCTATAATCGCCAAAAAAGATCGCGTTTATATCAAAGTGGCGCCATTCAACGGATCGCCACAGACTTGCGGGATAAAATTGTCCCCAACTGTAACCCGCTGAATCTGCCGCTGGTCTGTAGATCACGTGTATTCCATTAATTTCGCTGTCACCAAAGAAGTAGCCGCCTGCTGAGGTTGATGAGTTCTCGGTGCAGTGCTATATCATCTGTGGGGCACTGCCCAGCACTCGCTTGTACGTGACGTGATCAGTCGTTACACTTTGTAGGAATTGTTTCAACAATCCGCTGAGGGACTTTTTGCAGCTTTTCCTTCGAGGTTGTTTAGCGTCGACACCGCGCACCGATCCAACGCTCAGTGCTCCGCTGACTGACGACGAACGTGCCTCCATGCAAAGGCGAATGTCATGGATTAAAGAGGAACCACTTTCGCAACTTAAAAGATGATTGAAGTGTTTGAGAACGTTTAATGTCGTCTTGAAGGAAGGTGAAGCTAATAACGCTTGCGACAAAGTACTTGCCATTGCAAAATCCACTTTTAGTTAGTTCTAGTTGAAAGTTTTGTCGCTGTGAGTTGGGCACAACTACAGCCAAAACTGCAAACTAGGACAAATTTACAGCTGCCCTGCACAACGTGTTGTAACAACTTTCTGCACTTAAGAAGTGGAACTCATGCAACATTCGTCGACGATGTGGGGAACATTTTGTTTGGTGTGTGTTATTTTGAAAAACGGATATACGCAGGAACTGATTCGCTTCGTTTTATGCTATAATTTGGGTCGATTAGGCGCGACATTGTGTTGACGCCATCAGGCATGTGATGGAACTAGATTGCCCTGCGTAAGAAGTTTTTTTGTACTGTGCACAGACATACGTGCTGATATTTTGTTTCTTTTGAGTGATGCGTAGTATCCAAGCAACAAAACATCAGCCTTACATTCTTGCGTACTCGTGACTTTACTTTCATAAACACTGCCGTTCAAGGTTTTCTATAGACGCTTTTGTGAAGTTGTAGCAACGCTTGCTGATAAGTTTGTCTTTGGGTTTAAACTACCATTGTGTGCATATTTTCGTGCAAAATCCTCGAAGTAATCGTCCGATTTGCGAAAAAATTTCTGCAAAATACCGCTACACGAATTGGAGATGCCCTCGTTGAAAACCTGCCTGCAGTAAGCATTTAAGTACGTCTTTGCGTTGGTCCGATTTGTTAATTTCTGTTTTCCTACTGCGCCCGGGCACTTCCTTCGGTTAGTGCTCAGATCATGTTGCAGATTGATTGAAAAATCCTCAGCATATACAGCAACTTCATAAACCTTTCCCCTGGGTGTCTTGCGCTTCTCTTTTTCTTTAACTGATGGCCTCGATGATGCACCTTGTACTGTACACATGCAAAGAGCAACTATAACATGTGCGTTATGAGCGACTTGCATCGGAGTCTGTTTTTTTATGTTTAGTTGATTGAGACCGCAAGTTTTTCTTGCGTTTGCATTGCCAGTTCGTATGTCTGACCACGTAATAATACCACCTAAGTCCTGCTATGTTGAAGGTGCTTTGCTGCCACGTTTCCTTCTAGGTACACGCACGTGTTTCTATCCCACCATCGTTAAATTTGGCAACGTCTCCATTACCGAATTCATTTTACTAGTTGCAGCAATAAGTTTACATGTAAGCATGAGTGTTTTTTTGTTGCTCTTTGCATTGAACGCGTCAATTGATCGTATTTGAAATTGTCGAGCATGGTCCTGTGCTCCTTTGATTTTGTTGTTGAATGAATTCCTTAATGCTTTGTTTTTTTCAGCGTTGAAATCGTCAAAGCAGTAGTAAAATGCGATGCATCGATGTTGTTGTCCCGAAGAAACAGACGTTTTTGATAAGGCAAAAAACTTTATTCATTCAATTTCATACCCGCGTTTCACCTGGGGAGGGTCGCGGGGGCCGCAGCCTTAGGAGGACTCGAAGTACCTCACGGTTTTCAGCAATTTCAAATAGCTCTGCTGGCTCCACACCAAGATGGGACCTTGCCTCGCCAATCCTTCCTGCGGCAGTCTAGTCACAAGAGTGAAACTTGGTTTCCAAAAATGAGTCGACGAAAATGGCACACATCGCCATGAACGCTATTTAAATGCATTAAGTGTGCCATGCTTGTTTCGAACACTGCTATGTAATCATAGCCCAAAAATATTAAACGTCAAAAGCAGTTGTTTAAGTTAAATTTGCTTTAAAATGGGCAGGCAGCTTTGTTTCAACGAAATCCCAATTATCTTGCTGGTCCTAGTGGCTTTGCCTCCAAAGCTACCTAAAGTTACCTAATGGTTATGAGAGAACATCATAGACTTATTGAAACGGAGATGCTGTATATAGTATTTACATTTTTAATGGAGATGTTTTGAAATCGAGAAGAGCTCCTTGCAAAAATTGACTGAATTGCACGACTTTAAAAGTGTCTCAAAGGACATACCATTTTTGTCCATCAGAATAGACGCTGGAAACCAGTTGCTTTTTTCTATCGACCCGTGTTCTGTTACGTGAAAGTTGTTTGTATAGTCCCTAACTTACTTTTTCAACTTGTTTCTGCAATTGCTTCACCGCGATATGGTCGTTCGAAGAAATAATGGAATGGAGCGGCAGTATAGGCCTACAGGCCCTACACAACATTAATAAATTCGTTTCATTTATACGGAATTTCAACATTAGGATTTTTCACTGCCTGAATGAAATCTGGCTGTCTTCAGATGTAAAGATGGCATAGTCCGGTTTTGAGTGGTCTAAGGTTAAATGGGCAGACCGCTAATATAAAATTAGATTTGTCTTCTGGAAAAATATGTGCTATTGCAAATTTAAACATATTTGTTTTTTCAATGTTGTTTGTGCCGCTGTGTTCGTGTCAATCACTCCCTGCCTCTTGTTCTTGCCAGGCCATTTTAAATGAAGCAATTAATAACATGAAGTTATCATCAGTAGTAGTGTTATACCAAGTGTTACGGGTTAGCAAACAATAGTGTTAAGAAAGTGTTTGTAACTCTGTGGTTCTGCCTCCAACGCCGCTGTAAAACGTTCTGTTGTGTCTGTTATAAATCTGCATTGTGCAGACAGTGTGTTGTACTATGGACTTCGTGTCTGATTGCAAAATTAAATGAGGTGACATTCATTGCACTTAAGAGTATCCACACCTTGACGCATCCCCAGACCCATGGGTAAGGTTAAATAGCCCCTATTAGTGTTATGTTGGTATTTTCCCAATGTGGGTTAATGTGCACTTGTCTCCACATCGGACCCGCGACAACATTGTTTCTTTTCACAATATGACGTCATATTCACATTTGCAAACCAACGTTTTGGCGAAGTTTGTCGACACAACTTGCATATTCAGGGACGCCGGAGCAGCGGTAGGGAAGCAGTCACGTCGCCACGGGATCTTTTGGGGGGTTAGTCCCTCCGAACAAAGCTCCAAGGCCAACCAAATTTAATTATGAAGCACTATAAATCGGTGGAGTATTTACCAAATTTCAGAATGTCAAGCCCCAGAACAGACGAAAAGCCCCCTATTGAAAACTTTCTGGCGACGGTTCTGTTGGGAAGGGGGAGCAATAAAACAGTTGAGGGCAATGGAAACGTTTAAAAAAATCGTAACCAATTATGTTTGATTCTATTCATCAACAATGTTGACCTCAAATATGAAAAGAGAAATGACAAAAAATCATTCTGAATTTTCTGAGTGTCGGAATAGCTGCAATAAACTTCTTTCAAGTCGATCTTGGTACACCATGAAATTACCTATGATACTGTTATGGTAAGCAGTGGGGGTGCAGGGGCTGCAAGCGCAATCCCAAAAGTTTTGATGAGCTGAAAATCTGGGCAAAAGCCCTGACAATCCGGGTAAAAATGTCGCTCAACATTGTTTGACTTAAAAAATGGCGCCCAAGGTTTGCATAAAAACACATGAAGACCTTTGTTTGGAGGTTGCACCAAAAAGAGGTCTTCATGATCTTTGTGGGAGAAAATTTAGAGGCAAAAATTGCACAAAAAAGTTTCGGGAAAGTTTGGGGAAATCCGGGCAAAATCCTTGGTACCCCAAAAATTTGCCTGCTCCTACACCTATGACGAAAAGGCATCTCCGCCCCCGTTGCCTCTCTTTGATACAGAGGGGGAAACAGGCCCGTGACCAGCTTGGGACACCAGGGGTGGCGAAGAGTTGGCAATTCGCCACCACCAGGGGGACCACCCTGGCGAAGAGTTTTCTGAGAGGGGCCACATTTTTCAAACTATGTCCAATAGTTTTGACCTACAACACATTATTCCAGGGCGGGCCATAAATTTTGTTACGGGCCTGGGGGGAAATGCCCTCGCCATACCTCCATTCTCCGGCGTCCCTGTGCATATTATTCTAAACACACTCTTTATCCGTTGCTCTAAGCTGCAGTGTGCCACAGCAATGAACATAAATTATCAGCGGTCTCCTAAGACAGAGCAGTTCAGGACTGCAAAAATATCCGGCAACGCGTTAAACGGAGGGGAACACGCAGTGCTGCGTCAGTTCTCAACTGCGAAAATACAAGGCTGCGCGAATGTCTGGTCGAATAGCAGTCGATCAGAAGGTATGTGGTTGGGATGGTGGACACCCAGGGTTGACCGCAGTTTGAAACTTGCTGAACTACACAAGAATTAAGAATACGCGTGAAGTACGCAAGAAAATTTACGTTTTTATTATGTGGCTGTTATACGTACAATTAATGAGGGGAGAAAAGATACGGGTTTGAGCCGTTGTGACAATTCCAGCTTAAAATGCCAATTAATGACGGAACTCGAAACGAAGCACATATTGCAAGCACAGGTGTGCGACTGTGTTAGCACAAAAACGAAACGGGAAACTAGCGATGGATCAAAAAAGCAAATAGGGCAGTGTTAGGACAGTTCTGAAATTTGGCTCAGAAATTCAATTAAACGTCCATAATTATCTTCAGTGTTGAGGTAATTGGCCCCAACCAAAAACAACACCAGTTTTTTTGAAAAGTCCACTTGAATAACAACAATAAAACCCACCCAAAATCCCACTCTTTACTTTTCCTTTGAGGAATGTACTATGAAGTAAAAAACAAGATAAGCAGCATACTTGTGCAGTTATATAACACTACTACTGATTTTAAAGAAACAAAATGAACAGCAACGAAATGTGAAGGACTTCAAAAAAGAGAAGAATAATTCGTACAGTTTGAGTAAATTCTACTGGTTATCTTCAGCTATGTAAAATAGGTATATTTTTATTAAATTTTCTGCCTTTGTCTTAAGCTGTTCCTGATGTTGGAGCATAACAAACTAAATATTGAAAAAATGCACTATATAGATGCTGAACTAGCAGGGAATGTACATAAACTTGACGTGAAACTGCAGAGTTTGTGTGGGAGTGGCTTTGCTCTGCGCGTTCTTGCCAAGCCTTACCACTTGGAGTTAATTGACCAACAACACTTTACGAAAGCTAAGATGGAGACATTTCTTTACCCTCAAATTTGAATGCCATAATAGGTATAACAAGCTATTATCGTGTAATTCTGAAATTGGTGATATTGCATGATGTAACAAATTCAAAATGGGGTTTTTGCGTTTTAAAAAAAAAAGAAAAAAAACGTCTTTTTCCAAAAAAAACAAAAATATCGGATTTAAAAAAAGAGTGGCGGGTTGTTTTTTTTTAAAAACGGTTTTTCTCCACCTTCATTGTCTTTCAATCTTTTTTGTGAATTTCCCTTGATCGCACGATCTGGAACAAGTCACGTCACTATCAGTTTGATTGCGTCTGCGCCGCACACTTAGAGTGTAGGTCCCTGGTAATGAAGAAGTTGAGAATTACTGGCATTTGGATACGTAAAAATTAGTGTTGACAACAAAACAAGTTTCGAAAAATTAAATCCATGCAGTATGTATTAGTAGGCTTACAATAGAAACTGTCATGTAGTGACAACATTTAATTTTTTGTAATTTCACTCTTTGAATGCCGGGGCTGGCGCCCCCTTCGCACCACCACCACCCCCTCTGCACGCCACTGTCCAGCAGTGGCACAGCCAGAATGAGGCCGAAGAGGCCATGGCCCACCCCGAAACAAATTCGCTAAGATTTTTACTGGTGTTTTGTATCACTTTTCAACTGTTAGAAAGACGTCAGCGACTGACATCATTGACTGGCCCCTCCCGAACAATATTCTTGGCTGCGCTACTGATATCCAGCCTTCTCCATTTAATTACCAAAAATGATAATCTAAACAACGCTTTCCGTGCTTTTATGGAAGCAAAGTCGTCTATGATTTTATCAAAGTAAGCTTTCGCTGTTTCGTCTCTTTCTATTCTCATCAAAGCTAGATAACACAACCTGACTTGACCTGTCGCTAGCCATTGCGGCCCGGAGGTATAAAATTATCAGTTTCAGTTTACTGAAAGATCGTTCGAAGCATGCAATGCATACTGCCATCGTCAGCATTTATTTGCAAAGCAATGTGAAGAATGTTAGGCCTTCAAGACGCGATAATGTTAAGTTTCACGACTTGAAACTAGCATTTTGCAATCTAGAATCTTCTCGTATAATTGCTTGCCATCTACATCTGAACTGTACAAAGCTCCTGAATTGTCACACGTAGATTTTAGTTTCTCACAGTCAAGACCTTTTCACAAGGCCTTGGGCATCGAAAAGAAAGCCAAATTTGGACAGAAAAAACTAGCACTCGCTTTCATGAATTAACATTTTTGCTCAACTGGTACGGTAATCATACTAACTGCTGATTTTTCGAGGAGCAACTAAAGTTCTCTGCCTTAGTCTCTGGACCGGGGCATTGTATTCAGCCTATTTAGCGGACACTAACGGCCCAGTGTCGCCACTGCTGTTTTTTTCACTAGATCTGGGTTTTTCTATTTTATCTGGGATTCTGGAGTTTTTACTGGAAATCTGGGGTTTTTTGACTCTGGTCAAATTTTAGAAATGTATGTTGTATTACTGTATTTTCCATTCAAGAATACAGTTTTACAGGCGTAATGTACAGAGTCAGTAGCCAGTATAGATGAGTAGGTCTAGGCTTAACTAAATTGTTTGAAATATAATGGTGTACAGATTAAGCAGTGACTAGGCATAGGTCAGCACTCTGATCTATCGCTAATATGTCAAGGGCTGCTTGTGCATGATTTTAGAATGTTTTTTTTGGTTTTGAAGATGCTGTGGCTGAGAATCTGTTCATTGTGATTGTTTCACAGGCGCATTGTGATAGACATGAATGTGAAATTTTGATTGTTAAATTTGTAGTCAAATATTGTAATGAATGCCAGGTGAAAGTGAAACGAAAACTGTAAGACCTTGAATGTATTATGTACATGTTTAATTTGTGCATTTAAGTGAAACTGAAAGAAAACATTAAACGTTTTTTAGAAAAGATCTAACTAGCTTTTTTATGTTACTTCATACATTTGATTTGCTGCTAGCCCACTTGTAAATTTTCAGTAGGCCTATGTTTAAAAATTGACTTGAACTTGTTACAAATATGATGCAAATAATGCATATTACCTTAATTTTTATGTGCAAGTACCTGTAGCGTACATTTCAAATTTGTTTTTGACTTTTTCAAACATTTTGCATGTCTGAGGTTTTTTAGTGTTTTCTGGGGGTTTTCAAGGTAAATTCTAGGGTTTTTCTTCATAACAGAGTGGCAACACTGTAACGGCCATCGAAGAATAATTGGAGTGGGCCGCAGCAGTTAAGTAATGTGCAAATCTGTAGGACATCAGCAGCAGTTATTGGCGTAACAGGCAGATTATCACAGCCACGGACTTAAACTCGTCTCAGCCAGACAGGGGCGTAACAAGGGGGCATAATTCTCCGGGCGCCGAATCACTATGGGGGCGCCAAGTCACTGCGGGGGGCACCGAAAAGTCCCAACATTGTCACATCACAAGTGCTTTCTTCAATACAGTACTTTTGCTTCCGAAACACCGTCAAACTTGCTTCTTGACCCGGGCGCCATCTCACCTCGTTATGCCCCTGAAGCCAGATTCTGACTAATATCTTCTTGCCGGAAATGCAGCAGTACGGACTGACTTACTTTTCTTATAGCGTGAGAAGGACGAGGTCTCGTAGTCGTAGCTATGGCAAGCGAGCATTCTTGTTCTATCACTATGTCTGACCGTCGTGTTATGTCGCAATACCACAGTTTTGTCATCATGTTTTGTGGTACTGGCGCAACACACCAGACTTATTGCATATTAGCCTATTAGGTAAGGGGCAAGGCGTTGTGTTGATGCAGTTGTGCAGTTTGTGAATGTATGGGGCGCAAAATAGAGGTTCAAGAAACTGTAAATGAAGCTTTTAATTTTTTCCAAGCAATTTTTGCGCCCCCGTCAAATTGGCGCCCATGGCACGTGCCATGCCTGCCATACCCTAGATACGCCACTGACTCACTGCATCTGTGACAATAGGGTTAGATTTTGAAGAGAGATGACATGATATATTCACTCCAGTGATGGAATCTCTGCTGAGAACTGTGTGAGCATCCTGTCCAGGTACATAACTTGAGCTTTGAACCAAGGGCAAACTTAGCTGAAAGGGGTCCACTGGCGACTGTAGCAGTTGCGTACGGTGACCATTTTGGTAAGGTGTTCACCAGGCTTGCAACCAGCCCAAAACTGTGAAGGTTCACCACCCGTTGTGGTAGTCGCCTACCACAAGCCATTCGAAAAATTGAACAGATTGGCAGTTGATCATATTAATCAAACCACGCGCAGCATGTACGCTACAACGTCGACAGCATCGGGCACGAATAAGAATTAATTTCATTTCTCATGACAAAATCTTTTCAACTGAACTCACTGATAAGAAATAAATAGCATTTTCGACATAGAATCATCAAATTAATCTACTGGCTTACGTGTTAGGAAGCATCCGTTTTTCAACTGCTATCAACATTCCACACTTTAGCGTTAGGATACTTTGCACGTGAACCTGGGCTCACCACTATACTAAAGTCAGTAAGAGTAATATTCAGCTTCGTGCATTGTCATTTTCAAAATCCTCGAAACTGTCACATTAATCAGTACAGACAAACCACACCACTTACCTAGCCAAAGTAGGCTATTTCAACCTGAAGCAAAACCCATCTGTACAAGTTCACTACAAGGAATCCAGCCTACTGCACAGCGTACTTCTACGGCACTCAGGGTTACCAGATCTACTTTTTGCCTTGGGGCCAAATTTAGTCCAGAAAAGATCCAAATTCTAAGACAATGGGTCAACCAATATTTTCCAAATTTATCAGCAGTTACAAAGTCATATGAAGCCATACTTAGCAATTTATAAGTGCAGGGCAAGAGCAAAACAAGTACATGACGAAAATCGTAAGACGTAAGGGAACATCTTAATTTCCATGTGTAGCCTAAACTGAGATAAATTTACCATTCTTTGATACGCATGGGCGTCCGCAGGGAGGGGAAACGGGCATTTGCGAACCTGGAAATTGGAAATAAAAAGCAAAATTTTCTAGAAAACGTAAAATCAGCAGTTTAATTCCGATTAGTTGGGTTAATTCTTGCAATGACAGTTTGTTTGCCGATATGACACACACTACACAAAAAGTCAGTTCAATGTTTTGGTATAATGCAATCATGAAATTGCAGTTCACTTAAGCCGCTCCTTTGGCTGCAAATGCAGGTTGCGAAAGTCCGGAGCGAATTGTTCTGCTATCAGGCATTGTTGCGTCACAATAACATGGCAACAATATCTTTAAAGCAGCTATGTCCAACCAACGACCCAGGAGAAGGTTTTGTGCGGCCCGGCTAAGGTTTTCGCTGTAGTAAAACATAGGCGGATCCAGTGGGGGGGCTAAGGGGGCTGAAGCCCCCCTAATTATTTTCGGATACGATTTTTGATCGATGGTTCAAGACACAGAAACGTCCATTGGTGTGATTTTTTGGATAGCCTTTAAATCAGGGGTGTCAAACTTGTTTCAGTTCAGGGGCCACTTCAGGCAAATTTAATCTCAAGCGGGCCGGACCAATCTAATCAATGTAAAAACTCCCTGGTTATAAGTAATGACAACGTCCAACTGTTTTCATACCTTTGATGCAAAAAGTTCAAGCTTATCTGAAAAGGATTATTAGCACATTTAAGTAGCAACCTTTACGAAACACCCGATGTTCTTTCATCACTGAAACCTGCTGTGAACACACCAAACATACAGGTATCCCATTCAACTCCGTTAAAAAGTAGGAA
>JGI24158J21664_10014201_pt1 | contig 10474 bp, 6 predicted proteins | sample Ectturendosymbi3_FD_21664 | JGI IMG/M metagenome (IMG submission 21664)
AATGCAATTTAGCCAAAATGTGTATGGTTATTAACCGTGTATGAGCAGTTGGGTCTTCACTGATATGCAGTCAGTACACATCCGGATGAACTCGTCTTTGATCCCCCCCCTAAAAAAAATCCTGGATCCGCCTATGGATGCATCCCCTCCTGTGTCCGCGCCTGCTCAGGACCACCAGAACTGTTCCGCAGTGAAATCTCATTCTCGCACACTGCAACATTCCAAAACAATGGCAACTACCTTGAAAACAAGGAGCTATGTGAATGAAATGTGTATCTTGTTCGTAATTTGATAAGATTATAAATATACAAAGTTTGGAATTCATTGAAAACTCCACTTACTCAGCCCTAAAGTATCATGCTCACTAAAATAAATATTTGCTCAGTGTAAAATTATTTTGGAGGGAACACTGATCGTCAGTGATCGCATTTTAACAAATTGGATTTGACCGATACTTTTGAGTAAACATTCAATCAATTTCCTCACTCCACAGCTACATTTCCTATTTTTTAAGACTAGCCTACAAGCCTAGGGTTTCTAAAAACAAAAACTGAGGAGTTGAATATTCAAAAATGTATTTACTGTAAAAATAATAAAGAAGTGTTGGAACTATCAAACTACTTTCAAAAATAAATTTTCAATCAACAAACTGCCGCCCCCCAGAAGTTTTCACCCTGGGCCCGGAGACTCCACGGCCCCTTCCTTGCTACGCCACTGATCCTACACTTAGTGCGTCAGCTCACATTGAGAGAATTTGTCATATCTTGAATAACGTGCGGTCTGATAACAGAATGTGAAAGCCCTTATCACCAGTAAAATTAATACTGACTTTTCTTCTGTGATTTTTACAAGAAAATAAAATCGAACAAAGATTTCTTGAGGAAAGTTTTGTCTACCTCTACAGAAAAAGTATGATTGGCCGAATATGTAAATTTACAAATGCTTAAATATTGTTTTATTTCTTAGTAAAACGCATTATTTCAGTTTTTCTTGGTGCCTCAACTACAGGAATCCAAACGGACTACATGCTCAGTAAGATATGAACCACATTTATCTGGTAAGGCTCGTTCTTCTGAAGCGTCCCGGTTTTCAATCACAAAAATATGGTATGCCTAGCTACAGGTCCGCTGGCAGTGACACAGAATAAAATGCTGAGTTGGTCACATTAGCAGCATTGTCATGGTAGACATGTCTTACTGTGTTAATGGTTTTCGTGCTGACTCTTGCCATTATCAGGCACCATTTGTTTTGGTTGCACTTTTCATGGTACTGGTTTTTATGTACTTTTCTCAAAAGTTTCCAACTTTTATGGTCAGATGTGGTTTAGCTTTGATAGGCGTAGTCCAGCCTACTGCACACTTGTCATGGATTTGTGTCATGTTACAGGTACGGATGAATAAGTTTTCTTAAATGAAGATCCACTGGCGAACCTATAACCACTGCCTGTTTGTATTGTATTTAACCAGTGGCGCATTCGGATGGACATCGGATACTAAATTTCAGAAATTTTCGGATAAGGATTGGATCTGCAAAAAATTTATCGGATATGGATCCAGAGTTAAAAAATCAATATCCGCTCATCTCTGATAGCCAGTGATAATAAACCCATTATGTGTTCCAGTTAGCTGCCTGAAGTTTCGTTAGTTCGATTTTTAATTTAAGGAATGGTGCACATAAACCGTGCAGCAATGGACCAACAGTTTCGTACTGAAACGTCAGCTAATAATAAAAAATCGGCAGATCTAATTTATCTACTTGATTTGAAACCTGGTGGCAAACGCTACGAAATAACAACATGAGTAGCAAAAAGAACAGCAGTTTCGTACTGTTTTAAGCATGGTTCATGGGTCCCGACGCATGGGACCCTCGATCCACTTGGATGACGAATCAAATAAATCCACGTAACCGGAAATATCAGTTGGTTGCAGCCCTGACTTCCAGTATGTGCTGCAGGTATCTTTCCACAACTTGCAAGCAAATACCTCAAACAGATCCGTGCAAACCTGGTTTTACGTGCTTGGGAACACTTCGTTCTTCCATTATAACTATCTTGCTCATTCATTACGAACTCGCTAAACGCACCGGCAGCAGCTGCAGCATGCTCTGCCTCGCCTCTTCGGAAGCAGACGCCCTCGACGCAATCCGTGTGCATCAGCCTTAAGATAACATCTCAAAACGCAAGCTAGGTTCTGCAACTTTTGCTGTGAACCGTAAAATCAGCGCTGGCGATTTCAATGAACAAGCTCGATTTAGAAAGTGTCTTGATGCGGAGGGCAGTAAAGCTCCCGTACAGAACAGTGACGTTATTTTTACAAAAACGAAGCTTGTAAGTAACTGGGTTTTGCGATTACTTAATTTCTCAGTGACAAGCAGCCAGGCTTCGCATTTTACAACTGAAATTATTTTGAAACATAATAAAAAGTTAAAAAAACAGGCGATTCCCAGTAAATGCCATCGGGAAGCATCCGATTACATGTGCTTGGAGAATATGCTGTGACCTGTGGAAAAACTCTTGTTTGTTTTTTTCAAGACAACAATGCGATATCAATAAACTCCTTGACTCAAATAACATGAACACATGGCAGGTACACGGGCGGCGGAAGGGGGCGCCAAGAAACCCTGGATTTTGAAATTTGATACAGCATTTTTATATTAACATGTTAGTAGAAAAATTGTTTTTCTCCTAGTATCGGAGTTGGTAAAATGAACTTCCACCACTGATAGCCCACCTGGTAAAATCTCTTTTTTGGCCACCCTTGAAAAAATCCACTATTGCCCCCCCCCTGTAAAAAATCCTTCCGACGCCCATGGGCAGACAAATTATAACGTACTATTACTACGAACGGTGAAACACGTTGCGGTTTCGCTATTATAGCGTTGGCGCGTAGTGGGGCTCAGGTATTATCAAGGAAGTAGTTAGCACAAACAACGTATTTGTATTGTATAGAACCATACTATCCCATATTGCAGAGAATGTCATGAGTTCCAATGCGTCACATTTGTTCAAAAATATATTGGACAAAACAGAAGCTAACAGGAAAAAAGTATGTCCAGGAACAAACCTGTGCAGTAAACGTGCAGGAATTTTAAAATGGCGGATGTTGACAAAAACACAGAATAATTATGTAGCATACGTCAACTCTCCACAAATCCAACAACAACCAAAAACGTAAACTCCGCTTTGTGATATGCGTACCAACGTTCCAGCTAGACTTGATGTTTTCTGAAGCTCTTTCCCGACAAGAGCATCGAGGCTTCACGCGTGGCAACACAACTGAGACGTGATGCATCCTTAAGGCAGGCTTGCTGAATGTTTTTTATGCTTCCGCAAAGCAGCGTTTTGCACATGCCCTGCAAACGATTGCAGGAGACGTATACTGCACACGCATTCATAGCGGGACTTCCTACGACGCCTCTACAAAACCAACGTACAGTTGTAGCGCCAGTCCAGAAATGACAAGCGTGAAAAGGCCCTTGCACATTAGCAGCATCCACGAACTTAAAGCAAATGCTTGCACAATGACTTCCACGATCAAGCCACGAAATATACACAATCCAAGCATCACGGTGACGAAAGGCACGAGCGACTTGTTAAGGTCGTTCCTGGTCCATATCCACACCAGCGCGCCGGTTGCAAGCAGTTGAACCTGAATCAGCAAAGTGCAGTGCTCAGCGTGAATGCCGGAAGTCCAATTAAGTCGTTGGTCACATTGCGACCAACAATAAAGACTAAACGTGCTTTCAAGACACTTGAGACCATTCGGTTGAGACCGCATTGATTTGAGATTTTGGTCTTGTGAGATTTATTCATTTCAGACCACATTTCTTTTGAGACTACTTTCATTTAGACCTGTTGATTTGAGATTTTTTATTTTACGCCACGGTTTAATTGTAGCTCTTTATTTTTGTGACTCCCTTTTTTGCGGCGTACGTACACCTCACACTTTTTGCGGTAGACTTGAAGTTACGAAAGGTGGCTACTCTTAGGTAGAAGTTTCGCCAGGTGGCTTATGCCGCATTGTATCAATGCAGTCGCGCTTTAAAACACCGCAGAGACAAGAAAAATTCATCATACCTCGGGTTCATAAGTGTGCGTTGCATTTCTGAGATGACATTTTCTAAGACCAAACAAAAACATGATATGTTTCATGTACTTTCCTTTTCCGAGACCGCCTCAATTGCTCTTGATATTTTATTAAAAAAGTAAATGAAGAGAAAAAAACGTCTTTTTCCTCATATGGAGGCAATCACATTAATGAATTCACTGCACAGCGAAAAAGAAAACCGAATTTCGATGCTTTTGAGAATGGAACTGCAAATGCACATGCGCATGCCCAAAGCCTCTCACGCGTGATCTCTGCAAATCCGAGTGTTCTCAGAATAAATGACACCAGATTTCGCTAATTTTTTTTATATGACAGCTATCTCCAACAACAGATAAAAAAAATTAACAAGTTCCCGCTTCTTCCTTTTTAAAAAAATCCGGAGACATATGCTTTTTTATTTGGCCTAATAGGAATGTGCTATTCAAACATAGTGAGATCTTTGCATGGCAAACGTCTCTCAAATAACTGTGATCGCATAATTTCTACGTGAAGTCACAACACCTCACATTTCTCTGACCCTTCTAAGCCCACCACATCCATTACTTTCCTTTTTTCCAGAAGTCAATGTTATCATTATATTTAATCTAGTTGTCATAAAGTTCACTTCTTCATGGATTTTGACAAAACTACCTGCTATCTATTAAACTTCTAAACATGTAGGTTGTTCAGTAGTACAAAATAACAATTCATCACAAGTACCTTTTTTGCAAAAAATAAAGTTCTTAAGAGCAATCCATTTCAATTTTTTAAGGATTTGCTATGGCCTAAGTTGTAGGCTGGTTTTACGTGAGGTTACCTTTATGTAGATAATAGCAAAGATCACAAATGCAAAATGAATAGCCCAAATTTTAAAAAAGTAATGAAGGGACACCACAATGATTTGGGTGATCAAATATGCAAACGGGTGAAGATCTCAAATAAACAGGTTTCAAATGAATTCGATCTGAAATGAGTGCGATAGTCTGAAATGAATGTGGTCTCAATTGTCTGTATACCAGTAAAAATTGGTTTATGGAACAACCACATTATGTTTTTGTGCAAACACACAACCATCTACATTCATATTTGCTCAACGCGAAGATGCGTGACTGTACTACAGTATTATCAACCACAGGTAAAATGAGATAGAGGATCTGGGTGGCATCTTCCTATCACCGCAAAATGTGGAGAGTCCAGTGAATTGGGACAATGCTGTAAATTTTCAGGGGCATAGAACTGTCCTTCAGGGCAAAGCAAGAAGAAAATTAGACAAGTCAGGGAAGCAACAGTCGTGGAAAAGAACATTTAAAATTTTGTCAGCCATATCATGCATGTTACTGCACAGGAATAACAGTTTGGAGTGATTTCATTGTTTTAAAAAATGAACTTTTATTAATTTCCTCCTCACTGTACGTTCAGAGAAAATTATCAATGATCTGAAATTATTACAAAATCCACATCCATAGAAAACCTTAGTTGCAGTAACTGCGGAGACTTGGGCTGTTCAGCAAAACAGATACAGTTTCTGCTGAAAAATAATCCAACTCAGTGATTTTAAAGAGAAGTTTTTGATATACTGGCAATACAACTCAAAGAACTGGCTATATATTTACTCAATATTTCACTCAGAGCTGAGCCACGGCTCCAGAGCCACATGCGGCTCTTTATCTAGCTCATCAGTAGCTCTCTCTGGAGTTGAGAAAACCTAGAATGTAAATATGTACTGTACTTGAATATTATTACTGTATTAACGATCTCGATTACAACTTAACATAATGACCCTATGAAGTCGCATAAAAACTAAAACGGTATCAACATTTTGCAGATCTTCACTGGTCATATCTGCTGAAAAATGAAGCAGAATGGCTCTTTTTTAAAAAAGGTTGCCAACCCCTGGCCTAAACTGTAGGACAAGGCCGCCCAACCAGCGGGCCGCATGCAGCCCATTGGTTTAAGTGGCCTGCGATGTAATAAGTTCATAAGCAGACTTTTTGAATTTTTAGTATTTTTTTATAGGCTCAAATATATTTGCCATCAAAACGCACCAAAAATTATACCTGTTGTTTTTGTTATGAGCCTACCACCAAAAAACTTGTATAACAAATGCTTCGAAAGTATGTCAATTTTTCAGATTTGATTTACATCCATACAAGCTGGCAACACTGCGTGCAACTATAGGACTCGTCACCTCATGTTATGGCATAAACTAATTAAAATCAAGGGATTTGTTATGTCACAAAAACATTTCTGGCCCGCAATAAATTTCCTCATGTGAAAGTGGCCCGCAACCCTAAAAAGGTTGGGCAGGCCTGCTGTAGGACTTTCACACCAAAAGCCAGTAAGCAACTATTGTGTGTTGATCTTTTTTTAAACTAAGAGACAAAACAAAGTTCAACAACAGTTTATGATATTTCCAGTTAGCATGCGAACAAGATGATAGCACAACAGAAATGAACCGTTTAGCAGCATAGCAAAATATACTTACCAGAGTAATGTTTGCATCAAATGCCATCTGCATATATTTCCAGTCAAATTCCACACCACGTGCACCAGACCAAAATGGCAATATATTGGTGAAGAGTACTTGTGCACCGGCCCATCCAACTCCAGCAATTAACACTAAATAAAAATGAACACTCATAAAACACAATCAGGTAGAGAATGTTATGCAGTTCCTTCTTTTATTAAACAAAAAGAAACCTATAAAGTCTTTCTCTTTACTACTACTTTCATTTCCTCAACAATGCTGCCAAATTTACCAACAACAGCAATGAACAAAAATTTTGGTTTGCTTTCTGGGCATAAATACAACTTTGGCAGATGTTTATACTAATGAAAGTGAATTAAAGAGGCAACCATTCAGTGATTTACAGAATAATGAGGCAATGAAGAAGCCATGTTTTGAAGGAAATCCATTCTTTACTGAATAAGAAATCAGAACAGCAATCAGAACCCAACCATTTTGTGCAAATCATGTTATGGAAAGCATGTTCAAATAGTCTATTACATCAAAAGTATTTATCTTGACTTGGCAACAAGCAGCCAAGAAACTAGGATATCATAGTTTTTTTTTCTAAACACAAGACCAAAAAATATTGGTTTACATACATGTGTTACTCAAAATTCAAGTAAGATTATAATTATTCACTAGATTTATGCTTTATTAACGCAATACACAATGCATAACAAATACGTATTCTGAAGAACTTGCAGTGATGTGTAATTTTTTATTGATAAAACTATGCATCATGTAAGAAATGAACAATATTAATATTCCATTTTTTACAAGGTAAGGTAAAGCAAAGTTGCCAAAGTTTTTGCATTCACAGTGCTGTCCAATCAACCTCAAATAACACACGCCCACACAATTAAGTTACATTTCTTTATAAAGCAAAATTATGTACATCATGGTGTATAATAACTGATGTATTGGCACACTAACTTACCTTTCAATTCTGGCTTTCCAACAGTGCGATTTATAACAAAATACAATCCACATAAATCTGCTACGTCAACGGTAGTCTTCAAGATCTCAGCAACAATGTTTATTGCACCGGAATCAGTAGCTTCCAATGTTGGAAAAAAGGTAGCAAGAGTTAACATCTTTGCTAATTGAGTCAGCATGTACACCATTCCCACAAACAAGACTTTGGAAAGAGCATTGTATTCTGACCTTAATCGACAAAATTCAGAAGTAATTACAGACTACTGAAATACTGATGGAAAAACAAAAATTAAAACAAAGAGAATATCAGTTATAAAGAATGGAAGCTCAGTATACATCTTGAGTAAGGGTCAGTGGCATTGGCACCACCAGCGTAGGGGTTGGTTTATAAAGCAACTTTTTGTACCTCCAGCGTAGGGAATTGAGGCTGGAGGCACAAACAGTAGCTAACCATTTATAAATCAACCTCTGCTGGTGGTACTGGTGTTGCTGATGCTGACCCTTACTCTACATCTTTGCAACTGTCACAAATGTGTTTAAAATCTGAACTCACATATCATGCATGCATAAAAACTGATCAGTTAAACATAATCACACTGCCTCACCAACAGCATACTATTACCACGAAACAATCAGGCTTTTATTTCACTGACAAGTAAATGCTATATGTAACTTAAATCCCAAAGACATGCTTCAACAATTTAATCTACCAATATTATCACTTAATCTTTCACTAACTGAAATTAAAAGAGACTTAATCTTTCACTAGCTTAAATTAAAAAAAGAGATTAACCAGTACCAGCACCATATAAAAAAAACACATAAAAAAACAAGTTATAATAGTTTTTGCTGAGCAACCTTTTTTTTGCATTACACTAGTAAAAACCATGCTTATTAACTTGAAAGAATGCACAATCACAAAGAAATATAACACACACATACTTACAAAATTGATGACTTGTATGTCACAACATACGGTGCATAAGATAGAGCCATGCAATTAATAAAATGAACAAATGTCATGATTGGTGCAAGCTTGGCACAAAAAAGTCTTTTTGGTGCAACAAACTCTATCTGCAAAATACCAAGAAAATTGTTTACATGTTAGTACAAATAGCAACTAAACTACAGCCTGCATCCTTATAAATTGAAAAATATCACATCTTCAGATATTGAGAACATGCATCATTTGCTGGTTTTCAATCAACATTGCTCAGTATTTGTAAATTGAGTTCAAAATCAAAGTCATACCACTTCTGATAGAAATAGTGATATGCTGTTGAAGTTCAAGAAAACCTGTGTGTGTAAATTTTAGTACAATACTTAAGCAAGTCTTGTTCATGGAGCAAATTTATTTCTACCTAATGGTCAATTTTTGAAGTGAAACTTTTTCTTTTTCAACATACAATTCTAATTTTTACTTCCAAAACTATGTTTGAGCAATATAATGCATGTGCAACTGAGCCATTCTGCAAACTGCTATCTTCATTACGCTGATTGGCCAAGGGACTTTTCCAACTGAAATGATATCTGACCAATGATTGATGGTTGTAGGACAGGGGTCTCCTAACTATGGCCTGAGGACCAGATGCGGCCCGCAAAGCTATTTTGTCAATGATGAAAAATAATATATAGTGCTTACGATAAAATTGTTGATTTAGTAGAATATAACATTTCACGCAACAATCACATTGCGTAAGACGCCCGGCTCTCGACATCTTCTGCAGTACTTTATGTGGTCCTCACACAAAAAAGTTTGGAGACCCCTGGTGTAGGACTACAGCTACCTGGACAACTGCCACCTAGGACAGCCATGTCCAACCCGCGGCCCAGTCAAAGGTTTTGTGCAGCCCAGTTTAGGTTTTTGCAGTAGTAAAGGTTTCCTTTGTACTGACAACCTGTCCTTATTTTGACAATTTTGAGTTTGACATTTTTGATGCAGGTGGTCTTCAATGCCACTTTATCATGTATGTTACCAATGCAGTTGGGATTCAAACGCTTTCAGTACATTGGCTTAAGCTAAATTTGGTTTGCTAAGATCAAAGTAAGCCATTTACTGTGCGGCCCTTACTAATATGCCATTCAGTGTGCGGACCTGGTTAAGATAGTAACATAATTTTTGGCCATTTGGGTTGGATTTAGCTGACCTAGGACGATTGCCACTCAGGACAACTGCTACTTAGGACTATCGCCATTTTCATAGCAAACTCTCTTATACACATTATCATATCCATTCCATGCACTCACAAAACGTCTTCTCTTTCATTTTCCGTTCTGTGAATTTTTTAACCTAGAGCTTTTGATTTGTGTGTTACATGGCAGCAATAACAATGTTTCCACTCACTTTTACTCATGGGCGCAATTTGGTGGGAGATGTGTCCCCCCACTTTTTCAGACAGGGGGACATAATATGCCATGTTATCCCACTTTTTTCTCTTTAGGTTTTGCAATTGGAAAGGTTTCAAAACAAAGGTGATGTTTGTCACGTTTTGTGTGAAGAGCTTTACATGTTTGATGGAAGGTCACACATAGCCAAGTTGATGTTGAAACAGAGTTTGGTTTGGTGTGGTAGCACTGATTCTGTTAGTTGACAAATTTTAGCTTCGATAAAACAATTTTTAGAATTTTTCAAGTTTCTAGAGACCACGAAAGATGTTTAACTGCTTCTGTCCAAGATTTTACCCTTTGTGGTAGGCTATACTGTTCGAAAGATTATTTTCTTGTAACAGTGAGAGTATTACAGCCACACATGTGAGAGACCTCTGTGCAGAAATGTAACTGGCTTTGCTGTAACGTTGTTTGTCACATATTCGGAAACAGACAGCGTAAAATTTATTGATGCTAGTGTACAGGGTGTTTCACAATTGTTGAAACAAAGCGATTGGGCACAAATCCAGGATTTTAAATGATACCACAATGATGATTACATTTATTGAAAGGTGAA
>JGI24158J21664_10014208_pt1 | contig 10471 bp, 5 predicted proteins | sample Ectturendosymbi3_FD_21664 | JGI IMG/M metagenome (IMG submission 21664)
TTTCACCTTTCAATATGTAATCATCATTGTGGTATCATTTAAAATCCTGGATTTGTGTCCAATCGCTTTGTTTCAACAATTGTGAAACACCCTGTATATGTCTGAACCGTTTTCTACTTTTACGCCTGTTGTTGATCAGACTGCACTTACACTGCACTAACCAGTCGTATCTTCTGGCCACCGATATTCATTTGGTAGATTATGCGCAGTAGCAGTTCATTCGATCAGTCTAAATTTCAGAGATTCACTGGATGGACGTGAAATAAGAAGCGGTTTTAATGGGCCACGAATGTTGTTTAATGGTCACAATTAAAAATTGCCAAGTTTTGGAAACTTGAAAAACAACCAAGTTTTTCTACGTTTATTGAAATTTTATTGTGAAATTTTTGCCTTAAAAATTTGGTTGCATTTTTTGTGTAAGGTTTTCTTCAGCAAAAGTACTGAAATTTTTCTGGGAAACTGTCATTCGTCATCATTACGACAAATAGATAACAATGCCTAACTTTGTGCATATTCTGCACCAAGCAGTTAATGTTTCCCAAACTCGTTATCGACCTTTGAACCCTCCCAGGCAAAGAATATGATTTTGACTCTGTACATCACCTCATAAAAGCATACAGTTCGTGTACTCACTGCTACGTCCTAATATATAAATGTTCTTGTAGTTTGAAATTGTCCGGTGATGCGCTGTGTTATTCACCTATTTGTTATGCTTCTTTTACTTTTCAAGACCTAAACGATCACAAATGTACCAGCAAACGAATGCGCATGAAACTTTCATCGAGATAGCGCTGCCATGTTTTGTCAAATTTTTGTCACAAATAAGAACGTACACTTCTATTCAATTTTACGCATTTCAACTCTTTTCTCAAATCGTGATCATTTTCCTTCAAATATTTGTGTTAAATCACCCTTGGAATAACGAAACATCAGTACTGGAGTGTGGCTATGTTTCCAAATGTTAAATTTGGAATATTCAGCATCAGCCAATCATCAGCCAAAGTTTGGAGCCTGTGCCGATAGCAACAAGAACGAAACAAACGTAATCGGCATTTTTTACGTAAAGTAACGTCTGTGCGTTTTTGTTTGAGATTTGTCGCTGACGAAATCTCAGTAACTTTTGATGAAAATTATTACATACCATCAAATGATTTTTCCGAAAAACTGCATAAATATGAAATTCTCGGGAAACCACAGACATTAGTTTGATCCATGTGGTCAAACATTTTCTACAGAGGTTTACATTCAAAACTTCATTGCTGCCGGGGAGGGCTTGCATTATAATACATTTTGCCGGGGGGGTGAGGGCCCATATCTTATTACACATTTCTACCGGGGTCGTACATGCTATATTACACAAGTCACTTCTGGTAGAGTAAAATGCGGTTTTGAATGAAACGTGTGGAACAAAATCTCGGTATTTCTAACCTAATGGCTAAAAATGCACCATCTATGTACGTTTGCCTGCCCGTGGGGCCTCAGTCTGCCCACCCCGGGCTTAGTCGACAGTCCAACTACAGTTTATTAAGAGTCATGCTAGAGTTAGCGCCATAAAGCGGCAACCGGTATCTATCGTCAATCAGCAATTGTTCAGTGCTTCACTTTTGTGTTTACGTATTTGAAGATCAGCACTAAACCCTTCTTGCTCTCGTTTCTGATTTTAGGTGAATACAAAACTGGCATTTCTGATTTATTGCGTAAACTCGAGGCGTGAACTTTAAGTAAGTTTCCTTGCTATAAAAAATCTCATCTCTTCAGAAAAAGATGCTTTATTGTCGCCTACTTAGATCGGAACTCTCACATTATAGAAAATAGCTTTCAAAGGACACATTTGTTAAATCTGTTTAAAATGCTGTTTAAACCTGTTTCAGAACAATGGTACATTCGTTAAGTCATTAAACAAATGTTGTTAGCCGAATTTTCAATAGGATGTAATTTGACAAGAAAAAAGGATTTAGTGCGTTACGTAGTTGCAAACTGTTTGTGCTATATAAATGAGTTGCATGTTTGACATTTCGGCAACGTTTGACGCTGAGGCGTTTTGAAGTTTTCAGAAAGGAAGTTGCGCTTGGGCGTTTTCGTTTATTGAAGCATGATTGAAAGCAGATCAATGACAAACTGGAATAATTTTCAAAAGACTTTATGAAGCAAAGTCGGAATAAGTTTTCAGCACAATTAATATCAACTTCCAGGTCTTCCACAAAAACTCTGATTAAATTGAATGAACACTGTCGACAATTTTTGTTCATTGCGACCGAGAAACTGCTTTCGTTTCATATTGATACGTTTATAGAGATTATCGCACTCTCATCTGCCACGAAAGAATAAGTGCCTAGACGTGCTTGGCAGCACATAGCGCTAACACTTAATTGGCGTTGGCACACAAACACAAAATAGCAACAAATGCTGTTCTACTGTGACTGAGGATTGTGGAAAAACTGTTTGCACAACACCAACAGCATAACGATTTGATGTTGCAAAATACCTCAATTCTGTTAGAATGCTCCACGACGTCTCCATTGAGGCAGATTTTTTTGCAGAAAAGCATAGGAGTTTCAATTTGATGTTTATTATAATTTTGCGATAGTAAAAGATTTTGATGGAAGACCAAATGGGTTAAAGTCGATAACGAATTCAGAGAACTGTTAAAAATCGATATTGGTCAGTAATTTCGTTATTTTGGTTTGACAATATTTTAAAATTTGGAAATTGTGGTTTGAAAAATATCTCACCTAATCAGTCGAATTAACGTGATGGTGGGCAAAAAGGCCTTGTATCGAATAGAGAAGATTAACTTCTTAAATTAAAAAAAATGATGATTTGCTTCTTTATACTGGCACAAACAAGTAAGAAAAAAACAATCCTATGCGTTGTACATATAAGACTTTGTTTGGCAAAGCAGTAAAACGCAGACGTTCTCTACCTCTTTGTGACATCATTTTTCGGCAATTGAAATAGTAAGTACAAAAATTAATCATCTGTGCTTGTTAAGGCGAATTACACAAAAAAGACGTTTATTTTCTTGCCTGTTAAATTTTCAGATTTACTGAGACCTTGCTGCACGAACCAGCTTGTAATTTCTTCAACTACAATAGCAACAGACGTAGAGCAGAAAATGAATAGGAAATTTGTATTGTGTGGAATAACGCTCAGCTTCCACTTTTGCAAAACGTCAAAGCATTGATACTCATATCTTCTAAAACTAGATCAGAAAAAATTGCATGTAATTTTGTACAGAAAAAACATTACCTCCCCTCTACGGCATGACAAGGTGATCGCGGATAGAATACCTTTTTATATGAAAACCAAAAACGAAGCAAAGTTTTTCCTATTTGATGAAGGAGCTGTGAAACATTCCTAACTGATAAAAGGGTTGTGAAATCTAGAAATAATTTGCAAAATGACATTAAGTCCACGCAACGTTTTACGATTTGATAGGAATCTCATCAAATAGTAGAATATACGTAGGTTCTTCAATCAACAAGTGCATTTATGCAGTGCATCCAAATGCACAATAAAATCATCGCCGGTGGTGATTGCACGTGTGTTATCAAGAGACCCTTTCAATGCATTCTGCAGAAACAAAACATGAAATCGATTTATTTTGTGTAGCTACAACGTAGCTGCACGTGACAAATGGGAAGTTTCGTTTCTAAAATCGATAGTTCTTCTTCTTAATTCTTCAAGCCTACTTGCACAATCGTTGTTACTACAGGCTTCACCTTCAGGACCAGGTGAACATGGCGATCAGGGTTCTTCCCTCGGTCCATGTTCACCAGGTGCTCCAGGCAGGGACGGTTTTAAGCCTATTTGACCGATTTTGTCAAATTGGGCCCCACGCTTGAAGGGGCCCCGTGCCAACAGCGACAGAGTTACAGTTTGAAACCATTTCGGCATTCAAAGAGAAACATGCTAGGCCACAACGTAAAAAGTGCGTTGTTTTGTTTCTCTCCCGGTGGAAAATATAAGTTCATTTTAAGCACTAAGTGTGGAGTACCAGCAATATTCTCGGTATACCGTAATAGCACAAAATGGGTTTCTCTGACTTTTGAGTTCATGAAGGTCAAGGTAATAAAAACACCAACAGTAAGAGGTTTTAAGTTAGTTTAGGTGTCAATATAAGGCAAACAGGTAATCACTTGATCGGGAAAGTTTGAAACCAAAGTTCAGTTTAGTTTGAATAAAGGAAAATGTTCCTTTAGGCTTGCTGTTTTGCAGATGTGCGACACTTCTATCTTAAAAGATGAGTTTGGCGACCGTGCATTGACAAAAACTCTTTGGTTACTGTATGCGGATATTTCGCTTCCGAAACTAGTCTAGAAGGACTGAACACAGAGTTTCTGTATTGTAGGAGTCAAGGGTCGGAAACCATCGGGCCGCGACCCGGCACCGGTCCGGAGGCATTTGTTAACGAGACGCAATGGGCACCGGAAGGATTTTTCCTGGGGCCAATAGTCAGTTGTTCCAGGGTGGGGTCCTCCATTGGCGAAATTTCATTTTAGTAACTCCGAAACTAAGAGAAAGGCATTTTCTGCTAAAAAGTTAAAAGCGAAATATCATATTTTAAAATCAAGGGAGAAAGCTCCTTTCCGTCGTCCGTGCAGGCCGCTATGGCATGAGTCCCCACCCAAAGGACTAGTAACGTTATTCACGAATCAGGTTTATAATTTACATTTCTGCGTGTAGCTCCTGGAGCAGCATAAATGAATAAATGACAAGTTATCTCGTGTATAGCACCGTAGCACTAATGTGAAGCAGGAAGAACCAGTGTGGAAATGCTTTTAGGCGAATTCTCACTTGTTCGAACTATTTGGTGCAGTCTTCCGTTTTATCTGGTGTGAAAACGCCGTTCCCATGCCTCTTTTTTTAGCACTACACCCCTGCCTGCACGAATGCCAATGGTGCATTATTATTTTACTTTGTTATATTTATCTGCCACTTCTTTAAGGACGGTCCGCAAAATATTACCACATTAAACAGGTCCGTGATGCAAAAGCGGTTGTCGGCACCTATATATAGGCGACACAAAGTGTGTTCGTAGGACGGAAATATTTGGCAAATGTATTATGAGAGACAATGCATAATAATGTGGATGGCGGCCGGCAATAGCGAAAAGGTTATGCAGCACTGCTTCAGGCCATATGATACAAAATGCCAAACCTTAAAGTGCGTCTTTTGGTTTAAATTTCCACTTTTAACTTCGACCTCAGTTTACTTACATATTACGCAACTAGGAATCCTATTGAAGCTGATCAGAACGCATCCAAAGACGGTACCAAACAAGAAAACTTTATTATGACGGTAAAAAATACCAAACATCACGCATTAAGGGATCATTCGTGCGTATGGTTGACGCAACCAGTTGGCCAATAACGTAGGCGACTATTTACCGTTAAAAGGTCCTCCAAATAGTTAACAGCTTTTCAAGAAATGAGAAGGATTATGTTTTTCAAAGCTTCACTTTCTAATGGGGAGAGGGCGTAATGACCTTGTATTATGTACTTTTCAGTGTGCTGATAGAAGTTTTACTCTTACTGCAAACTTTTACAAAAGCACAGTCAGTGCATTATCATCAAGTCGATTCAGCAACGTGTCTAATCTTCATACAATGCAATGTGGGCATAAAAATTTGAAGAATTGTGTGATTAAAATTTAAGAAAATTTAACCTAAGTTTCTGAAGGTAATGGGGGCTCTGCAATCAATATTCTAATTGGGCCCCGCGATTCCTAGCACCGGCCCTAGGTCAAGGAAGGCCCGGGACCTGCTCTTCATTTCCTGTTCCGCATGTCAGTACCACAGCCAAGGTGCTGCCCGTCAATGCAAATCACAAAGACATGGCAGAAGATCCTATCATCGTTTAAAAGTGTCTCATAACGTTTAATAAAACTGTAGACAAAAGAAGTTGCTATAAAGATTTCCGAATAACTTCAGGCGGTGAAGCGATTTACTACATCTTTTTGTGTTCGTTGAAACTCGAATAATCAACCTGTTGTGTCTTTAGCCTTGTAGGAACCTCTGAAGGCTTTGATTTGTAAACGTGTTTTTATAACCTGAAGCTTTGATGTTTTGTATGTTTATCAGCAATGTGAACAACCTGTGCTCGAACTAACATTTAATTCACTGAAGTAACCTTCACGCTCTTTCTTAATTATTATTTGGAAACTGTTCTGGTGCCATCTGATTACTTGCGGAAACTGACAAACGTTTTATATTTCGTTTACCATATGGTTAAGACAAAGGTGAATTATAATAATCAGGGTATAATTCCGCAAAACTAGACAAGGTTCAATGAATGAACCAGACATTGAAAGTGGCACCTTATCTGATTGAGGTTGAAACGATGTAGCTGTGCAATTCAACTGACTTAAGCAGCTGAATGATGTTCAAGTTTCGGTTGTAGACACGTGGGGAAATTGGCCTTAGCGTCTGCTGTTGATCTGTCCATGATGGCCTTTCACTTGGGAAGTGCCGATGCCCCGGTGTCTATTCATCAGCAGCATGGATTCCAACGGTCACCATTACTTGGTCAAATAGTCGCATCTCTATCAACTTCACAGGCGATATTCAATCCATTTCCGTTGGTCACTTTCTGTGAAATCACATGCGCAAAATTCATGTAGGGATTGAAATTCCGATTTATACATTCATAACGAATAAGAACCTCAGAGAGTGCGTTGTAAATTTTTGGAAAATATCATATTGTTTCGATATGTGTCTCATTGAAGCATGTCAGTAATCAACAGGAAGCTGCAAACGTTTCGTGACCTTGTGAAGTTTTACAAGGTTTCACTACAGCTTTGAACTAATGTAGCGTTCAGTGATGATGAACTCATTTACTAAACGTTAACGATTTTATTTTTTTCTCAAAGATGCTACTGCACTAGCTCAATGAAAACACGTCTGTTGGGACGTAATTCAGACTGAAATCAACGACCGGTTGAGGCTCAAACAAATCGGAACGTATCTGGAAGCATGCTTGTACGATATTGTTTTTAGTTCATGCTTGCACAATATTATGTTTAGCTCATACTTGTGCAATATCATTCTTGGCTTATCTTTTTTTAGTTTCATGAATCGTCGAGTGTTAACGTTGGTTTGAAAATCAAAACTTGCATTTTTCCCAACTGGTTTTGTTGCCGGATTCACAGATTTTAAACAACATTTTCCACTTGCATACAGTGCTTCTGATTCTGGCTCATAGTACTTGTGTGTACATTTTCCGATATTCTTGACCGCCAAAGGAACTATTTTTGACTTGTCTCCAATCCACTAATTGTTTCAGAAAATGCTGTTGCGCAAGCCGCATCACATGAAGTCCACAGCACATTCCTGCATCATACTCTGTGACGCACATTGCTACACGCCACGGCGTTCTAGCTCAGGAAAGATATCGAGTTGTGCAACGTTTCTTGAAAGTTTATTGTTGAGGAAGAATCAAACGATTGAAGCAAAAGCAATCCGTGTGGAGAGTCAGGTTCAAACACAACCCGTAGCATCAACTAAAACCACTGTAGATAGTCACATGCACAAATCAGTAGAAGCGAAAGTGTTGATATCAGCCGCATGGCACGTTGATGATAATTATAAAATGAAAGAAAACTATAAAGAACATAACACAACTTTGCTCAATCAATGCTATTTGGTTTGGTGCTTTTGTGCTATGTCACATGATTCCAATTAAACATGTAGGCCTGTCCATGAAGTCTGTTTCCCACCGGCGGGTGCTAAGTGTGCGGGTGGTGCATGGAACAACCACATATCATATTTTCCTGGTGTGTACGAAATACTGACATCCTACAATAAAACTGTGCATGTTACGGTAGAAAAACGTTCACCGTTGCAACGTTGCTCAATATGTTGAAATTGCTTTTTGGTGAAATTGCCCAAATAGTTTCACTTTTCACGACGATGTTATGAGTTATTATGTGATAAAATAAAGGTTGTGTGGAATGTCACGACGACCCTCTGTCTTGAAAAGGATGGACGTGTGATGGGCGCCAATGTGTTCGTGGATGCCACTTTTGGCCAGGCACGGACACTCGGGAGAACATTTGTCAGTGACGGTATTCGTCTTGCCGCTGTACGTTTTAAACTCATTTTGAATTTGCAGGAAATAGGGAAACAACACCAAAATGCACCTTTTTATTTGATACAATAATTATGCAAGATCTGCAATAAGTGCTTTTTTACGACTAATACAAAAATACCAAACTCGAAATTGCATTTTTCGGCGTATTTTGAGTGAGGATTATTTCACATAGTACACCGTGTGCCTAAACACCAGTGCAAGGTTATCATTAATCCCAATACTGCCATGGTTTTGCAGAAATTGTGCAAAGTCCGACGTCAGTAGGTTGTTCAGAATACCAAAGATCGACAACCGTTGAGTTGCTATCAATCCATCTCGAACACCCAAATCAACACTAAGCCAATGAAAACACGTTGGAAGAGTAAGATTACCATCGCACTTCCCAGAAAGCTGCAATTACAAAGTTTATGCGAGTTTTTCAAATCCTCGCTATTCAACGGTTGTAACTTGTTTGTTGTTTTAACATGAAGTTTAAAAATGTTTCTGTTTTTTCATCCTTCATTTTTTCCGCACAAGATTGCGACACTGGCGAAGAAAAAATGAAGTGACATTAGTATCACTGTTTGTCGAATGGAAGCCTTTCGCCACTAGGACTCAGACACTATAACAGGGGGTACTAGGTAGGCACCATCAGCTCTCATTCAAGCCGAAGCATGAATTTCAGTGTTTCTACAGATGCAATATGTTTTTTAGTATTTTTTAGTTTTAACCTTTTGGTTGATTCTATTGAAACTTGGTACATTGCACAGTATGCAGTGTGTTGTGTAACAACAAACACATTTTCGTTCTCAAACGTTTTTGATTTTGTTTTTCTTTGACCTGGAAATGTGCAATACTTGTTTTGTTTGAACAAGGATAAGCCGAGAGTGGTTTCATGCACAAGCACAAACGTGTAGAAAAGTAAAGAAAACATGAAACAAGGCATGGTGTGAATAGATGCATTCTAAGTTGATCTAAGATCACATCTGGTCGTTTACTCCCTTATCTTTGAAAAATAAACTGTGCTTGGAACTTCCTACAGCTCGATATAAAGCAACTGTGTTGCAAGGTAATGGAGAAATTGTTGGTATTCTTCCCTTTTCTTGTTTGTATGCATTAACGAAGTGCAGTGATTCTGTATTGCTGTTACTGCTTGGGCATTTCCTTCATGAGGTATTGTAGCTACCTCTTACTTTTTTTTCTTGCAAATTGGTCGCATTTGTTAAATATTTGTGTAAGGTAGTAGGGTGTTTTTACTCTTCAACCGCATTTCGAACATTGTAAACTTGCGTATGGAATGAGCACTGGAATTTGGTCCTCATGAGTGAGTCATAACATCGACAGAAAATCTATTTCGCAGTACGAGAGATTTTGAGCTTCATTTTCAAACATCACAAGGTTCTGCCACATATTGCAGGAGCAGCACTGCACTGACTGCACAAATGCCCAATTGAAGGGACGGATATCCATCTCCAGATATCACCGAAATTTTATAATATACAGTGGAAACCGCTTAATACATCCTCGGTTAATGCAACCAACCGCTTATTACATCCAAATTGCTTGGTACGGAATTTTCCTAATCCTTTCCCATTATAAAAACCCTGGTTAATACATCCAGTCTCCGCTTAACACATCCAATTTAAATTGTCTGTACAAGCAAATTGTTCTTTACTTTGCACTAATAATGGCATATTATAAACAAAATTATCGCTTTAGTGTGAAGTGGTTCGTAAGAACACAGATTTGGTGTTAATGTATTGTATTGTAGGCTACCTATTACGAACGCCTGTGAAGAAACAATAACCGATTATGAACAATCAAACAAACTGTTTCGGATCAGTCATTGCAGCAGTTTATCGTCTCAGAAAGACTTTTCCAACAAAACAAACCTCGTTGCGCAAGTTTTTCTGTGCTGAATAAATACAGTACAATACATTGATGTATTTTTACCCCCTAGGGGTTTGTTTAAAGCTGCAGTTTTACGAAAACCGGTTATTGCATCCAAATCGGCTGGCCCCGAGGTGGATGTATTAAGCGGTTTCCACTGTACATGAAAACCGCATATATTTTGGTGGCACATCTAAGTTAATTTTCCGGCTGCTTTCATTTGCACGCATCACATTTTTCAAGTACGGAAAATCCATTTTTATAGTCATCCATCGCGCCTATATTGAAGCGTTGTGTTGAGAAAAACAGGCTTTCAATAATTTTGATGAGCCTCCATCAGCTGTTTCCTTTTGCATTGCAAGTAACTTCTCCATGGGGAGAACTACATTCCCAACGACACTTGGCCCTTCTCATCCTCCCACTTGCATATTTTGAGTTGTACTCATGGACCTTTTCACAGCAATATATAGCTGAGCTAACTACGTAACGGTGTCAGCGCCACCTACACGTAT